>Ga0123352_10005318_pt1 | contig 19333 bp, 18 predicted proteins | sample TergutLab28metaG_FD_89700 | JGI IMG/M metagenome (GOLD analysis project Ga0123352, IMG submission 89700) | Labiotermes labralis P1 segment gut microbial communities from Petit-Saut dam, French Guiana - Lab288 P1 | ecosystem: Host-associated > Arthropoda: Insects > Digestive system > Gut ... | reverse complement strand
TTTATGAATATCAAGCTATCTTGTTGCTTTAATATAATACGTCCATTGACTTTAATTGGCGGAGATGATGTGGATGAAGACTAAATTGTACGAAGAACGTGAAATAATGCGCTTTAATGAAGGTACGGCACATTATAGGGATAAACTTTGTGATTTGGCTCTTGGCATAAGGGATAACAGTTGTATAGAAGAAATAGACCTTATAAAAGAAGAAATTCTTAGTTATCTTAGCACCTTCCCTGGTGATGAAGAAATTAAGGCTCTTTTATATCTAATGGATATGATGGTGCAAGAGCACGAATTTAACGATTATTATTTTGCCAACCCAGCCCTAGAGATGATTTTGACACGCCTAAGCACCGAAAGATTTTTAAGTTTTCTTTGGCTTAGATTAGGCTCTAGGTTTGTTGTGCAAGCAATGCAACCCGAAATTGCATATAAAGCCGCAAATAATATTATAGAGCAATTAGACGGCTTTAAATACGAAAAGCGAAGCGAAGGCGTTAAACGTGCAACATTAATGAATGTACTTGCTAATTATGTGCGTGCAAAGCAAGATGTCTTGGCAAGCAATAATTTGGATGCGGTGAAAAAATTAAGTAAAACCAAGGAAATTGAAGGATATTTTGACGAACATTTTGACAAATTAGTAGAAATTTGTAACCATAAAGAAGGATATTATCGTGTGGCATTGGCTACGGGTCTTGTTCGCAAAGGCATCATCTATAAAGATAAAAGATTTATTGACAGGGGTTTTTCAATTTTAGAAGAAGACGGAAATGACGAAGCCGCCAAATTATTATTAAGAGATGTAAAAGAAGCCGAAATGTACGACGAAACAAACACTTCTAAACAGCATTTTAACCTAATATTTGGCAGAAACGTAAATAGGCGGTTAAAAGCATTAGGTATGTCAACCAAAAATTTTGTAGCCAAAGCAGGGGTTGGCGAAGCAACTTTAAACTATATAATAAAGGGCGAAACAGATGCAACGGTTTATCAAGCAGTTTGCATTGCCGATGCTTTCGACATTACGATGGAAGAAATGTTTAAAGGTGCGGACACCGTGCGTAGCTACCCGTCAGCAAAAGATTTGCAACAAATTATAGCAACCGTAAACAAATTAGACGAAGAACAGCGCAAAGTAATATTGGATATGGCAGAAATGCTAACCAAAACAAACAATTATTATGAATTTTAAAAAACACCGCAATGGTGTTTTTTAGTTTTTTAGGTTAATTGGCATTGATTAAAATTAAAATTTAGGGTTGACAGCATAGTTTTTTTGTGCTATGATGTTTTTTCGTGTAACCACTTGGCTAAGGTCTAATCTCGAAAGAGAACCTTGTGTCAGTGAGTCTAATAAAAAAGGTGATGAAAATGTACGCAATTATCGAAACAGGCGGCAAACAGTATAAGGTTTGCGCTGGAGACACTATTAAAGTGGAAAAATTAGAATGTAACGCAGGCGACAAATTTACATTCGACAAAGTATTGTTTGCTAATGGAAAAGTAGGTGCGCCATATATTGCAGGTGCTACAGTAACCGCAAGCGTGCTAGAACAAGGCAAGCACAAAAAGGTTGTGGCTTTTAAATATAAGCCTAAAAAAGCCTATTCTCGCAAAGTGGGACATAGACAACCATTTACAGCTGTTAAAATTGAAGTCATTAACGCATAATAGATTTTATGATTAAGGTTGATGTGTTTTATAATGACAGCGGAGATATTTATCGGTTTAAGGTGATAAACCACGGCGACCCCATTGTTTGTGCTGGTGTGTCGGCTTTGGTTATTACTGCGGTAAATTTTATACAAGACCGTTTGAAAGTATCGTCAAAATTGGATTACAAAGATAGCGATTATATCGACTTTGAGTTTGAAACAAGTAAGGAAGCCGTCCTTATAGCAGAGCATATGCTTTTTGGCATAGAACAAATAAGGGACAGCTACAAAAACCAAATTAAAATTTTTACGAAAAAAGGTGATGATAGCAATGATTAAAATGAATTTGCAATTTTTTGCATCTAAAAAGGGTGTAGGTTCTTCCCGCAACGGTCGCGAATCTATGTCAAAACGCCTTGGTGCAAAGCGTGCTGATGGTCAAGTGGTGCGTGCAGGCAATATACTTTACACACAACGTGGCACAAAAATCCACCCTGGCAACAATGTAGGTCGTGGCAAAGATGACAGTCTTTTTGCCTTAGTAGATGGTCGTGTGCATTACGAGCGTATGGGCAAAGACCGCAAGAAAGTTTCTGTATATCCTGTAGAAGCATAAAAAATTAACCCCCGTTTAAGGGGGTTTTTATTGGGCTTGGCTCGGGTTGCTTGGTATGCCCTTTTTAGTTAGAACTTCGTTTATCACATCTGCACTTTTGTATATTTCGCTTATTCTTACATTAAGAGCTCTAGCAATGGCGGGCGCAAAACCACTAATGCTTTCTGCGCCATTTTCTATTTGGTCTATGGTGGTTGGCTTCATATTAGCAAGTTTGGCAACATCGTCAATGCTCAAGTCCTTTTTCTTACGTAAAAATGTAAGTTCCATACCAATTGCGCAATTTATTGCATTATCGCTTACACTTTTTGCAAAATCTGCGCCATCTTCGTTGTCAGCAAAATAGCCAAAATCTATAAGCTCGATTATTGATATATTAATAATTACATTTTCGTGCGATTTTCTAAGCATATTAAAGCCTTTATGTAATAGTTTGCTATCGAAGGGAACGGCACTTGTCTTTTTTCGGACGACATCATAATGGATGCAGGACATAGCCTTGAAGTATAACCGAAATTTATCTAAAGCAACGTCTTTTTCTTTACCTTTGCATAGCTTCCTTAAGATATTGAAACTATAACCGGCTAATTCTTTGCAGGGTTCTTCTTCTTTGGCTTCACCAAGTATTGTGCTTGAATGAATATTTATTAAAATGCTTTTATAACGTCTGTCGTTTTTAAAGTTTTCGGCTTCAAGTAATAAATATTTGCTTATATGACGATGATTAGGTAAATAATGAAAAAGATACGAAAGACTAATAATATCATCAATGCACAAATGCACATCTGCGTTATGAAAAATATCATCTACCAAAGATGTGGCGGATTCTTTAGCCTGTTCAAAATTGCTATACTCTTTTTCAAATATATTTACGGATATTATCGTTATAGCGGCGGTGATTTTGGGTGTCATCAAATCGTATTTATAGGCTTTAAAAATCTTTTTGTTAAGGGCTCTTTCCCTGTTAATCCGAAAATCTACAAGCAAAGCCATTATTTGTTCATACAGCATATTTTCGTTCAAAGAAAATCACCTCGTCATATCTTTTATTTACATTTTTTTCTACAAAAATTGTAACATTAGATGACAAATAGTGCAAGCGTTTTTTCGTAATTTATCGGAAAATGTTAAAATTATTTTTAACATAACATAGCTTGCAAATTTTGCTAGACAGCGCGATTTCATTGTGGTATAATATATGGGTTATTTACGAATTTAATTTAGGAGGACAATATATGTCGGACGTTAAAAAGAGTGTTTTAGAGCAGGTAGAGAAGAATTTGGTTAAGCTAACATTGCAGGTTGAAGCAGCAGAATTTGAAGCAGCATTACACCAGGCATATTTAAAAAACCGTGATAAACTAAATGTGCCAGGGTTTAGAAAAGGGAAAGTGCCACGCCAAATGATAGAGGCGCAGTTTGGTAAAGAATTTTTTTATGATGATGCCTTAGATTTTTGCTTTAGCCCAGTTTATGAAGCCGCTTTGGATGAGCATAATATAGACCCTGTTTCTCGTGCTGATGTTATTAGTTATGAAGGCGGAAAAGAAGGTGCAACTATTGTTGTGCAGGTTTGGACACGTCCGCAGATTGAAGTTAGCGATTATAAAGGATTGAAATATACAAACCGTGATAACAAAGCAACAGACGATGAGGTTATGGCGGCTTTAGAGCAACAACGCCAGCGCAATGTACGTATAACAAGCGTGTCTGACAGACCGGCGAAAAATGGCGACACGGTTGTTATTGATTTTGAAGGCTTTATGGATGGCGTTGCCTTTGACGGCGGTAAAGCCGAAGGACACGAGATTACTCTTGGTAGCGGTAGTTTTATAGGCAATTTTGAAGAACAAATTGAAGGCAAAAATATTGATGAAGCGTTTGAAGTACACGTTAGCTTCCCAGAGGAGTATCATGCAGAGCATTTGGCGGGCAAGCCGGCTATGTTTAAGGTAACCTTGCACGACATTAAAGAAAAAGAATTGCCCGAAGTGGATGATATGTTTGCACAAGAAGTATCTGAATTTGATACGTTGGACGAATATAAAACTGACATTGGGGCAAAAATCGAAGAAAGAAAAACAGAACAAAATAAGGCAGAAATTGAAGACGAGCTTGCAAATGGTTTGGCAGAAAGGGTAACGGACGATATACCAGAAGCTATGATAGAGCAAGAGGTTCGCCGCCTTATTAACCAATTTGCTGAAATGATTTCTCGACAAGGTATGAATCTTGAAAACTATATGCGTATGACGGGGCAAACTGCCGAAAGTGTTAAACAAATGTACCAAGAACCTGCCGAGAAAAATGTTAAAGGCAGACTTGCCATCGAGGCTATTGTGCGCCAAGAAAATATCACAATTACGCAAGAAGAATTGGATGCGGAAGTTGACCGTCTTGCAGAAATGTACCAAATGTCAAAAGAGAAGTTTTTAGAAGCCATTGGTGATGACGGCTTAAAATCTGTTGAAGCTGATGCAAAAGGTATGAAGGCAATGGAAATGATAAAAGAACACGCCATTGGCGAGGACAGACAAGAAGAAAAGGATGAAGAATAATACCCCATATGGGAGATTTTGCAGGAGGGCAATATGAACTTTGATTTTTTAAAACCCGAAGCGGCACTTGTGCCAATGGTCGTAGAACAAACCAACCGTGGTGAGCGTTCTTATGATATATATTCACGTCTTTTAAAAGACGGCATAATCTTTTTGGGCGACCAAGTTACAGACCAAACAGCCAATTTGGTTGTGGCGCAATTGCTATTTTTGGCGGCAGAATATCCAGAGCGTGACATTAGTTTTTACATCAATAGCCCTGGTGGCTCTATCTCTGCAGGACTTGCTATTTATGATACTATGAATTTTATTAAGCCCGATGTTTCTACAATCTGTGTTGGGCTTGCGGCTAGTATGGGTGCATTTCTGCTTGCTGGCGGTGCAAAGGGCAAGCGTTTTGCTTTGCCTAATTCTGAAATAATGATTCACCAACCATCTGGCGGCGCACGTGGTCAAGCAAGCGATGTAGAAATTTATGCAAAGCGTATTATCAAAGAAAAAGAACGCCTAAATAGAATGTTGGCAGAACTTACAGGCAGAACCATTGCAGAAATCGAAAGAGATTCTGACAGGGATAACTTTATGTCGGCGGCAGATGCAAAAGAATATGGCTTGATTGATGAAATTATTACAAAAGCCAATTAAGAGGTGTAATGGTGAGAGTTGACGAAAAAAATGTACATTGCAATTTTTGTAGTCGTCCAAGGGATATGCATTTGCGCTTTGTGGCTGGTCCTAATGGGGTTTTTATTTGCAACGAATGTTTGCATAGATGTTTTGAAATTTTGGAAGACGGCCCTGGTGTTGGTTTAGAAGATGTGCCGGATTTATCAGATTTTAACATCTTTAAACCCAAAGAGATTGTTGCGCATTTAAACCAATATGTTATTGGGCAGGATATGGCGAAAAAATCACTTGCCGTGGCGGTTTATAACCATTATAAACGTGTTACAGAGCTTAACAAGCGCATAATGAAGGGCTTGGAACAAGCGCAAAGCGAATTTGACGATATAGATTTAGATGACGATATGTATTTTGAGGAGCAGGATTTTTCTGGTTTTTCGCAGGATATGCTTAAATTTGAAGATGAACAAACATCAGAGGTAGAATTGCAAAAAAGCAATGTATTATTGCTGGGCCCAACAGGAACAGGCAAAACTTTTTTAGCACAAACATTAGCAAAATTGCTTGATGTGCCTTTTGCTGTTGCTGACGCTACAAGCCTTACCGAAGCGGGCTATGTTGGTGAAGATGTGGAGAACATCCTTTTGCGACTAATACAAGCGGCAGATGGTGATATTGCAAAAGCCGAGCGTGGCATTATTTACATTGACGAGATTGATAAAATCTCACGCCGCTCTGAAAACCGCTCTATAACACGTGATGTAAGCGGCGAAGGTGTTCAACAAGCGTTGTTGAAGATTTTGGAAGGAACAGTGGCAAATGTGCCGCCGCAAGGTGGACGTAAACATCCCGCACAAGAATTTATTCAAATAGACACAACCAATATACTTTTTATTTGCGGTGGTGCTTTTGATGGTATTGATAAGATTATCGAACAGCGTTTAAATAAAAAGATGATAGGTTTTGGCTCGCAATTGCGTGAAGACAAAAAGCAAAGTGACGAGGTGCTAAAACAGGTAACCACAAAGGATTTGCAGCGTTTTGGCGTTATACCCGAGGTTATAGGGCGTTTGCCTATTATTGTGTCGCTTAATGCACTTGATGAAGAAGCTCTTATATCTATTATGACAGAGCCGAAAAATGCGCTTGTAAAGCAGTATAAAGAGCTTTTTGCAATGGATGGTGTAGAGCTTGAATTTGACGACGATGCAATTTTGGCTATTGCGAAATTGGCGATAGAGCGCAATATTGGTGCAAGGGGCTTGCGTTCTATTGTAGAAGGGTTTATGGTTGACATAATGTACGAAACACCTTCGGATAGCAATATATCTAAAATCATTATAACTAAAGAAGCGGTGGAGAAAACAGAGCCACCAAAAATTGTTTATAAAAACCCGCAGACGGATAATAGCGTTGTGCGTGAATTTGTACCTAATGAAAAAGGCTTGGGAGCCTAAAATAGGGGTGATATAATGTCGCAAGGCAACTTTATACAGCGTGCTATTGTGGAGGATTTGGGGGTAAATGCACATTTGCTAAAAACCCGCCTGCCACCCGAGCCTGCGGGCTATTTGCATATTGGTCACGCAAAATCTATTTGCATTAATTTTGGGCTTGCCGAGCATTATGGTGGGGCTTGCAATTTGCGTTTTGACGAAACCGACCCTACAAAAAGTGATATGGAACATTATATAAAAGCCATTCAAAAAGACGTGAAATGGATGGGATTTAATTGGGATGGCGAAGTGCGTTTTGGCTCGGATTATTTTGCGCAATGTTACGATTTTGCCGTACAGCTAATAAAACAGGGAGATGCCTATGTTTGTGACCTTTGCGCCGAAGAAATTAGAGAATATCGCGGAAACCTTACAACGGCGGGTAAAAACAGTCCTTATCGTGAACGCAGTGTTGAAGAAAATCTTGATTTGTTCGAGCGTATGAGAAATGGCGAATACGAAAACGGTACACGGACGTTGCGGGCAAAAATTGATATGTCAAGCCCTAATATGAATATGCGTGACCCTGTTATATACCGCATTATACACGCTGAACATTTCCGCACGGGCAATAAATGGTGTATTTATCCAACATATGATTATGCTCACCCAATACAAGACGCTATCGAAGGCATAACCCACAGTCTTTGTGGTTTGGAATTTGAAGACCACCGCCCATTATACGATTGGGTGGTTGAAAAAATAGGTTTTGAACCAAAACCACGGCAAATAGAGTTTGCAGAGCTACATTTAACAAACACGGTGCTAGGCAAACGATATATACGTCAGCTTATAGCAGACGGCATTATAGAAGACTGGGATGACCCAAGGGTGTTAACCATCAGCGGTATGCGCCGCAGGGGATATACACCAGCCGCCATACGCAATTTTTGTGATGAAATAGGCGTAGCAAAGGCAAAAAGCCGTGTGGACATTGCAATGTTAGAGCATTTTGTGCGTGAAGATTTAGCCCCTAATTCAAAGGTCGTAATGGCGGTGCTTAACCCTATCAAGCTAGTTATAACAAACTACCCCGAAGGGGAAATTGAATGGCTGGAAATGCCAAATAACCCCAAAAATTCAGAAATGGGAACAAGACAAATACCTTTTGGTCGTGAAATTTACATCGAAGCGGATGACTTTATGGTTGAACCTGCACCAAAATATCATCGTCTTTACATCGGTAACGAAGTGCGTCTTGCAGGAGCATATTTTGTAACCTGCACAGATTATAAAAAAGACGAAAATGGCAATATAACAGAAATATATGCCACATACGACCCAGAAACAAAAAGCGGCTCAGGTTTTACGGCTCGCAAAGTAAAGGGTACTATTCATTGGGTTTGTTCGCATAATGCCGTTAATATCCAAGCTAATCTTTATGATTATCTTGTAATTGATGACGAAAACGAAGAAGCGGGTTTTAAATTTAACGAAAATTCTTTGGTGGTGGCAAAAGGCTTTGCCGAACCATCTATAAAAGAAGCTACAACGGATGACCGCTACCAATTTATGCGCAATGCTTATTTTTGCCTAGACGCAAAAGCAAATGGTGAAGCAATTTTTAACCGCATTGTTGAAATAAAGTCATCATATAAACCGAATTAACAACAATATTCGGGGATAAAAATCACATCCTAGCACAGAATAACTAGCGAGGATGTGATTTTTTATGTTTTTAAAGATGTTTGCATTTGTTATGGTGCTGACTTTTGGATTGCCCGTGCAACCCGTTATTGTAGAAAGTCCCGTTTATGCTGAAATACAGCAAAATACCAAAATATATAGGGATAGAAATTTGCGTAGCCCCATCGGTGAAGTTTCTACGGGCGACAGTGTAGAAATTTTAGGAGATTTTTCTTTTAAAGTATATAAAATCGCTACATCGCAGGGGCAAACAGGCTGGATTAGTGTTAAATTTCTTAATATCCCAAGCGATGCACCTACCGATAGGAGTATGTTAGGGGCGGCTCAACTGGAGGATTTTGTCGATACAAAGGAATATAAGTCTACAACGACCCATCTTATATTAACAGATATAAATCGACAAAAAGTATATATTTTTAACGGCTCGCAAGGTAATTGGAAGCTAGAAAAAATTTTTGACTGCTCTACAGGCACAAACCTATCTCCTACTACCCGAGGCATTTTTAAGCTAGCCGACCGTGGCGAATGGTTTTATTCCCATAGGCTGGCAAGCGGCGCAAAATATTGGATACGTTTTAATGGTCATTATCTTTTTCATTCCACACCAATGGATAAAAACAAGCGTAGCATTATAAGCGAGGATATAGTCGGCGAAAAACGCTCTAACGGATGTGTGCGCCTTCTTTTAGATGATATTAAATGGATTTATGATAACATACTAGATGGCACAACGGTTGTAATTTTGTAGCCGTTTACCCTTTTCTTTCATAAAATAAGCTAAACGTATAAAGGCGGTATGGCTTATGTCATTTTTTCAAAATAGAAACAATTATTACAATAGAGGCGGGCATTTTGGGCAAAACGGACAACACCCATATCCGCAACAGGGCTATGCTTACGGATACCCACAACACCCGCAATACCCACACCCACAACACCCGCAAATGCAAAGACCAAGCTGGTGGCAAAGACAACGGCAAATGCAAAATGTTCCACGTGGAACATATCCATCATATCCACCTCAACAACCAATGCCAACTATGCCCCAAATGCCACAACAACACGGGCAAATGCCAATACCCCCAATGCCTGTGCCGTCTCAAGCACCACCGATGGCAAATGCACCAAACCAACAAATATCGCCAGAAGCACAAGATGCGTTGATAGGAAAAATACAAGAATTTGCACAGGGCGAAGCAAATAGTCTGCGGTTTTATGAAACCCTAATAAACTTGGCGGGTGGACAAAAAGATGTTATTTTAGGGTTGATAGAAAGCAAAAAACAAACCAACCAAAAAGCGTCAGAATTTTATACAGCGGCTTTAGGGATGGGTTGGACAGCAGAAGAAACAAAGATTGGTGAAATAGGAGATTATAAAAATGGGCTTGCATACGCAAAAGCACAAGAAGCAAAGCTATTGCGAGAAGCGGCAAATATTTGCGTAGATATGGAACACGAAAAGCAACGCACCTATATGAACTATATTTTACAAAACAAAATAGCGGATATAACGATATTAAATGCTTTGTAGAAGAGACGAGTGTAATTTAAAAATCAAAAAAGGACACCATTTAGGTGTCCTTTCGCACATTAACGCAATTTGAAGAATGCAACTTTACTACGCAATAAATGTGCCTGTGATGATAATTCTTGACTAGAGGCGGCGGATTCTTCCGCAGTGGCAGATGTGCTTGTCACTACATCTGTTATCTCGTTTACACTAGATTTTATGTGGGTTATAGAGTTTAGCTGGTCTTCAGCGTTTTCGGTTATTTGCGAAACTATATTAGAAATTTCGGCAATATTTTGCGTGATGGTTTCAAAAGCGTCAACAACAGCATTTGCGGCTTCCATACCTGCCGATAGGTTTTTAGCGTCATTACCTACAATTTCGGCAGTTTCGTGAGCAGACCTTGCAGATTTGCTGGCTAGGTTGCGTACTTCGTCCGCTACAACCGCAAAGCCCTTGCCGTGTTCGCCAGCTCTTGCCGCTTCAACCGAAGCGTTAAGCGCAAGCAAATTTGTTTGGAAAGCAACATTATTGATAGCACCAACAATTTTTGCAATTTCGCCACTGGATGCTTTCAACTTATCCATTGTGTCAGACATTGATTTTACAGTTATGCCGCCCTGTTGCGCAAACTCTTGAGAATGTTTTGTGGCTTCGTTTGCGTCCGTAGCTCTTTCGCTGGCGTGTGTAGATTTTTCGTGTACAAGCTCTAAAGAACTTGACAATTGCTCAATAGAAGCAGTTTGGCGTGTAGCACCATCAGCAAGGTGCATTGCAGAATTTGCAATTTGATTAGCCCCCAAAGCAACCTGCCCCACTGTCGATTGAATTTCTGACATTGTGTCGTTTAGGGATTGCAAAATTTGCACAAGTGCGGTTTTAATAGGAGCATAAGAGCCAATATAATCTTTGTGAACCGTAATAGACAAATCGCCCTGCGCCATTTTAGATAATATCTGAGTAATCTCGTTAATGTAATCCAATGTAACTTCTTCGGTTGTGTTAAGGGCTTTTTTAACTTTTTCAAAAGAGCCTTCAAATGTCTGTGTTATGCGTGCATTTTCAAAATCGCCCTTGCTCATTGTATATAAAGAATTTTCGATAATGGTTAATGGAGTATTTACGGTTTCGGCAATATTATTAAGGCTTTCGGCAATATCGCGCCATTTGCCTTCAAACTTGCTTTCGTCCATAGATGCAACAAAATTACCTTTAGCAAAACTTTTTGCAAGCAAGCGTGAAGCACTTTCGATATTATCAAGCGTAGTCAAAACATCACGTACCGTATCAGGCAAGGTAGCCTTTTTGCCCGGCATATCAGGCAAATCTATTGCAAAATCACCCCTGCTTACGCTTTGCAATGTATTTAAAGTAAGTTGCATATCTTGCACTTGGTGGTTAAGAATTTCGTTAATACTTTCAACAAGCTCTTTAAACGAATTTTCATATTTGCTTGCGTCTGCCCTGTAATCAATATCGCCTACAGTATTAAATTCGTGATTAACACGCATTAAATCTGTTGTTAAACTATTAATAACACCAATTAAATAACCCACTTCATTTGCCAATTCGGTAATCTCGTCATTACTTTTTGGCGGTAAGTTAATATTTGTTTCACCGTGGGCGGCTTGACGTGTAATAACCTTAAGATGCGAAAGCGGTATAGTAACAGAACGTACGATAAAAATTACACTACCAACAGTAAAAACCATACCAAAAACCACCATCCAAATTATCATTGCGTTAGCGGACTGCATTTCTGATATATTGTTGGTTAGGGTATTTTTTAAATATATTAAGCTAGTAGGCGGTGAGCCATAGGTAAATGTGTCTGCCTGAAGCTGCTGGTCTACAAGCCCTAGCATTTCTTGCGAATCTTCAATAAGTGCCATACGGCTTGTTATACCGCCATAAGCAATGACCAAAAGAAAAACCACAAGCAAACTAAACATTACATAAAGACGTACCCCGACTTTTAACTTTCGCAATAACTTAGTCATTGTAAAATTCCTCCCAAAAATTAAGACTAATGAATACGTATATCATACCACAAGTTTGATTATAGCGCAAGCCTTGACAAAAAAAATATAAAGGTTATAATTATCATAAAAGGGAAATGAAGGGGGATATTATGAATTTTAATGCATTGTATAATCCGCACGCTTCGGCTAGAATGTCCGTTTATGGAGGCAAAGGTATGGTGGCAACATCTCATCCTCTAGCGGCACAAGCTGGCTTGGATATAATAAAAAAAGGCGGCAATGCCTTTGATGCCGCAATTGCAACAGCGGCTTGCCTAACAGTGGTAGAACCTACGTCAAATGGCATTGGCGGCGATGTTTTTGCGTTGCTATGGGTAGATGGCAAACTGCACGGACTTAATGGTTCGGGAAAATCGCCAGAAAGCATTAGTATTGATACAGTAAAGGCAAAAGGGCACGATACAATGCCAAAATTTGGTTTCGAGCCTGTTACCGTACCTGGTGCACCAGCGGCGTGGGCAGAGCTTAATAAACGTTTTGGCAAGCTGACATTGGCAGAATGTCTTGCGCCTGCTGTAGAATATGCACGTTATGGTCATCCCGTTGCGGCTATAGTTAGCAAGTATTGGCAAGGTGGCTTGCGGGCATATACGACGCACTTAAAAGGCAAAGGCGATTATTTTGAACATTGGTTTGATACCTTTGCGCAAAACGGCACAGCACCAAAAGCGGGCGATATATGGAAGTCGCAAGGACACGCAAATACACTTGAAGAAATAGGCAAAACCAATGGAGAGAGTTTTTATCGTGGCGGATTAGCAAAGGAAATTAGCGACTTTTGCGCAAAGCACGGTGGTTGGCTAACTGCAAATGACCTAGCAGCACACCAAACCCTATGGGTTGAACCCATAAGTGTAAACTATAAAGGCTATGACGTATGGCAAATCCCACCTAATGGACAAGGCTTGGTTGGTTTAATTGCTATGAATATCTTATCAGGCTTTGAAGATACCTCTTGCGAAATCACAAAATACCACCGCTCGTTTGAGGCGATGAAACTAGCATTCGCCGCAGGCAAAGCGGCAATAACCGACCCCGACCATATGACAATAACTGTAGATGAACTACTCTCATCGCAGTACATCAAAAAATTACGCTCGCAAATTACCGACACAGCCGCACAACCTGCCCCTGTCTTGCCTGATAGTGGCGGCACCGTATACCTTGCGGCGGCTGATGGCGACGGTAATATGATTTCCTTTATACAAAGCAATTATATGGGTTTTGGAAGTGGCTTGGTTGTGCCAAACACAGGCATTGCGTTACAAAACCGTGGCGCAGATTTTAGCCTTGACCCAAACCACGTAAACGCCCTTAAAGGTGGCAAACGTACATATCACACCATCATTCCTAGTTTTTTGACAAAAGGTAATAAACCAATAGGAGCTTTCGGCGTTATGGGCGGCTATATGCAACCACAAGGACATTTGCAAGTAATACAAAACACAATTGACCTAGGGCTTAACCCGCAACAAGCCCTAGACGCACCACGTTGGCAATGGATAGCGGACAAGAGGTTTGAAGTAGAGCATAGATTCCCACGCCATATATCCCAAGCCCTAGCGGCAAAAGGACATCAAATACATATGCCGATAGACAGTGGCAGTTTTGGACGTGGACAAATAATTTGGCAACTAGAAAACGGCACGCTGGTAGGCGGTACAGAAAGCCGAGCCGATGGGCATATATCCGCATTTTAACAAAACGTAGGGGCAAGCATTGCTCGCCCGCTGGAGGTATCTAAAAATGGAATTAAAATATATTATGGGTGATGAAGAATATACAAAACCATCTGCGGACATTAGTATGGTAACAGACTACGACCAAAGGTATTTGGGCATTATCAGCAAAATCTTTAAAACAAACCTAGAAGGCTGGGAAGGAAGTGCCGAAACACTGGATGACCATCTACAAAAAGGCGGCAAAATCGCCGCCTTTTGGCATAAGATGAATCTTGTTGGCGCAATCGTTTGGAAAACCAACGACGACACAACATTAATAACGCAAATATGCTTTAAGAAAAAAGCACAACGCCAAGGTTTTGGCAAAGAATTATTTGCATATGCCCTGCACAAAATCGCCGAGGACGAAAACGCCCCAAAAACCATAACAGTAACCCCAACGCCCCAAACCGCAAACTTTTTTAAAAAATGTAGTTTTACAGAGCAGGAGCTATAATTGATTAACAATTTTATCAAAAAATTACTGCTTTTCTAAGATGTTTAAAAGACTGTCAATTTCTTTTTTGCCAAAAATGATATTATCGCCGTCATTTATTATAACGGCAGGCAGGGACATTATTGTGTGTTGCTCTTGTATGTCTGGATAATGGCGCATATCTATAATATGTGTGGTTACTTTGGGGTTAGCGGCAGATATGCGCTGGGCGGCTTGCACAGTAGCAGGACACATAGTGCAAGACAGTGATATTCCAATCTTCAAATTCATTGCAGGCAATGCCGCAATGCGTTCTTTTTGTTCGTCTGTCAGCTTCTGCCCTGTTCCCGATACATTGTATATAGCCAATACAAAAGATTCTAACTCGTGTCCGCCTGGCACGCCGTGATAATATATTGGTATATGTTCGCCATTTGGATTATCAAATGTAATGGCGGGCAAAATGCCGTCTTTTGCACCTTCTTCTATCACAAGCGCAACTTTGTTTTCCCCTGCAATTTCTACAAAGGTTGCTAAAAATCCCTTTACTTCATCCGAAAGAGGACTACCATCAAGACTTACCCTAATTGTTATCTTATTTGTACAATGCTCCATAACATATTTAATTTGACGAACAACTTCCGTATCAAAAAAACTTCCCCTAACAACAGATGTTGTGCTTTCTTCCTCAAAATCGGGCAAAATGTGTTTGCGGTTTGCAGTAACATAAATTTCTGCGGCTGTAGCGGCTGTTGCTCCATCACTGACCGCTGTAACCAATTGCCGTAAACGCTTAGGGCGAATGTCGCCAGCGGCATAAATGCCTGCAATATTTGTTTGCATATCATCATTTGTGGTGATATAGCCTATAGCGTCAGTGTTAATTTTGCCACGGAAAAGCTCGCTCGCTGGCTCGTAACCCGCAAAGACAAACATACCAAAAAAGCGTTCGGCAGGGTCTGTTGTATAATCCCAGGTTTCGCCTGTTTGGTTATTAATAAATTTTGCTGTATTTAGCAAGGTTTCACCATCAATCTTTACTACCTCGGTATTAAAGTGGATTTTTACTTTAGGATGCGTCTTAACCTTGTCGGCTATCATCTTGCTACAGGTAAAATCGGGTTCACGGGCGATAATCGTAACTTGTTTTGCAAAACGTGTTAGATACATAGCTTCTTCGGCGGCGGCATACCCTGCGCCTATTACAAACACGTCTTTGTCTGTAAAAAATTCTCCGTCACAAGTGGCGCAAAAAGCCACGCCACGCCCTGTAAATTTTGCCTCGCCATCAAAGCCTAATGTACGGCGTTTTGCACCTGCGGCAATAATCACGCTTAACGAGCGGTAAACCTCGCCGCTTTCGCCCGTCATTTCTTTAATATCACCATCAAAATTAAACGCAACAATTTTATCAGTTGCAAATGTTGCACCAAAACTTTCGGCTTGTGTACGCATTGTGGTGGTCAGCTCTTTACCGCTTGTCATAGCAATGCCAGGGTAATTTGCCACTTCTTCTGTAATGCGTATCTGCCCGCCGTTTTCTTCAGCTTCTATAACCAATGTGCGTATTTTTGCACGTCCCGCATACATTGCGGCAGTCAAGCCCGCAGGACCAGAGCCAATTATAATTACATCGTAAACATTTGTCATATGAAAAACTCCCTTCAAAACAGATAAGGGCGGCAAATGCCGCCCGTCCCTACACACATAAATTATTTTATAGCTTACCAATCAAATCTAAAGAAGGTTTTAAAGTTGATGAACCTGGTTTCCATTTAGCAGGGCAAACCTCGCCGCCGTTTTTGGCAACAAATTGTGCCGCTTGCACCTTGCGCAATAATTCGTCAGAATTTCTGCCTATACCTAGGCTGTTTACTTCATAAGCAACAATTTCGCCTTCAGGATTGATGATAAAAGTGCCACGCAATGCAAGCCCTTCTTCTTCAATCAACACACCAAAATCACGGGAAACAACGTGGTTAGGGTCGGCAAGCATTGGATAATTAACTTTGCCGATAGCTGGTGATGTATCGTGCCAAGCCTTATGTGTAAAATGCGTGTCGGTTGATACAGAATAAATTTCGCAACCTATTTTCTTAAATTCTTCATAATTATCTGCTAAGTCTTCCAGCTCTGTTGGACAAACAAATGTAAAGTCTGCGGGATAGAAGAAAAACACGCTCCATTTGCCTAACAAATCTGCTGTTTTTACTGTTTTAAAATCACCTTGCACAAAAGCCTGTGCGCTAAAGTCGCCTACCTTTTTACCAACCATTGACATATTATCTACTCCTTTTTTATATTATAATTCCTATCGGTTTACTACGGATTAATTATATACGACAGCGATAAGCATGTCAACAATGTTACACAATTGCAATATGTTTGTAACTTTATTGTAACATAACGCAAAAACTCTTGACAAATTGTTACGGCAATGCTAATATGTTACAAGATGTGGAATGAAGGATGTGCTGTTGTGGTATAGCATACCCTTCATTTTTGCCATATAAAGCCCAAATATGGCTTAAATACGTCAAGGCAGGTATAATTTTTCCAAATAAAACCTATAATGGAAAAAGGAAGTAAATTTAACATTTGTAATAAAGTTATTACAAATGTTACAAACCGTAAGGAGGCAATAAATTTTATGAAGAAAAAAATCTATCGTTCTATGGTGGCGGTGTTTGTCGTTGCCACAATATTTTTAACAGGTGCAACAGTTTACCAAGGTTCAAACTTCGGCGTATTGCTTGTTGACAATGGCTATGCACGCAATATTATGACCGAAGCCCAAACAGTGCTAGACATGTTAGATGAAATGGAGCTTACCCTTCACCCGTTCGACATCGTAACACCACCTTTGCGTAGTGAAATAGAGCAAGGGATGACAATTGAAATAGAGCGTGCAAGACCTGTCTATATCCGCATCGACCAAAACGACCATCTTATCAGGTTTTACAGCCGCCCAAACTCTGCGCTATCAACGGTTTTAAATGATTTTAGCCGCACATCAGATTATAATTATCTGTTAAGCGAGGCAGATTCACGCTATCGTCCCGAAGCTGGCGAAATTGTAAACATATCTACCGTAGAATGGACTCGACAAGATGCATATGAAGAAATACCGTTTGAACGTGAATATGAAATAAACTACCGCCTTGCCGAAGGCGAGGAAGCTATTTTTCAACAAGGCACAAACGGCTTGTTGCGTATAACCTATGACGTAGAATTTATTTCGGGTGTAGAAGCCGCCAAAAGAGCAGTACGCCATACAATTATAGAGCCGCCAACGCCAGAAATAGTCCACGTAGGTGCAGATTTGCCGCCAAACCACAATATATCCGCCGATGGCGAAATTTTTAGCTATAGCCGCCTAATTTTAATGGAATCCACCGCATATACCCTGTCATTTGAATGTACAGGCCGCCGTCCGGGCGACCCGTTTTGGGGCATAACCGCCAGCGGTATGCCGGTTGGTGTTGGTGTAGTAGCTGTTGACACAAACTTTATACCATTTGGCACACGTATGTATATAGAAGGCTATGGTTTTGCCGTGGCAGGCGACCGTGGCGGCGCAATACGCGGCTACAAGGTAGACGTGTTTATGGAAACAATGACGGAAGCCCGTCAATGGGGACGTAAACATAATGTACGTGTTTGGATACTTGACTGATAAATGTAAAATTAAAAATGCACAGTTTAGCGGATAGTTTCGCCAAACTGTGCATTTTTGGTTGTGTTTAATTATCTTGGTATTATTGGCGGCAAGCCTAAGCCGCCAAAACCCACTGCTCTAGGTTCGTTGTATAGGCGTAAGATTAACATATCGTTGTCTATGTAATAGACGGATACTTCGTCTTTTTCTTTCCATCCCATTTTTCTTGTTAGTTCCATAGACATAGTAATTCTGCCTAAGCCGTCGATTGTTGAAATAATTACTTGTTGTGATTTTTCGTCTTTTTTGTCTGCCTTTTGTAAAATTATTTTGTTGCCTTCTGGCAATAATTTTACAATCGAACCTATTTCTAGGTTTAATTTTTCTCTTAGCTCTTGGTGCAAGGCTATTCTGCCCTGCCCGTCAATTGGGTTTGGTTTGTAATTTTGCATAAAAAAACCACCTTTCTTGCCCTGTTTGTTAAGCCTGAAAGATTTGCTTGACAAATAGACCTGAAGTGTGATAATCTTACACTTAGGTCCTATGGGCTGAAATGCGCTTGTCGGGTGGATTGGTCTTGTTCGGATTTTACCACCTCGACAAGCGTCTTTTTTTAAGCCCCTTACCTAGAGGACGCTAGGGAATGAGTGAGCCACTAGCGGATTAATTATATAATACTGCTCTTGTTTTGTCAAGGGCTTTTTTGTTGTAAAGCGCAAGAAAAGACTGTCAAGCAACTTGATGGCGGGTGGGCTGGATTGCTTCGGGGTTCGCTACCCACATTATTGTAGGAACGTCCCTCGCAATGACGGAAGCAGACAGGGCTACCGTCATTGCGAGGGCTACCAAATGCTTATGGCAGTACATAACAAGCCCGAAGCAATCCAGTAACGGGATGTAGACGTGACAAGGGTATGCGGCAAGCACAAACAAAATTATTTAGGCAATATATCTTCATACAAATCTTGCCAATGCGGATTTTTTTCTTCAATCAGCGCAATCTTCGCTTGTCTGCTTCCTGCCTTTAATTTCTTTTCGTATTCAATAGCAACCAACACATCCGAAAAAATCTCGTAATACCCTAATTTATCAACACTATATTTTTTGGTAAACTTACTGCCAATGCCTTTTTTATGCTCATAAACCCGCCGTGGCAAATTGGATGTAACGCCAACATACAGCGTTCCATTTCTTTGGTTAAACATTATGTATACAAAGCTCTGTTTCAAAACAATCCCTCCTATTATAATAATGATAAGCAACAACCCTCCAATAGCCACCAGCTGAAACATAAGGTATAATTCAAGGGATGGGTCGAAAAACGCATCTCTCCTCGGGCGGTTGAAAATCAACCTATACC
>Ga0123352_10005316_pt1 | contig 19334 bp, 17 predicted proteins | sample TergutLab28metaG_FD_89700 | JGI IMG/M metagenome (GOLD analysis project Ga0123352, IMG submission 89700) | Labiotermes labralis P1 segment gut microbial communities from Petit-Saut dam, French Guiana - Lab288 P1 | ecosystem: Host-associated > Arthropoda: Insects > Digestive system > Gut ... | reverse complement strand
GGGGGGGAAAAAGGGTGAGGTTTCTTAAGCTATGGTGGAACCGTAGTTCCAAATAACAACACAAACCCCCCCCCCCCCCCAATTCCTTATATAAACTGATGTATCTGAATGGACATTACAGACATCATTCTGGATTTTTTTAGACATTCTAGGTAGTCTCGTATTTGAACACTCTGCAATCGCACTAGTTGTACTTGTACTTTACTGGTATTATTTTCAGTACATAATACATCAAAATTGTGTCTAACCATCTACAAGTAGACATGAAAGTTCTGTTTTACGTGTTCAAATGGATCCATCAATCAGACTTTGCTTATTGTACAATAGTATCCCATCATTTGGGATAGGATACAGGACCACATGGAACCTAAAATGTTGGAAAATTTTACAGCAAGGAGCTTTAAATTGCTTTGCTGCTGTATACGGTATGAAAGTTGCTCCTAGTAAGTACTGAGATTTTAGTGTATTTTAACTAAATATTTTAACAAAATTAATTTTTTCAGGCGGGATGTACTTGCAAATAAGAAAGTTAGAACTGCAGATCTGCAAACAAAGTATTACTTAAATTAGGACACAGTATGTATTTAAATAAAATGTACTGTTTAAGAAAGTTTAACACTTTGCTGTTGGTTCACTTATAAAGACATGATTGCTATGCCATTCGTTGTTGACAGGTCACTTATTGCAACATTTTCACACACAATATTCTATACATGAGTTTCTCACCTGTTCTCTTTCACTTACCCTATCAAGGTTTTTGACACCTTGAAGTAGAATGTTTTGATCTCAAGTTACAAGCATGCAGACCCTTTCTGACCCCACATTCTTGGAACCATAAGATTGCAACAAAGTGACCATAAATTCAAATACCCTTTCCATTTTCTTTTGTAACTTCCTTCAGAAGATACCATGGCTTTGTGTAGGAGTGTTATGAAAGAGGACAATATTTTGTATGTGTTATGTGTGGATACATATTCTGATGTCTGATGATTATAACTCTGATATTTTAGACTGATAGTGACGTCCCCACAACTCCTCCACTTAAAGAATTTTGATCTGTCCCTTAGTTTTCACTAGTTCGAGTGCCAAATACAATAAGAGAAAGAAAGTAGTGAACTGGGTAGCTGTGAAGATAAAACAAGCCAGGAAACACAAGATGCAGGGAGGCTATTCAAAACACAGCCTGTACATGAATATTTTATACAGAAATTCAAGTCATTTTAGAACCCAAAGAACTGTAACTTGATGAAGCCATGGTCCTGTAGCAGGGTCACCTGAAATTTAGGACATGCAGTCCAGGGAAAATTAAATATTGAGTGCTGGTCAGAATGGTGTGTGAGGCAGTAGATATATGCAGCCGAGGGGCAGAATTTAGAGGACACAGTTTTATCACTTTTAGACAGAAACTTAGGCCGGAATCATCACATCTATCAAGCCATTTTTATAATAGTGTGAGATCAGCTGAAACATTGATAGAAAGGCGAGACTTGTGGCACTATGAGACTAACAAGGAGCATTCTGTCTGACCTAAACGTGAAATCAATCACTTGAAAACAGGGCAGTCAGAATTCTGGAGGGAAGGTGACATAATAGTCCAAGTGTGAATGGACAAAAGATTTGTGCAAATGACAAGCATGATCTATGACTCAGCAGTAGTCAATGCAGGGAGGAAAGACAGAACTGACTTGGAAATAAAGAAACCTCATGTTTTGTTCAGTGCAGTATATTTATGAAGGACATAGATAGGACAGACAAGTACCTCAGTTATTACTCAGATCTGAGGAAAACTGTGAAACGGCCGAATGTATATGTTAAACTGTGCACCTTCGATGCATTTTTGTATACTAAACATGAAACACAAACAAGATATAATGTACAGGAACTTACTGCAAGAGGTAGCAAGTTCCCAGATATACGAAAGTCCAAAATCCAAATGAGTCGAGTTCTGATGAATGGCAATTGCCAGAGAAGCAACCAATACAAGGGGGCCTAAACAGGATTTATCAGGCAGACTTTAGTAAAAACAAACTGGAAAAAATTGTTGCTGGTGGGGAGGGCAAGTCGTATCCTGCAAGACAGTGTAAAATGTGTACTGCACATAAGAAATGAAATGAAACAAGGTACATTTGTAAATTTTGCATTGTTCCACTTCACAAAGGGTATTGTTTTGAGAAATACCACTCAATTAGGAACTGCTAGACTCTACATGAACTTTCTGCAGTATTGGGTTCAGGAGTATCATCTATACAGTGAATTGTAACTGAGAATATAATGAGGGGTTGAACATTTGAAGTGTGTAAAATGTCTGGGAATTTGGGGAATTTAATTAAAAGGTCATCTGGTTGGCAAAGTGTTAATGGAAGATATGTTCAATATAGAATACAAAATTATATGAATTTTATTGGTTCTGCTATATCTTGCATAATTGTCTCCCATGTGATGGTCTTTAGTTGACTGACACATGACAGAGTACTGATTAAGAGGGTATCAATTGTACTCATAAGCGTACTTTAATGGTTATTACGTACAATGTCTGAGCTACACTGTAAGTTTCACAATATTTCTTGTTCATACTGCTTGTAAAGTCAGTCGTGATTAATAGCATTTGTTCATATAATCAAACTCATTACTTCCTTTAGGTTCTCTGTCAGTATTATGGATTTACTTGTAGTTGATATAACAGTTGTCTCAGAGCCTCACACAATATAGTGTTTAATGATAGGGCATTTAATGAATAGTGAAATGAAGAGGCTGTAGAAGGCAATAATTTTCATGGCCTCATTGGATGTACTGTTGCTTGAATGGAGTAAGGTAAACTGTGGAAAGTCTCATTCAGGGTAACTGTTCTTCAAGCTGAGATCTGATCCCAGCACTTTCTGGTTATGGAACAGAGTGCTAACCACTTGACTCTAACATCTGGTTATTCTGTACTACTCAGTGTTATTCAAAATGAACACCACCATTTACACACAGTCCTTCAGAGGTTTGTATATTCACACAGTCCTCCTGACATATCTGGTCAATCTCATCCCTCTTCCTGGAAATAATGTGTAACTTTTGCTGACTAATTATGTCATATACTTACACAGTTTTGCAGATAAATTATTATTAAAATTCTAAAAAGCAGGTATCCTATAAGATATGAATTTTTACAGACATAATAAGGCCAAAAGTTGTAAAAGGTGTAGAAAACACAGTTCTGGAAGGTTACTTGCATATATCACAATAACTGTTTAATTCCTAACTAGGTAAGTATAAAGGTTGTTCACCATTCATTGTGGTGCTGTCAACGATGTAGGCAATACAGTTCTGAAAATGGCTGTTTTCTGAAGGGTCTGTTTTATTTAACTGCAATGTGATGCTGGAAAGTGTGCAGTATTTGTGTGTCTGGGGATAGTGGTTAATTCCATCTAAACAACCTACCTCAGCAGTGTTCATATTTTCACCTGATTTCTACTCCTCCTATATGCCTTCATGTCATGCGCAGAAACAGCTGTATCTTTACCTTTATGGAAACAGAGCCTATTTCAGAAATATCATGTTTCTTTAACTAGAATGAGATGCTGGACAGTGTGCGTTGTTTGTGTTTGGGAATAGATTAACTCCATCTAATGGGCCCACCTTAATAGTTTTTACATTTTCACCTGATTCTGGAGAGAGCCAGTCTGTGGAATGAGCTTGTACAACCAAAACAAGATTGTGGGCAATATGCAGTGCATGTATCAGTTTAATAACATACCTTTCTGACTCAGTGTTTAGTATTTTACAGTACAGTTCCTTCAGTCCAGAAACTCATACTCCAGATGTTTATGATATTTCAGCAGTTGAGGAAAATGGTCCCAAATCTTGAAAATTTGGCATCAGTAACATTAAATGCTTGTATTGATTTCCTAGTTTAAGTGTGTGTTGTCTGGAATTTCTGAACTCAATGAGCTATTATAATGGTTTCTAAAAATTGTAAGATGCATATTCAAGTAACATTAACTATTCTTCGGAAACTTGAAGTAATGAGGAGGCGTGAAATTGGTGAAATTCGCAATGTGATTATGGTTTCATACAGCACTGGATTGTCGTTTATCTATAATATAAAGAAGCAGAGGGACCAGTTATGATCCTTTATGCTGTACCAAGTGATAGTTTATGGGTAGTGTGTGATAATATGGAATATTTGATAATCCAGGACCTGTTTGGTCCTGTGGGTGCCAGATTACAGTAATTCTACTCTGTATCCTTTTATTCTCTTCCTCTTAATAGATAATTATAAGATTTTTATTAATTTCAGCTTCGAAAGTCAGTGTTCATACACAGTGATGCTTGATGTGGTGGATAATACATTTAGTATAAATTTAGAGCAGAGAGTTAATCACACAGCGATCAAGATATTTGCACAGGACAAGGAATACACATTGATGTTATCAGGCAAGTGTTACATGTTTGAAGTGTCTGTGGATATATATCAATGATTCAGTTAATTTGTTGGGGTATGGTTACACATTGCATGTCCAGTGCAGTTTTGGTTGCATACTGCTTTAACCTATTTAATTTTTTAGCCTCAGTCTGCAGTGAAATCTTGTTGTAATGAATGTGAGAATAACAACATTTAAATTAAATGAAATGTTTATCTGAGCCCCACCAATTTACCATATATAGGTAAAAATGTTCCACTTCAATGAATACATACTCTGAATATTATTGTAATGAAAATACTAGTGTAATGCAATAAAAATCCACCCATCTAAGAACAACAATATAATGAGTATAATGACATGTGTAAAAACAAAACCACTGAACAGCACAGAGCACGTTAATGTAAAAGCCCCTGTTTCAGGTACAAGACAAGAGGGGGGCAAAGAGAAGGGAATTACGTGTGATTGTATAGCTGCTTCATGGAAGCTATCCTATGCATAAAACTGTAAGATAGAAACTCATCTTCTTCTTGATTGCAACCCAAGAATACCATTCCAGCAGTGCATTTCACTCTGCATCTGCAGAACAGCCTCACTTAAGGTGCATTTACATTGGTGGGTTGCATGACTTTAGCTGTACAATCAAGATCAAAAATTGAAGCCATGTTCAGATATGATCAATCAGCAGTTGGGTTGATTTAACAAAATTAGAAAAGGTGCCTTTACATTGGTTGATTTGAGTCAGATGGCACGCATTGCAATGTGATGAGTCAGGAGGCCTTTTGACTCATCTGAAGCAGAAAGAATACATCTTCATTAAAATTCATTATTGCTGCATGACTTACTTGCCCATGTTAACACTTACATTCTCATTTCCTTCAATTTTTGTGATGTGGATTATTTGTGTAATTGTATGTTGCGGTTTGTGCAGAATTGAGTTGAAATGACAGATGACCATGTAGACACAGGATTTGTTTGGGCTAGCATTTCATACAACTTGAGTCAACTGATGCAAACATGGTTCTCTAGCTGAGCTGTTTATACTGCGCTCTGAGGTCAGAACTTTGATGTAGTCACACTACTAGCATCATAAAAAAAATTTGCTTGCCAGTTAATGGAGCTGTGTGACCTCACAGTGGGATTGCCAGATCTGAGTCCCTCAATGTTACTGTCAGACACAATTCTGATTACTGTACCCTGTATGACTATTAACTTTGTGTTCCAACACCATCTGTTACAGCAAATGGTTTCTAACAAAATTCCACACCATGTTCCTCTGTTCTTGCAGTAATGTTACGATTTGTTTCTTCTGTGTACTTCGCAGACATTTCCCCAGCTTTCAACTTTGTGAACAGAAATCTGTAGTGTTTGAGGAATGTGCATTTTCTGCCTTATGAATTTTACCATAATATAAGGGTGTGGATGGTGGGTGGCGTATCTGAAGAGGGAGTTTTATGATTGGAAAATCGAACGAGGGCAGAGAATTGTAAAATTCAGCTACAATTGTGATCTGATTTCTCTAATCTGTAATTGTCCTGCAAGTTGAATGTGAGAGTGAAACTGAAAGTTCAGTGGCATTGGTATGGTGAAAAACTGGCAAAGTTATGTAAAAGAAAATTAGATTGTGAGGTGACTTTGGACGATGTTATTGGTGTGGATAATATTGCCATTATTGTTGAAGAGCTGACAGTGGGGACTTAGTGTCAAAAACCTTGATGACAAGAAATGGGGTTTATGGTAATGACATGACATCAGAGGCAGTGGAAGAAGCAGATGGTGGTGATAATGAGTATGTCAGTACTGCTATGGAATGATACAACATGGCATGAATTCTTGGGGCTTCATAGTGACCGTAGGCTGTGTATTGGAGGTCAGTGAATTCCGCGAGAATTTACTAAGAAATCACTATTAAAATTAGCTACACAGGGAAAATTTATCCACTCTTTTACATAGTGAGCATCGTAAGTTTGGTCTTAATTTTTGTAGCTGTTCGTGACTGTCATTCTGAAATCTGTAATGTGTTTCAGTGTAACACCCTTTCATAAAAACAAATATAATTTTATCGCCTACATCAGTTCATTGTATCAAGATTTCACTGGTTTGGGACCCTCAAATGACACATATTTATTAATGCATTATTTATTTGTGTATTAATTATTCATCTATTTTACTTATTAATTACCTATTTATTTATTTAATACTCATTGACTTATTTGTTTAGTTACTTGTTTATGTATTTACTTGTTTCTTTATTTTGTAAGTGGTTCAAATTATAATGCAAGAAGTTACAGCATAATAAGTGAGTAATTAATTTTAAATTATGTTAACAAAGTGTTTTTGTTATAAGTTAAGGTGCTATTCTGGCATGTACTTGGATGGACAGAGGAAAAATGGAAACTATTAGAAAGTCTGTGAGGTTAACTAATTTCTGGGCTGTGATTGGCACCAAGGAGCTCCTGATACTACTCACTTGACATCAGCTTTCAAATACTGTTGAACGTTAAATGCAGATGTGGCTACCATTTAGATTTGAAGTTGCTGTGGCAGTGTCTGGATTGCAAGGTTCTGAGATGCGATGTTATGCAATTTGGTAGACAGGTACAAACATTCCAGAGGATTGTACTGGCTTCATTTTCATGGTAGAAGAGTCACTCTTAGTCAGGTTCTTGAAAATGAAGTTCCCTCTGTACCTGACTGAACAGCATCACATCCTAGAAGAATGTAATTTTGATACACTTCTGTAAGTGGTAAATTTGTGTAGTGTAATTAAATAACCTAATAGCCTACCAATCAAATTATGGGTCACATGTGTTTTGATATGCTGAATACATGATAAATTCTTTCAGAAATTTTTTGCAAAATTACTATGATTAGTACTTTGTCCTATATAATGATTTTGTGGGTTTTGTTTTATGATTACCTGTTTGACATTTAGTTGTAGTAACAGCCTTTTGAATTTGTTACTGACACATTCCATTCAGTATAAGGTACTAGCAACTATATAAAGAGAGAGTGAGTGAGAGTATATACACATAGAAGTATGGGACCTTTTATCCAGAGTGCTTGGTTCTTAGGGTTTTCTTTGTAAGGAGGTTTTCTGTAATTTGGAACACCATGCCTAAAATCTACTAAAACACATTCAACAAGACAGCATACATATAATGTAACATTGAGGCATGTTTGTCTGACCATTGTTGCCATGAAAAAGCAATAAGTTTTATATATTTAGAGTGTGTGTCTAGCTTTAGTTGTCCAGCATGCAATGTGCATGTGCCATATCATATTGTCATCTGTGGCCTGTCTGGCTGTACCATGTTCTTCCACGTTATCTTATGAACGGCACGATTTTTGGAGAAATGTTATTGGACATAAAATGTATGTTTTGATTTTCTCTACAACTTTTGTGTGAAACATCTCTCATTCTAAGAATAATTCAGTGAGGTGTTATCATAACTATATTCAACTCCTCAGTAAAGCACCCTTTATTCTTGTCAGATTTTAATGAGACTTGAATTTCCGGACAGATTTTTAAAAAGTACTCAAATGTCAAATTTCATGAAAATTCATCCAGTGGAACCCAAGTTATTCCATGTAGATGGATGAACAGGCAGACAGGCAAACATAAGAAGCTAATGGTTGCTTTTTGTGATTTTGTGAATGTGCCTGGAAATTCCAAAAAGGAAAGTGCTTTACCTTCAAAATGTAGGTATGTTAGCTTATCATCAGAACAGAATGAAAACAAAGTCCTGGTTCCGTAACTGTATGGTGCAATTTCTAAATTTACTTGTTCTGGAATACAGACAGTTTGTGAAGTGTTCCAGACTCCAGGACACCACATAAAAAAGTTCTATGTCTCTAGTATGTGTATAATTTTATTGCAGAGGAAAACATCCCAGTCTTCTATGTTGGGACACGTCATGTAGGAATTCCTACACAGTTGAGTGGGGTCGTAGTAGAAAATGAAGCCCATTTCATAATTTTCAAACTCACAGGCACTGGACTTACATTGAAATGGGATGGCCAGGTAAAACACATACAGTCACACATTTGACACTAGTATCATGTCTGTAAATATCCTAGCCTCTAACTGTTAAAGCCATATATGGCTGCTGTGAATATGGACAGAAATTCATAGTAAATTTCATAGTAATTTTGAATGTTCTGTGTTGTGTCTGCAGTGGAAAAATGGAAAGAGAAGAAATAGAAATGCTACAATTTTGTATATTGTAACTGATAGGCCCTGGATTAAACAAATAGCATTGTTTATTGACACTACAGATAAAACAATTAAAACAGTAATGACCACATAACACTTCACCAGAATTTCAAGAATCACTCTCAAAAGACAATTCAGTACTCATCTACTCAGTACTCCGGGCTCATAGCCCTGACATTGGTCTCGAACACAGTACTTCACAGATTTTCTTCACTTGCTGCACATTATGCATTTCCTCAGCTTTACTCTCCACGCTCTGCTATACACCCCACGCTCTGAATCACTGTGACAAGACTCACTATTTCTTGCGGTTTGCTGGCCTTATATAGCACTGATTGCACTGCTGGAACCTTCTACACTATCCAAATAAGCCCTTGAAATTGCCATCTCTTTCTGGTCATCGCTGGCTACCTCTAGAAGCTTCTGTCCTTGTGCAGGAAGTGTTTGTCATACCAGCAGTCTTGATGTCAGAGGCTTTGCAGATTGCCACATTACTAGGCATTGTTGCCCTCTGGTACAATATTATTGATTAGTTTGTCAGATTTCTTATTTAAATGAATACTGCGTATCCATTGTGGAAGCACTCAAATTATGGTAAAAGAAACCTGGAATCCAGTGAAACTTGGATTTTATATTTCTGAAGGTATGATTCAAAATTAATGTAAAATAAAACAACATGATGATTTATTCAACTATTAAGTTAAATACATTAAAGTCTGTATTACATTGTAAATGTAATCTTCAGTTTATCCACATGTCCATTAAAGTGAGTTGCTGCTTCTTTGTTTCTGAACCCTGCACACCTCATTCTACATGCTTCTGATGGCATAAAACTTTGATTTATTTTCTCATAGTGTTGATGTCTTCTGGTGTTGAAAGAATTTTGTTGGATGTTCACTTTTTCCCCTGTCATCATCCTTCTGTCCTTTTCCCTCCCCTTCCCCATGTTTCGCCTTGTCCCACTTTCACGCACATGAAATGTAAATTTTTTATCCCTCATTTGTTCTGTTGTTTGTACCTCATATATTACTTGATAATTATTGCACGATACATATGATGTGACACATCTGCTGTCAGCTGACCCCTGTCATCTTTGTCTATGCTACATTCTATTGGATCTTAATGTTATTTTATCGTGTGAGAGCTATTGGTTCTTTACCATAATTTGGATTGCTTTCAATTAAATCCACTTATCTGAAAGCAGTTCACTATTGTCATGTAGGTGACACCAAACCATGATTCTGCAGTGAAATCTGGTATGCCAAATACATTATATGGTGTGACCAAATAGTTTGTGCACTGAATTTGATTGTCCCTAGCAATGCTATGCTAGTGTTGGCCCCTTGAAATTAGGGGTTATACCAAAAAAGCATTATCTGGAGTGAAATGTTGGAAACTTGGCAAGTGCTTCTTGTTGTTTTGCTTGCATCATAGTCCTGTTATTAAATATTCTTTGCTTTAGTGCCATCTTAACTTTTGGGAAAATAAAGAAGTTACAGACTACGAAATTTGGAGATTATGGAGGATGTGGAATGACAGTCACTGTTATTTTGTCTAGAAATTTATGCACAGACTGCAGAGTGAGCAGGTGCATTATCATGATAGAGAAACCACTTGGTGGCAATTCAGCAAATGTTCAGGTTGTTTTTGATATTGATCAGAAGTCATTCAATTGAAATTCCCAACATGTTAGCAGCTTCGTGGGCACACCTACTGTTAGGAGTTTATGCTGTCTGGAGTGGTGTCATCTCATGATCATCCTTAAAAATATTTAACTCATATACATGCATGTTCATCATGAAACAACTTGTGATAGTGTTTCTTCAAGTTGCTGGCAGTAATAGTGTTTGAATAACGTGATGATTCCCTGGTCAAGTTTGAAAATGCAGATACTGTTTTGGGGAAAAAACACAATTTGCGCCTTGTAACTTGTGCCTTGGGGATGAGCAGCACACTGTCCACAGAAGTAAAATTTTTCTGTTTTGGCTACCTATTCTGCATTAGATTCCCATAATAGTCATAAAGTTGCCCTGTATATTCCGTACTTTTTTGTTGGCTACATAGTATGTGGGGAAATTTCTTAAACCTATAAGGGTTTTCCTCCTTCCCTGTCACTACTGGTAGGAATTTGTTCGTCTCATAGTCTTTGCATGCTAAAAAAAAATCTCATTGTAATTCTTCCCACCATTGCAAGGATCCCCTTTCATACTCCGTGTTTGTCAGGTGGAAGCCTGGAGAACAGTCCAGCCTAGGAAGCATTGTAAATCTTATGTTTGTAACCCTCATTAATTTTGAATAATAGTTCCTTTCTCCATTCCTCCACAGTTGAAGAGTCCATCATTTTGCACTGTCCTGTGCAGCATGGTACACAACACTATGTTGCTTCTTGAAACTTTTGATCTAGCCTTTAGAGGCTTTGAAATCTTCAATACCTATCCTCGTACCTGTGTACAGAGCCTTCTGTCTCAGCAGTGTGCCAATAATTACTTCATTGCTGGCTGTATCTTATTTAACCCATGTGGCCAATGAATTGAACATTTCTTGAAACTGTGACTGTTTCAGGTTCTTATGGCCAGAAGACCTGCCAGTTTGTCAACAACGCTTTTCGATTTCTTTCCTGTTTTAAACAATAGCGATTAATGTTCATGGCACATTTCCTATTTAGGTAGCCAATAAAACATATTCTTTCCTTATTAGCATCCACTTGGCCTGGGAAGTGAATTTTGTTCCTGAGTAGAGATGCTTCCCTCTTCTTTGGTTGATTCACAATGGTGAAAGATGTATCATAACCAGATATTAAAATACAGCAGTATGTCACTTTGCATTAAATCACCAAGCATCAGTAACACAGAATCTTAATAAGAATGTGAAACTTGTAGTCACTTATAATGAATTAGAGGGAGAAAATAAAACTTTACCAATTAAATTTGCAGTAGATTAAAAAAACAACACTAATATACTGTTTTAGTAAGCATGTGGAACTCACGGTCACATGTAACTTGCATCAACGTTCATTTGTCACTACAGAGGCCTGACATCAGCAGGAAACATGATTTCACTCTCCTGGCATGACCTTGAATTCATGGTATAGTAAATGTATTTGAAGACAATAAGAGAATACAGGAAATTATAACCAAAAATAAATTTTATTTCCCTGTTTTTTTGAATTGAGAGCACTTAAAAGAGCAGCAGCAAGTCAATTTTTACTCAATTTGAATGTGTAATTTAGGAATAGGACAGAAAACACAAACAGTATACATATTTCAGGAAAATGTGACATTATTATTGTGGAAGTTTTGTTGGGGCTGGTAAAACATGCATAGAACAAAGGAAAACATAGATACAAAGAACAAAAAATCCATGTTTTGTTGTATAATATTTTGAATTGTTACAGGATTATGTGGCTATTAGTGTAACTGAGAGTTTGTGGAACAGATCTGCAGGACTGTGTGGGCTGCTTGATGGGAGAGCTGAAAATGACTTCATGAGTAAAGATGGCTCAACTGCACATAGCCTTTCTTCTTTCATCAATAGCTGGAACGTTAAACCACTGGGAGGTTGGTAAATTTAATTATCACGATCATATTTATCGTAATCATTGTTATTATCACCACCATTGCCACTGACACTAACATCAATAAAACCACAACCACCACCATCGCTGGCACTGCCACCACCACTGCCACCATCATCACCACCACCTCCACCACCACAACTGCCACCGCCTCCACAGTGATGATGGTTTCAACAGCAAAAATCTTGTCCTCTTCCTCCTTGTTCTTGGCCTTCATCCATGACCTGGAATACTACTTGCGTCTTTTTTACAAGTTTTCCTCTTCCTTGTTATTCTAATAAAACTTGATCAATTCTGCATAGCTTTGGACATCCTGAATATCCATTACTGTTGGTATTATTCCTGAGGGAACCCATGTGGGTTTGTACTCACTCCTCATTCTGTCTTCTTTGTTTTAATTTTTCATGCAGCAGGGTTCTGTTTCATGTATAGACTAAATTCTTTCCCTGTTACTTCTTTCATTTTTGAATTTCAGGTGATCACTGTTCATCACCACCAGTAGAAACTCATACCTGTGGCAGGTACAAGATACATGATGATGAGGAAGAACATTTTCAGCTTGAGAGTGCTGCCACAACTTTTTGTAACAAGCTTCTTAATGACACACGTTTTATGGCTTGCAGAAATGTGAGTACATAATACTAGAACTTGGGATGATACAGAGCATATTCATTCATATTCTGGTTTCCCGGGCAATTATGTTTGGAACATTTAGTGGTGAGAGAACACAGTGTTTCATGGATAAAAAGTCCTGGGTAAGAAGTTCCCAGGGAGAAGTATTTCCCATGAAAGAAATTAGATTTTTGAAGTCCCATCAAAACTTCCATGATAATAGTGTTAAATTTTCCCATGCATAAAGTTCTTTTGTAAGATTTTTTTCTGTTTTAGAAGTTTATTTTTTTGGACTTTTATTCAAAAGTTTCCCAACTACTCATAATGTGCTTAAAAGGCAATACAGCCATTGTCATTTCTCAATGGCTGAACTGTACCATAATTGATAATTGATTGTGGACTACTTCATCACTTGCACCTGAGGTAATGACTGTTCATTTCTAGTTCCTCAGTTTTTATTATTAAATTTTTGCTAACAAGCATGTTGTAGAGGTGCTGCAACAAGGTTTGAAGTTCAAGTATGGTTCTGAAAGTTTGTTGCAGTAGATGATAATGTGCTATGACTAATGGAAACCTGTTTAGTGGCATTCCTGAGGTGGAGGACACAAGAGAGATAAATGAAGAAACTGAACCTATGCCACCAATAAATGACTTTAGACTTAAACTTTTTAGATGATCTGTTATGACTGTGGTTTTATAAATTATTGTTCAGCACTGAGACAATGGTATTTCACAGTTCACTGTTAATATGTCTTTGTGATCTTTATAGTGGACATATTATGAAAAAATTGCTTGACATAAAAATGTGGAAGTGAGTCCAGAAAATGAATTTTAATGTGTTCCATATTCTGTGCATTAATTGGATTTATAAAATGTACAAACAACCAACAAATCACTTTAATTTTATGGTGTATTTATATTTATAATACCTTCAAGAACGTGTTTCAGCAAGTAATCCAGCCACCTTCAGGGTGATGCCTTTCATACAAGAATACTACTGTAGTTAAATGTGTCACAGTCTCTCCATAATATTAAAAATGTATAATTTGTTTACAATTTTACTTTTGAATCTTAATGTAAAATAATATAGGATAAGAATGTATAATTATAAAATAGAGGAAGTTAACATTCTCTAATGTTTGTGAAGTGATGTATGAAGCAGTTATATGGTGAGTTCTAATCCAGAGTGTATGTGATGTGTTTTCTGTGTGGTGCAACATAGAAAACACATCACCTATACTCTGCATTACAACTCACCATGTAACTGCTGCATACATCACTTCACAAACATTAGGGAATGTTAACTTCCTGTATTTTATAATTGTCCATTCTTATCCTATATTGTTTTATATTATTATTCACAAGTACAAATTTTAATTAAAATAACACATTTTTAATATTATGGAGTGACTGTGACACATTTAACTACAAATGGTATTCTTATATCAAAGGCATCACCCTGAAGGTGGCCGGATTACTGGCTGAAACATGTTCATGAAGATATTATAGATAATAATATATCATACAATTAGAGTACATTTGTTGGTTCTTTACATATTATAAAACCAGAAAATGTACTTATTCTTGTAAAATCTTTTTCCCTCCAGGAATTTCTTTTATGCAGGTCCATTCAAAAATCTTAAGCAGGAAGCACTGTGAATGCTTAGAGACATAGCAATGTGTGATATACCCCAAACTGGAGTTGCTGCTCTATGTAATGTGTCAGACGTATTCCAAATGCACTTTCCTGCCTTTCTGTATTATGTGTGATATACTCTGCATTATTCCTTTCATTTACGTTGCACATATTTTAGTTTCTGTGAGTGATTCTGCATGGCAGGAGTACTGCACCATCATGAGAGAAGGGTGAAACACAATTTCTAATTTTGGCTGAAAAAAATGGAAAGAACTTGTGGAATTTCAGTACATTTTTTAACATTGGAAAGTTTATGGGGATATGGATTTTTACTGTGGCACTTCATTAATCTTGGCCTTCTTGTAGAGGTTTACCTTCAGCATTTCTTAGCTTTTAGTGCAGGATGGAAGTGGTTGGTCATAATATCCAATCTGATTTACTTCTGATGAACAAGCCCCAGTATCTGCTGCTAGGAGCCTGGGTTGGCCTGCAAGGTGGTATGGATGTGTTTGTCATGAAAAAGCATCTTGGCCCTGCTGGGAGCCAAACCATTAAACATTTAGTGCCTTTGTGCTCATGATTTATTTTAGAGTTCATCTTCTGTATACTTCTTAAAACAAGACCAAAATGTTCAACGTATGTAGAGCATTAGGCCAGTGTGCATAGGCTGATGGAAAATATTTATGACAAAATTTTTTATAGAGACACTACTGGTAATGTTGAAGTGACAACCATAAAGGTTATATAGCATCATGTTCTGATGCTACATATACCAGATGGGCAGGTGGCAGGTTAACCATGCATAAGTGAGATTATCTACAGTGCAAAATTTTTTCCCTCTGCTATAATATGAGTTGGTTTTGTTGAAGGAGCAACATGTTTGCATTAATTTCTGCTTGAAACTTAGTATGTCCACAGACACTTAAAAAGGTGCTACACAACGACTGCAGAAAAAATGTTGCATCCATTCAATACATTTGAGTGGCATTCCTGTTTTAAAAATTATTACACTCCTGTCATTGATGGTCCACATACACAGGCTGGTCATTAACAGTGTGAACCAATGAGACTGGTGAACATATCAGGTAATTAATCTGTGAGGGCATTTGATTATCAGAGAGATTACTGATGAAGCCAACTTTAAATTGCCATATGCGAAGCAGTACTCATGCATGATCTTGGAATGAGATGCATGTCAGCAAATCTCGTTCCTTGGCTTCTCAGGTAAGACCAGGCATAACAGTGTGCAACAAGCATGTTTTGAATTGTTCATACATGCCAGAAATGATGCCTTCTAATTGCCATGCCATTTTATGTTTATGACTATGACCTTGAGACAAAACAAATGTTTTATAATGGATGACATGAACATGACTTCAGTTGAAAGTGAGTTAAGTGTGGTCAGTAATCAAGACAACTTAGACTGCCATCTTTGATGTGGAGGATTTGGTGCAACCCAGATTTCTTTTCCAAAAGCAGAACATTAATGTGACTGTTTACTGAACCATTCTGCTATGCCATAGAGATGGCATTTCATTGGAAACAGTATCATAAATGGTCTTCAAGTGCCTGGCTTCTGCACCGTGACACTGGACCATGCCACACAGAATTCTTGGCCAAGCACAGAATGCCAGGGGTTCTACATCTGCTTTACTCACTAGATTTTGCCCCCATGCAAATTCTTATGCTTCCCCAGGCTATAGCTTGTCCCTAAGGGGAAGCAATCCAAGATGTAATGGGTACAACTTATTACACATGGAAGATGCAGTCTTTTCTGAAACATATGTGTCACATTCATGACCACAAGAGGAAGGATTGCAGGAATCACTACATACAGCCTTGAGGATTATATGTTAAGAAGTTCACTCAGAATTATTTGTAAACATTTTAGTTTTCCTACAATAAACTTTGCCACCATATTTTTTATTTGTCCTAGTATGTTTAAGATTATGACACATGGTAAATTAAAATGTATAAGAATTTCATATAACTCAGCTTGAAAATTGCATTTGGAACCCTGCCATGATAATGTGTCACAACGTATGGCTGATTAAGTGCTTCTCTGCAGATATTACTAGCATGTGTAGAATGTATGAGGCAGATACAATTGAAGCCTGTTTTTGTGTGCTCACAGGTGAGAATATTGCAGTTAGGACAAAGTCACCACCGGCATATGGACAGAAGTCACACTGATCCACAAGCTGGGTGTTCTATCTGCAAAGAATTCCTTGGGCTGCTACCAGAACGGCTATTCCTCTGCTTCCTGCATGCTGTCATCCATTGTAAATTCAAGGGTTTTTATTTAATGGTCCTAACATTTGAAACTCTGTTAGCAATTGGCTGAATACAGGATGTTTGACCATTTCCCATACCATGGCATTTTGTTGGTCCTGAACTCTGGGTCCCCTCACTAACGGCATCATCTTCTTGCACAGTGAGGTTAGTCCCCATGTGGTCCACAGAGTTCAGGACCAGCTGACAGCCATGCTGTGGGAGGTGCTAAAATATCCTGCTTACAGTCCGGACTTTCCAGCATGTGATATGACATTTTGGAACATTAAAGGACATTGGACAATGGCTATGGCAAAAAGCCAAGGAAATCTTTGCAGGTGGGGTATGTAGCTTCTGGATCACTGTGACTGTCTAAGTGCCTATGGTGATCTGTCCTAACTGCTGCAATTTCTTCACCCATGAGCATCCTGAAATGGGTTTTAGTTATTTATGAACCATAATATGAAAGTAACCTTTTCACTATTATCAAAAGACTCTACTATGTTTTAAGAAAATATAAACCCATGCCCCAAATACTTAACACTTTGGAAATAAAAAATGTAATTTGTTTGTAGGTTGTGGATGTGAGACCATATTATGAAGCTTGCAAATGGGACTTCTGCTCATGCAGGCAATCAAATTCCCAACGAAATGACTGTGCCTGTCAGTCGTTCACAGTGTTTGCAAAAGTATGCAGTCAGCATGGTGAAACCACAGCCGTCAAGAATTGGAGGGACGATTCTACGTGTCGTAAGCATGACTTATAATTATTGATACAGTATATAGCAGAAATTTAAATATTTATCTCAAATTTGAGTAGTCCCAATAAAAAAGATAATGTACCAGACTGGCTGCAGTAAGGTTGCTTCTTAAATTGTCATCCCTAATATGTGACTATGTAGATGGCGTCGGGTGTAACTGCGATAAGTAACGGCGCTCGTCAATTTGAGCAAGGTCTTTGTGTTAGTGAGGAAAATTTGTGCGCAAATTGCATGAATATGCAGGATCACATGCAAGTTCTTACAACTGAACTGAAATCAGCTCAACTAATAATCAAGTTATTACAGGACGAACTTCAATCCAAAGTGACCTTATCTACGACCACAGAAAACGTACACACGTGTGCGAATTCTAAACCTCACGTTATAAGCAATAGTGTAAGTTCTAGTGAAAGTGAATGGACTGAACTTCGCAGGAAAAATCTTAAAGCCAAATTACCGAAGAATACTTTCAGGTGCTTAAAACAGTCAATTCCACACATTCCCCCTGCTGATAATAGATTTGAGCCATTAAGTAACCTACGGGAGGATACTTATCAACCCACTTATAACCAACACAAATCTCAACCTGCACAATCATAAAAAACCAACGGTAAAAATCAACGTAAAGTTATTCTTCTGGGCGACAGTCACATACGTGGCTGTTCTGAAAAGCTGGCAGATCTCCTAGGAAACTCGTACAGTGTAATTGGGATTACTAAACCTAACGCCAACGTGAAAGCTGTTACCGACTCCATCAATATAAAAACGGAACAACTAACAAAGAAAGATGTAGTGATCCTTTGTGGTGGAACTAGGGATATCTCTAAAAATGAGGCCAATATAGGCCTTCGACATATTTCTCAATTTGCTAACTCTGCTGCAGACACTAACGTGATTGTAATGTGTGCTCCCTCTCGCTACGACTTGCAACCCTCATCTTGTGTTAACATGGAAGTTGCTTCATTCAACAGGAAACTACACAAATCAATGAAAATCTTTAGTCATGTACAAGCATGTCCTATGAGCACTAATCGCGACCACTATACTACTCACGGTTTTCACATGAACGCACGTGGTAAACACTGGATCGCAAACACCTGGGCCTCTATCATCAAAACCCTGCAATCTAGCTCTCTATCTTCACCTATTACTCCCTTTCCTGAGAAGAATAAGTATCTTGTAATTCCTGTTTCCCCAGCAAATAATAGCTGTGATAATAATACGAGGATCTATTTGACTCATGATAATGTAACTGTTTGCCAAGAAGTTAATCTCAATGTAACTATCAGTAATGAACTGGCAAAATGTAACCTTAAGGCACCCCGACTAAAAAAACCTGATAAAAAGGAGGATTTTTTATGGTACTAAAACAGCTCAACTATGAGAATACTCAGAACCTAAAATCCAGTTGTAACAATACCTCCAGACTTAAATTGGTCAAGAATAATTTTAACAATACACCTAATGCACCCTGCATCAGAGCTTTAAACAATCACCCTGGCAACAAAAATAGTGAGTGCCCTAATAACACCAGTTCGTTTAACGGTAATATAACCACACCTTTACTGATATATCACCAAAATATTAGAGGACTAAGGAATAAAATTGATGATCTATTCATGCTTTTGTCCTCGAACTTTCCCAACTTACTTTGCTTCACTGAACACCACCTTTGTAATGATGAAATAAATTGCATATGTATTAACCCCTACAACCTTGGTGCTAAATACTGCAGGGTTAACCATAAATATGGTGGTGTCAGTATTTTTGTTCATGAAACCTTATCTTTCACAACCATAGATTTGAGTGAATTTTGTAATGACCAAGATATTGAAATTTGTGCAGTAAACTCACATTT
>Ga0123352_10005315_pt1 | contig 19334 bp, 9 predicted proteins | sample TergutLab28metaG_FD_89700 | JGI IMG/M metagenome (GOLD analysis project Ga0123352, IMG submission 89700) | Labiotermes labralis P1 segment gut microbial communities from Petit-Saut dam, French Guiana - Lab288 P1 | ecosystem: Host-associated > Arthropoda: Insects > Digestive system > Gut ... | reverse complement strand
TATCCTATAGTTTTCATGATTTTATTCGGGATCTCCAGATCAGTACCACTTCCTCTTTCTTCCATTGTTTTGCACAGTCGGTGCTGGTCGTTATGTTTCCATTCACTTTAGATCTGCTACTAGAACAGTGTCTTTAGACAACTGAAAATACAGGGCTGTATCATATTTCAAAATTGATACAAACTTTTTTTAACTTCCAAATTTATTTTCAATAAACATCTCTATAAAATGTGAACACTTTTGTACTTATAAGACGGTAGCATTAAAGGAGACTCAGTACACCTTTGGAGAATAGAAACTCGGATCATTAGGCGACAAGGACACAAATAATGCACTAAACACCGCTTTTTCCACAATCTGAACGAATTACCTGCCTGTTTGTAAGAGGATTAAAATTCCATCTCCGTATTGTGTTAATGGGAAAGTACTGTAAGGGAGAAATGTGTTCGAAGAAACGGTTCAACTTTAACTTGGATTAAGCATCACATTAACTGTGTTGAAATACTCGCTGTAAAGAAATGTGATGTGACAAATGCAGTTAACTCGTCGCTGAAACTGGATACAGGGTTTTGGCTTGGGAACTGCGAGCTGTGGGAACTAGGTCGCATTGTAGCGAACTAAGCCATGTTGTCCTTCCTTCCCCACTTAACATTTCTGAAAAATGGTATAGTGATTATAATATAATACTATTCACGGGTAAACTTTTCAAGAAAGAATTTAAGTTACATTGTACGGCGCAAGTAACCAGGAGTATCATTTAATCAATTCTAATTTTCTTGCTACAAGATTTACATCAACAATAAAAGAAAGGTATTTAATAAGAATAAAAAATCATAAGGAAGGTATGTGGGAAAATTGTGTAACGCTAGATGGAGTAAAGCACGTAAGTGAACAGACAAATACTATTTCGAAATTATACACCTAAGTCGTTATATGTTGGAAAGGGGTCAAAAAGCCTTTCTCTCAGGAATGCAGCCAATTAACACAATTTGCTAGCGTCAGTACATGGGCTGTGAATCAAATAATTTAGTTTGTAGGAGCATAATAACACATTTTTAACATTTTTTTTGGGATGGAGGCATCCACCTGAACACAAGTATATTACATCCCTCAGGTACGTCAGAACGAAGCCAGTATCCAATATGGTAAAAATAATCAAAATATGGCAGTTACTCCATCAGGAACAGTGTGGAATGGAAAGTACAAAATAACCAATTTGGAAGATGTGGACTACATTGCTGTGTGTATTTTGGGCCCTCAAGATAATTCTACGAAGACAGATCCACCCATATATGTTCATAAAATATACAGAGTTATGTATTTATCACATAGTGGTTAATACATCTGCTGCCTATGTCGTGTTAATAATACACATTTTTTATCTCTCAGCTTGTCTTATGTTAAACCAGCATGTGGAGGAAACCTGGAGAATTGACATATTTGTATTACACAATAATGGCTGCTGTGAGAGAGTTCAGATAATAATCTACTCGTTAAACCACCATGACTAAGGGATATACAATATGTACACTATGTACGGCGTATACACGTGATGACCGTTTAATTTACACGCTAACGGACATGTGGGCTATTGTTGTTACTTTCTATTGTTGTGAAGCAATAATCTTGTTGCGCAACGCAGATCTTCATAACTTCTATTTGTGCTGTGGAGAAGGTAGGGAGTAGGCTACATGTGAAGATAACGGGAAAAAATTAATATATCACTTTCATGTCAGCTGATTATCTAAATATTACACTTGTAGAATTATATAAGCACGTCCTACCTTCAGGCAGGGTCACTGACTGGGTAGATGGAATATGTGAACACGGGAGAATATTTTTAAATATAGCGTTAAAAGTGGTTATTTAAACATTAAAATAAAATATAGCGTATCCGTTGGTATGAACAGACGAAATGAAATACAGACAGATATTTGGCTGGCCGTTAGCATATTCATGCTGTTGATTAGTCTCGGCGTCTTCTTGTCCAGTTTCATGTGCCGTAACATCTAATATTGATGAATTCGTGAGCTCCATAGCTCAGAGCACACTAACATCATGTTACAAATGTCACATATGAGCAACATAAGTGAGAATTGTGCGTGACGCTGATGATTACATAACCTTGTTGGTCGCTGAAGAGCAGAAACAAACACACATGTACGTATATTAAAATCGCCTTACAAGTCAACTGTGATTAATGGTTTAAAATTAGCCGACACCGCTACGACCGGGCCGTGGTAAAGGAAACACCTGCGTGTCAAGGTTCCTGACAGATGATATGAATAAAGACAGAGACAACCTAGCTACCGAATGTTATGTGGACCTCACCGCACAGGTTCCATTGTGTCTGGGTTAGAAACTATATATATATATATACTAAGATTTTATTTGGAGTAATACACTTTTTAAATGCCAAGAATTTCGTGTTGTTATCATGCACAATTAGTCTTATATTTGTTGCTGCCATACCTCTATTATAATAAGATATACCACACGTGAAAATCGAAGAAGTGGTAGCCATCATGGTCACAGACGAGAAAGTTACAACACAAGGGAAAGGTTCATAAAATGCTATTGGAAATGTAATAAAGTAGTTTGAAACGAAGTAAATGAAAGTATTTTCCAATAAGTGATAATGGAAAGAGGTTTTTATTGTTACTTATTTACACGTTAGCGTGTCCTAAGGTTATTCAGAAAAACTTTCCAGAACTGTTGTTTATTAAGTATTACAGACAGAATAAATGTTGTGGTGATATGAGAGTCCACATGAAGAAAAAGTACCAAAACCCTCTTGAATACATATTCCGTTTGCAAAATCTGTTCCTGGAATCAGTAAGTTCAAAAGTGTAGTTGGCTACATTGCACGTGATAATTCGTAATTAGCATAACAATAATACTTCCGTATTGGTCCGTCTGAAGCATACGTCCTTGTCTCTCGCAATAAGGTAAAAGAACTTTGAATACAGAAATATGAGGACACCAAAAATCTAATAAAATTACATAACGCACAAATAAAGGCAGCGGACGCAGGATATATTGAACCGATAAAAATTTTCTTATTGTTATTGTTGTTGATGTTGTTGTTATGTGGCTGCTGCTCAATATTATGATGTTATTGCTAAAATACTATTTATCTTTGAGAGATGAAGCGAATTTAGAACATCAAGGATGTAATTTTTGGCGTACACGTATATGACACCTTGTAGTGGAATATTTCTGAAATTCTGTAAGTTGCTAAGGCCTGAATATGCGAGGCGACAAATGTAAAGTTTCACTTCCCAGAAGACAGACCTCTTTGTAGGTCATGGCGTGAGGACCTACAATATAAATAATGGCCACTGCCGCGATAAGCAAAACAGTATGAAGGTTTCACATAAAAGCAAAAGGCACACGCGTCGCAGCTTCTTTCCTTTCTATACAAGAATGATAATGGGACGATATCCAAGGAGCATAATTCTGCTTCAGGATACAACAGTAGCTCACTTACACAATTACGGCTCCAATTACTGCATCCAAAGTTTCACTGCGGTGTTAACAACACTCATAATTTGTCCTCTATCCTCAGCAGAACAAACCCAGTCTGCATCATGAAACACCAAGTTTTAAGACTAAATTTAATGTCACGTTTCACTTGATAATTTGGCGTTCCAGCAGCTCCTTCCTTGCAGGATTTCCTATTAGAATTTTTGTATATGTCTTAAGTACAATAGGTGTAACACAGGTTTTACTAATCTTATCCCGCTTTATTACTCTCAAGATAGTAACTGACTTTGCTTCTTTGAAATTGAGAAGAATCCATCTACTAAACTCGTATGTTATAAAACGCAAATGTTCTAGCAATCAAATTACCAGCAACAATCATTATTTTTGTATTTTATAGGCAGTTTTATTTTCACTACACGTGGCTAGAATTCTTGATAGTTTGTTTCACCTTAAATATTCATAGCATGTTCAGTATATTAGGACATGTGATTAACTAACCTTGTTGTTACGATATATGGGAAGTTCTTGTAGAACTCTGTAACCTTCGAATATATTTTCCAGAATGTGACACACCCAGAGTTCAAGGTCAGAAGGCCAGGTACCTCGTACTTCCGTTTAGATATATTAGTCACGTCACAAGGAGTTCCCTTTATTGCCAAGAAAGTGTGTCACCATAATCAAGTGGCAAAATTTCGTGTCACTATAAACCTAACCTTGATGGCCATTTCCGGATGGCGGTGGACAGTTTTCAGATGTCACTTCGACGGACTCTCCCTCAAAATAACACTGTGAAACAGGGACAGTTCAGTCGATATATTTTCTGGGTTACGGGCTGGAAAACCGACAAGTCTGTTTGCGAATTCAGACAGGAGAAAGATATTTATCTCTTCCTCAATAATGTTCATCAAACACCTGCAACTATCAATCTCATATCCAATGAATACCGAGGGTCCCTTTCATAAGATAAAGCTGCTTAGACTGAGATTAAGACGACTCTTCTTCTTCTAAAGCCAAGATTAAAAATGCGAGGATTGTTACCTCCAATTTTCTATACGTCACGACGTGGTGTTGTATTATGCACAAGGATAATTTTAGCTTTAATTAGTACATAATGGTAACTCAGTCTCTGACGAAAGAAGGCATGTAATAATGAAACATATATTAATCCGAAAATTGAAAACGCGTAAAGATGTTTCATCATTGACCGTGAACAATTTGTTTAATATAAATCCAATCTATTGAAGCCGATTCCGGTGGCCGCTCTCTTGTTTGGAGTGCGGGTTTGTTTCCCGCCGGGAGCATGAATGTCTCAATGTTTTGAATATTGTAGAGGCCTCTGCGATGGGTCATCCCTCATTTAGTGGAGTCCTACCGAGTGAGTTGTGTCTGGGTGTAATTGTGTAATCTTGTAACCTTGGCCCGAGATGGATGTTACCCCCCCCCCCCAAAGTTTTAAACTTCATATCATCCCTTGCTCTATAATTACCTACAATCTTCTAAAAAGTAGATGCTATTTGTAAACGTAATAATTACAAAATTTCTTCTCGTAATTGCGAGGTAAACAACTGGTAAAAAGCGTTCAGCGATTTAGAAGACAGGAAATTCCATTTACATTATTTTCTGTCCACACTTGACCTAAGCAACCCCATCGTTTCGTACAGCCAAGCCGCGTGCTACTGCTCTAAAAGAGGCCATAGGGGCATCTCCACGCCACGATGGCTCCAGAGGTTCACGCGATGTCACTGGGAAGAAAGCTGCTGAAGACATAAAGAAGCTGTTTAGTAGATTAAGTTCCTGGGAGTGAGTAGCCAATATTTGTTCAGTAAAACGAGAATCTTCCATTCGTCGAACACAATGAATTAACCCCATCAAAACTGCCTGCAATTTTATCCTCGCAATATAATATATGACGTGTAATATTAATTCTTCCTACCATCTGTGCCTAAGTCTCCAAAGGTGTTCTATTTCCATGACATGTGTTTCATTATATATATATATATATATATACATACACACATACAGATATATAGCTGTATACTTTACTCTTACGTTGACCTAGATTTTCAACAGTGACTAAGATATGGTCAGTAAAACGGAGAGAGTGGAACTAAATATCCGGCATGACCAGAGATTTTTCCCTTCTCCACAGTGACTAGACTGGCTAAGACCAATCCAGCCTCGTATCCAGTGGGTACCGGTGTTTCATTCCTCGGATTTATGTGGCTAAGGAGCAAAGTTAAAAATTTGTGGAGGATACCTAGATTCCCGCCATTCATCTTCAAGTCCTGGTATTTAACTCAGCAGAATATAACTTTCACAATTTTAATGTAAATTTTAATATTGTTTTTTTAAGACAGATCACTAGTGCATCAGTTTGTGAATAAATAAAACTTTGAAAATATCAAGATGCACGTTACGAATGTGAAAACTAGTAAGCACAAATTAATGCTATCCCTGATGATCTTGTAACTGTAACACCGAAACATGTCAGAGCTGTTTTAATCTAAATTTTATTGTAAATTATAATATTTTTTAATACAAGTCACTACTGCATTAGTTGGTGAATGAATAAAACTCTGATAATAAGCAGAATATATTTTATATCCACGAGGACATTCAGTGTCCTCGGATACTGTCCTTGCAGAACGTAGTCACGCGTCATAAACAGTTTTTTTTTAAATTCAAGTATATTTGGTGCCAAACTTTGTCGATCTCATTAATAACCGAAATATAAGCTTGTGCATTTTAAATTGTTCGTCTTTCTTGCCAGTTACAAAATTCCTCTCCTTCACGTAATTTTTTGAACCTGCAAGACCTAAGCTATCTATCTTCTTGCTTTGCGTTATTAGCAATAAGCCCGGAAAATAACTTCACCTCTCTTACCATCAATGTCCATGAGAAATTAAAATAACCTCACAGCGGTTTAATCCTCCCAACAGGTCCATCGTGTCCAAAACAGCTGTGGGGGTCACCTAATCTCCTGCCCATTGGATACTTTGTGAGATATTCCAGGCAATAAAGCGAAAGGGTCACGAAATTGATGCTCACCTCTGTGTGATACAAAGACCAAAAACACGTGGAAAAATATCTACACTCAACCATACGTTTTAAGGCGTGTTGCTTAATTAAACATCGGGAGAATTTTACTTGCAGTTCGTGTTAAGGGACCTATTCCGGTGGCAGAGCAATGCAATTCTGCAGCCGCTCGATACATGAGACGGCGGGTTGGTAAAACGTCGGGGGCATGGATGTTTGTCTCTTGTGAGTGTTACTTCTCTTGGCAGGAAGAGTTCTGTGCAACGAGCTTATCACTAGTCCAGAGGAGTCCTACTAACTATGGTGCGACGTTGTGTGATCTAGAAACCTCAAAAATGAGAAAGCAATGGCCCTCGTTGGGACACGGCGCCACAACAACAACAAAAAATATGTTAATGAGTGTAGGTGGAAAATATTTGTGAGAAGATAAATTAAGTGTGTCATTCTATTCTCGCAGACTGTAGAATGTTTTAAATATTTCTCTACTTTTTTAAAGAACTTTATTCGTTGGTACCTTTTCAGAATATAGACAATTCTGTTGCAATTCATTACCATAATTTAAGACTCTTAAACTATAAGGCTAACTACGACGCTAGCGCAGTCAACAATGTAATTCTGCACATGTTTTATAGTGATATGTTTGAGATTAATGTTACAGCAAGTTGTTTGAGGGAACTAAGGAAACCAGAAGTATAAGCCTTAATAAAAATGGGCACTGAGAAACATACACAGAACTTTCAAATTAGGGGACAGGAATCTAGAGTGTGGTAACCTGTACTTTATGAAACCAATACGTAAAAAAATAAGCGGATTGAGAAAGAATGAAACGTTTGCCAAAAATACGTAAATTACATTAAATATGTTACATTCCTAGTTGTCTTTCGTCTGTATTTATAATGTTTATTAAATATGATGTAGCTTGTAAAAATAACTTTGTTGACAACAATGAGTTAAATATCAACACCAGCGGTCAATAACAATAGCAAGAGATTGTACCAGCTTAATTCATACACATATTTGTCCTCGGAAGATGAAACGTCTTTACCGATGGACGGTGTCCATTGGTACGTTTCACATATTCTTTTTAATCCAAGTCGCTGCCTGTACTCTAGGTCATATTACGTCCAAAAGACAGAAGAGAAATTTTTAAGAACTGTGATTTCGCAAAAATAGGAAAATGTGGTTACGGATACTTTTGACGCTGGACTGTAAGTCGTTACGTATACTGCTTTTGGCATGATATTTTACTTACTGCTATCAGTATCTCTGAATTTTTAAGGGATTTTTTTTTGCATCATCAACTCAGCGCTTTACCACTGATGATTGATTTCGCTGCGAAACATTGTTTCCAACCATTAGGCCAGTATGACAAAAGGATATACTTATGTGTGGCAACCAAATTTAAATTACGTCAAATTACATTCCAAATTGTATGTTTCCTTCAGGTTCCCCTACAAATACCTTCACAAATTTCTCTTTACCCCGACAATGTCGCAAATGACGTCCGTCAGTTTCTTCTTGATTTGATAGCGCAAATATTGTTTGCAGAGGCACAAAAGGCTGGAGCCCTTAACCTCTTTTCTCAATCTTTCTCTCTATTCTTCTTAACTCTTTAAGCTCTAGGGGTTATTGTACATACCAACAAGTTTAACAATAAAAAATTCTTCATTCTGTCCACACAGCAAATTTATGGTTTGTATGAATCTCGGAAAAAATACTGATTATTTGGATGTACAATATTTGCTGAATGATTGTTATAACCAAGTCGGAGAGCAACGACTTTGCGGTGTGAGCCGAACTGGTAAATGTAATGCAGGTTAATTCCCGTCCTTAGGGAGTTAAATGTTCAGGCATGTTACAACAGAACCTACAAAGCCGCTGTCAAGAACTATGTTTAACGTCTGCTACAATGGACGTGCTGCAAGTCTTTATACGGAAAGCAGCCGAAGATGATTAGAGCATGCTTGTATCAGCAGTGCTTCCTGAATGGGCTAAAGTATTTCAAACGTAGCGGTTGCAAGGCATAAGTAAACTGTGCAGAGGGAGAAGTAAAATCACGATATAAATTTTCTGCCCACATGCAGGTCTGCAAGCTGTCTGTTTACATGATTTACTGCGCGGAGGAAACGATTTCAGTTGTCTGTGTGTATGAAAATGTTGGAGCGGTGAACCCCACGCCTCGACACCGAACATATGAATGTAGAACTGCCGTAAGAGTGTGGGTCAGTGTAATACAGTTACCAAGGTCTAACTTAGACATGACCTAATAATACAGTAAATCCATAAACAAAGGTTAGTATCGGGCATTTTTTCTCTCGAAAATTCTTAAGAACTATGCGTTCGGGCACCATGTGTTTTCTACCAAATTGCGTTATTTTAAAAGTATGTAAGTTTAAGAATTATAATTCTGATTCTAATTCATCTAATGAAACAATCTAAAAACAATCGAGAGATATGTGTTCGCATAAACTCAGAAGAAGTATTAGATAAAATCGATTTTATTAATCGAAACATGTGTACTACCTCCAAGGAGTAAAAACAGCTCTTAAAATTACCACAATACAGCTCCGCTCTTTGTTCACTAAAATTTGTAGCGATGTATCGAGAGTGGTTGTACTTCGAACTACTGATTTGTACTTCTCACCCAATATTGTGCAGGTGATAAAATCGAGAAGAATGAGATGGGCTGGGCATGTGGCGTGTATGGGTGAGGAGAGGGGGGTGTATAGGGTGTTGGTGGGGAAACCGGAGGGAAAGAGACCGCTGGGGAGACCTAGGCGTAGATGGGTGGATAATATTAGGATGGATCTCCAGGAGGTGGGATGTGGGTATATGGACTGGTGGGCTGGCCCAGGATAGAGACAGGTGGCGGACGCTTGTGTGTGAGGTAATGAAACTTCGGGTTCCGTTAAATGCGGGTAATTTCTTGACTAGCTGCAAAACAGTTAGCTTCTCAAGAAGGACTCTGCACCATGGAGTAAGTAAGTAAGTAAGTAATAATAATAATAATAATCGTAATAAACTGCAATTGGGTTGTCATCCGGTGGCAGTGGTTATTTTACATGTATACAAAATGTGAAATTGGTTACTAATAAATTTAAGTCGGGAGGGTTGCATGAGAAGCATGTAATAGCAACTTGGAATCTTGGGAACCATCTCAGCATTTGCTTATAGACACAGGGAAACCAAGAAAACCCTATGTCGAGGTTGCCGGTCGCAGGACCTTCCGAATACTGACTTCTAACTAGCAGTCCGGCATCTAAAGTAAAATAAACTCCTCTCCTCCCATCAACGTCTACTCATTTCTAGCTGTGATTATGGCCACGTTACTGAAGAAAGACGTAAACTTCTTCTGGCTCTTTCTGATGTATGTCAGGTTTCTACTCATGAAACGTATCAATTTAAAACGCAGAGACTTTTAATTTTTAAGGCAACTTGTTTTAAAATATGTTGTCAACAGTCTCTTTTGCTGTAGGAAATTCTATACTAATGACACAAAGAAATTGTTCATTTTCAGAGTAAATATATTGTAATAACATTAAAATCATTTTATTTTGCGATATGTATATAAAAACAGTTTTTAATGACGCGCTATAGAAAAGACAACAATTTTCATCGTTGTGTGTACTTACACAGGTATCCGAGGTTTACTTCGAGTTCGAAGTTTGGGGTTTTCTTAATAAATATTTATTGATAAATCTGCTTGATTTGGAAAAGTTTATGTTTCGTGAGTTTTCATATTTAATACATACATCTAACAATTAATTCCGAGGCAATGCAGTGATGTCAGTCAGTCATTTTCTTATCTGAAACCGTCTAATGAATTTTAATGGGATATAGTGCCCTACATTAAAATTTCCAGAGTCCTTGATTTAATATAGACATTAGACTCTACTGTAACAAATGAAAATACTCTCTTCTGAGGTGCCTTAATGTTCCTCACTTGTCACACATTTTAATAAATTAACTGTGTAAATAAATTTTATGTAATTTAGTAAAAATTTACGAAAGCTGTGGATAAAATTGCTGCCTTATCTTAGGACTAAGGGAAAAAAAGAGTAAAAACTGTACACGGACCTTACAGTGACAGGGTTGGCCGGTGAAGGCGTAGCAAACTCGCACGTACGCACACCATCACAGCATGCTGAGGTCATAAGGTTAATTTGCAGAATGACACGAAGGAAGCAGCGTACCAGCAGTTGAGAAATAATGTTCTGCCTCCGTTCCAAACCTTAAGTCGAATTCAGTGTTTCCCTTAAGAAAGTTACTGCCCTTTCAACAATAGGCCAATGACAAAACTTACACATGTCAGCTGTTTCTGTTTCCAGCGAGTGTTGCATAATAGTACCAACAAACATGACGTAGATATGTGCAGTCTTGCAGAAAATTACAGGCGCTTCAGAGACTATCTGTGCATACACGGTTACATAACTTTATGTGATGAGATTGCTTCATGCTGTGATCGCCGTAAGACAATCGTTGTTAACTGGACGGTGAGAAATGTAACGTGTGAGAAACAGCATTTTGTCTTCTCACAAACCCGTTGCAGGATGTGAGAGCATGGGTATTTTATTCAAGAAGAGTGTACATGCATGTGATCCCTGAACACGTTTTATTCCGTTGTTCCTTTGGTCCACTGTCATTTATTTCGGTCCACATAGAGTTTCTGAGAACTATCAACCTACCGTCCCACACGATGCCGAAAGCCAAGACATCATCATTTCAACAAAAAACACGCCATAGAAACTAGGAAAACTATGAAGTTAAAGCCACATTTCATATTCATTTAGCTATTAAGTTGTGTCTTCTCCATGACATGGGTCAATGTCTGTTGAAAACCTGGTTCTTTGGAAGCACAGATTCATGAAGCAGGACGTACACAACTGAACTGGTCTGCACCGTCATTATACTACTTTTGCCACTACACTACAATTTCTACATTTCCATTACAATATTTATTCTCTTCTCCGCAGGTTTTCTCGGTTTCTCAATCATAGTTCTCATAGCCTGCACAAACGACGTCTTACTTGTCTGGTTGTCCAATATGCATGTATCCAGACGAGTAATCATCCGCATTTCTTTACAACTTCCTTGTTTCTTTAAGTGTCCTGGCGTTTATCAACTACATCTTTTTATATAAATCAGTCACGCCTGATTAACGTGTGTGAGTGCGTGCGTGCGTGCGTGTAATTTCAGATGAACCAACATTGTCACACAACACATTAAAATAAGTTTAAATTATATTCTTGCAGTCTTCATAAATGGAAATTAACCCTTCATACTTTTTATTTTATTGTTTCTAGCTGAAGGTATAAACATCACACATTCATTTCCGTTGATGTTTTTAACCTGTTATCTACTGAACTAAAAGGTATAATATTTCTAATGGCCTGATATTTTCCCATCTTCGCTATTCATTGTTTCAGAGCTCTCGTTATGGACATTTCTGAAGAAGTCAGAGAATATAGTCAGGTATAGATCTATAAGCCATTACAAACGTTTAATGCAACTAGATGTGTGCCTTTATCTCTAACAATCGAATGGCGAGTTAATGTAATATACTTCTTCCCATTTTCAACCACCAAGAACAATATTTACCTCCCGATAATGAATGTGTTAGAAAATATTATTCAGTAAGCTAACGTACAAAACAAAATTTTACGATTTAGGTTAAAGTAACGTCGAGTTAAGGAATACTAATTATTACACAAACTTACCGAATTGCATTGGCATTTGGACAGTGGATGAATCGACTAAAAATATCAAAATACAGATTCTTTCCGAGTCATTCTACTTAAGTAGTACAAAGGGTTAATTCAGCAGAGACAAAAGAAGCCCGTTTATGTAACGTCGCCTAATGCAAGGTGCCAATTTTTCAGCTAAAGTTATTGATCGATTCTCGGGGCGTATTCACAAATGAAGCAAAGAAAGACAGTGGTGGCAATTGTTGGTTCACTATTCGTCACCTTCCGCGTTGGATGTTAAGTTGGTCGACTGTTTCTAGGCGTACACAGAAGAGTGTGTTGAGACCTACAGTTTTCCTCACGAGCTTCCTAGTGGGGAACAGAAGAGTGATGTAAGCAAGCTGTGATGTCTCGTTGCCCACACCGCCTCGGGCAATAAGAGTGGCTTTATGTCAAGGGCTGCCTACCTATTTCGGTTTTTTACTTGCGGCGGGTTCGCCCTTCAAATGACCGACCAGAGGCTTGGCTACGCGTTTCCACAAGTAACAGTTTATTCTATTCCGTAACTAAGTCCTGTAACGTCTAGTTCCACAGCCAAAGAGACTTGGACCAATGAAAGATGGCAAAGTACAAGAAAGTGACACAGTCGCTGTTCTTAATTAAGAACTATGTCTTAAATACGTATGGCGGAATGGAAATATAACTCCACGCATTCTTAACGACACTAGATTGTGGTGAGTGAGCAAGTTCACGTTCCGGCCCCTTTACCGGCAGATAAAGAGTACCGATGCCTGTTGAAGGGGGTGCTGTGTGGGCCTCATGACAGGATGGACGCGGAAGGTGGTGGGAAAATATTTAAAATAGAGTACTTGGAATTAAACGTCGCCTAGTTCCATCATGTTTTCTGTTGTTAAAAAAAGAACTGAGATATGTTTTCTAAAACGAAGACGCTGTTAATATTGATGTTAGCTTTAAGGATATTTTTCTTGACATATAATCGTTCAATTTCATATACAAGTTTTATAAGAAGGAAGTGTTAGCTAAAATTGGAACTCTCCCAAAGGACAAAAAAAAAACTGCACTCTCATTCCTATTACCTTCAAAAAGGCAATAAGACATGTTTTTCATTGCATATTCCTTTTAAATACTTAACTTTCACATAACTGCAGTTTATACGTAAACTATTTTACAAAGAACAACCATTCGAACAATCACGTGCTTTGTTCTCTGTTCGTGAAAAGAGCTATTAAAGTGTTGTATTGGAAAATGGAACTGATCTTAACCGCACCATCAACAACACACGAGCACGAAAAGTTTTCCACGTACTATATACATATATAGTGAGCATTTCACTTTAAAAGCGATTATGATATTCCACTAAATCTTAGAAATGTGTGCCCTAATAGCCCAGCAATACACATTACTAGCGCTCAATTTTCTGTTTCTGTTTAAATGACAGCCCTGCTCCGCTTCTAGAAGACCTACTTCTTTCCATTGCTAACATCATTTCCGTTTTACATATATAAGAAACATCTTCGTAATATCTCTCAATACAGCGTATCAATTTGAATCTTGGATATGACCTCTTCCATCATGAGACTCCAAGCGCTAAGTGATATGTGGTAATTATGTGTTGTTATGCCGTGGATTTAAATCAAAACGGGTTCATAGCCTCGTTAGTACAGGGAAGCGAGTAGTAACAATTACCATCGAGTCCCTGAGTCACTAGAGTTAAGAATTCCAGTACTGATTAGAGAGATGCAGAGGTCCCGAAAACGGTCTGGAAGTAAAGACGGTGAAAATAGCCACGCCAAGTTATCGCAGCTTTTGTAATGAGCTTAAAAGATTCAGCGTCTTCCACATTATGTTTCCTGGAACGGTGAAAATAAATTCAGACCACCTGTGTACGGATTTGAATATTCGCAGCCGAAGTAAAAATTTTCCACTCTTCATGTGACGTAAACAGCAAAACCCCCTAAAATACAATTCCGAGGAAAAATATTAAATTTTAATCATACTGCCATCTTGACAGAGAATAAAATAGACGGCTTAGTCATCTGTATTTGCGTAGCTAAGTTACTCTATTGGACTAAAAATTGTCATTCCCTGACGTTTAAAGATCTCAAATTGTACGGCTATTTCTATATTCTTAAGATTCAATATATACGGCGAAAAGGAATGTTTCTCTTTTACATTCAGCTAACAAATTTTAAAGACGTAAGGACACAAATTTCAGTTGGTCATAAAATTTTCTGTCATTTCTCAAGATGGCATGCTCTCCACAGATTTTGTTTCGTAATGACGCAAGGAAGAGTACAAGTAAGAATATTAAGTTATTAAAATGTGTTATTTTTAGTATTCGATAGGCCTAGAGTAAAATAAAGATTACAGATAAAGCCAATCATGTCCAAACCAAATTATCCACAGAAAACAACAGTACAATCAAGATGTCATTCTTTCACGTGAGTCATCTTAATTATTTGCTCTTTGTTGCTAGCGACAGGAGATTTCCGGCTGCTAACAGGCATTCCATTTAAACAACATAACATATGGCTGTCTTGGTACATTACAGCTACGGAACATTAGACAATAAGAAAGAGATGTCTCTCAGTTTGACAAATCATCACCAAAGCTCCAACCTCGTGTTTCAGCTTCATGTAAAGAGGGAATGATAGCTTAGACTCCAGTTTATGCTGAAATTCTTTGTGGAACGTGACAAGCGCTTAAAAGCATCAAGTTAGTGAATCTGGTATGGGCGACGGTTGCTAACAACGTTATCTGTTTGCGTAAAAGTTCTACAGTTGCAATTATTTCCTTTTGGAAGTTGAATACATAAAACTGATTATCGTACAACTGACAGCAGAGGCACAGCGGCAGCTCGTTCAGGGAAGCCGGCTCCCTTTCAGCTAATATTCTTCAAGAGAGTGTTACTTGCTTTTGTTTAGAGATACTCCACAGCACTTAACGTGCGTCATCTATCTAAGCAAATTTGACAATCCAGTAACCAGCGAGATGCTTCCTCAACATTTACGTTACGGCACCAACATACCCGTGAACAAGTGCCTCCACACAAAATTTTGATACACTTCACGGCAAAGTCAGCATTCCGCAAGCAGACGGTCATGCATGCCATGAACTCCATCTTAAAATTCAATACGACGACATATTTAACTTCAGCGCTCCCACAAACCTCGTTCTTTTTCGGTATATTGTTCGTGTGGACGACGTTGCATTTCTTACGACTATCACGACCAACCGAGTAAACTTACTTACTTACTCCACGGAGTAGAGACTTTCTTGAGACACCCACCGGTTCTCAGCTAGTCAAGAAATTCCCTGCATTTTGTGGAACCCGAAATTTCATTACAGCATTCATAACAGCCTGTTCCTATTTTCAGCCAGATAAATCCAGTCCATACCCCATCCCACTTCTTGAAGATCCATTTTAACATTATCCTCTCATCTATACCTGGGTCTTCCAAGTGTTCTCTTTCCCTCAGGTCTCTCCACCAAAACCCCGTATGCAACTCTCCTCTCTCCCTTACTTGCTGCATGTCCTACTCATCTCATTCTCGATGTGATCACCTGAAGAATATTTAGTGAGGAGTACAGATCATTAAGTTCTTCATTTTGTATTTTTCTCCACTCCCCTGTTACCTCGTCCCTCTTGGCCTAAATATTCTCCTCATCACCCTATTCTCAAACATCCTCAGCCTATGTTCCTCCCTCAATGTGAAATACCAAGTTTCACACCCATACAAAATTACAACAGTGTCAACCATAGTAGTAAAGCGGCAGAGTAATAATTGCGAGAAATTGGTTTAAAATGTTAAGAACTTGTTCCTTTGTAAAGGACATACTTGTTATCGCACTGTTCAGAGTAACAAACAGGTTTCCTAAAAAATTCTATGAAAAAATACTTTTTTCCGAATGAAAGGAAAGTGAAAAACGTAGAAGAACCACTGTAAGAAGAAACAATTGTAGCAATAGGAGTATACAGGTAGTTCTATTGCATAGGATGTACACAAAAAAATGTGTCTGGGTAAATGGCTGTATCTCGCAAAAGAATTGCTATATTCTTATAATTCAAGCGACATTTTAAGGATCTTACACTGCCAAGTAGTGTAGGACCTCAAAATGGGCTCACATAACTGCATACTCAAAGATTCAGATTCAACATTTTTCCTTACGGTGTCAAGATAAACAGCGTCAGCAGCGTCGCAAAATTTTCTATTTCACCCTCATTTCTTTACTTTGTCACAGACTTCAACTATACACACTTGACTAAATGTTTCTCCTTTATTCACTGTAGAACACAACACAAATAAAAGCAGTAACTAGCACAGAAATTCGCCCTGCCGTCCTAATTTTCTCACGGAGGACAAATGGAAAAAGGTGAGTCCACAGGAGGTGTGGCAGGTCAGGCACAATAGGTGAGCACACACACCCACAGTGTGAGTGCATTCCAGACCTGTACGCACCTGAACATAAACAAACCCACGAAATTGTTCTGAATAAGGCTGCAGCGCGAAGGGAGAAGACGAAGACAGCCACAATCAAACGGACATTAATTTATTCTAAACAAAGGTTCGAGTGTGAGGAACAAGACACTCGTACACTTTTCCCTGCTCTCGCCGCGAAGGCTTATAGCAGGAGTACAGATCACTCATTCTTAACCTCGGCACTACACGGAGGTCAACGGTTAATATCACTGCCCCGACCGCTTTACCCCCGAGAAAGAAACCCAGTACCCATTGAATAGGAGGTTGGGTGGGCCACAGTGCCGGTTAGGACGTCTTGGACAGAAGAAAATTCCTTGCCACTGCTGGATTTCTAACCCCGGCTCTTTACGGCCCTTAATGACCCTTTACATAGTTGCTATACAGTCTAAACTTTTCCGACCGCAGGAAACACATAAAATTTGAAGGTGGAGATAGTGTTCTAAGATATACGTATACATGAAGGGTAATGTACAAGATATGAGTGAATTTTAAGAAAATATGTTTTGGTACTGATAACCGCAGAGCAGTGATAGTGTACTGTTAAAACTGCAGGTTCTATATCAGGACCGTGACAATTCTGATCGATTTTAGCAGAGAAACTGAATAAGGTCGCTTACTAAACCGATCATTGCAACACAAGAGTGACGACGGTCTGTGGTCAATGCTCGTGTTATTACATTTATTTAAAACTGTTTTAAGAAGCTGTCGGTAGCTCAGGGCATGTAGCGTCGAAATATATTGTGTTTGGTTAAGTTGAAACGATGTGGGCAAAAGCTACAATTGTATTATTTCACTTACGTTTGTTATCAAGGCATTTGGCGAAAGGGACTAAAGAAGATCACAAACATTTTAGGATAATCTGCCCTTGGGACCAGATTTGAATCTGAGACCTTCCCAGAAAGAAGCAGAAATATTAACCACTCGGGCCCGAAGTTTCAGAAACATCTGAAGAATATTCTTACAGGTATTGTTTTGTGAGAAGGGTGTTAGGTAGTCAAAATTCTGTGTTAATTTTGCATAAAACTGATTTTATAACAACATTGCAGAGGAATTTCCTTGAACTTAATTCATAATGTCGTTAGTCACTGCACCACTTATTTAGCATGTAACGGTTTCTTACAGGATTTAGGTGCGTTTAACTGCTGAAGTTTGGGAAAACGGTTAGAAGTATGTTGAGGAATTTTACTGGAAGAATATGACTGTAAAGGACTTAGACTTTCACTGAAGTTTAAGCGGGCAAATAATTTTAGGCTTCTTACATTCTTTAAATTTGCAAAATGTGTAACATATATGAGGCTGAAGACTAAAAAATTTGCCCTGAAATACACGCGTATATATATATATATATATATATATATATATATATAATTCAGTGATCCCTATTAAAGTCACGTTGCTTCAATGCGATACTACTTCTAGTCAGCGCCAGAAAAAAAGAAATGAGACTGAACGGTGTCGAAATGCTATTCAGGGCTAAAGAACTCTTTATTGCAGACGAAAGCGCAAAGCTACCAGAGTGGAGGATCAGAGCTGTGACCGTAAGTCTGTTCCAGATGATGCCTGTCAGTTGAAACCAAACAAGCTTTGTCTTGTAATGCAGACATCACAGTTCGCTGACAGTTACTACGAGGCTTCATATGAGCAATACAATAAACGAATTATTTCCCGTTAACGATTTTCACGGATATTACAGTGGTTACTACTACCGTTGCCATTTGAAAGCCCTACCATGCAGAAATTACTGATTTCTGAACATTCTTGTCATTACGTTCTTCATCAACTTCGTCCCCTTACTTTTAAAATTGTACGTAAATATCGACTCGACTGTCGACAAGTAAACGGCCCTCATGTAGGAGCTACAGACTGATTGTGGCTATCTTCGCTATAGTTTAAAGTTAAAGAAGCCCCTGGTCTCCTCATAGAAGCACATAGGGAGGTTAGATATATCGAACCGTCATTCTTAACCTTGGCACAAGATGGATATGAGTGGTCAAATTCACGCTCCAGCCGCTCTACTTCGGGAACGAAATCCGGTACCCATTGAATAGGTGGGTGAGTGGGTCTCAGAGACAGCCAGAATGATTTTGGAAAAACATATATATATATATATATCTTGCCTGTGCCGGTAATCGAACCCTGGACAATCCAGCCCGTAACTAGTCGCTATATAGGCTACTCTATCCCAGCCCTTCTCTATAGAACGATTTCCCGAACTCTTACTGAGAGAAGTTGTAGGGATTGTTGGATGACTGGACCAGGATAGTTGTGAGCCACGAAAGTTTGTTTTATGGCCTGTTGAGGTTTCTATCAAGACAATTTACAAGATCAGTATTTTTTATTTTCGTATATTCAAACACCGTACGAGTGGCATAAAAATATGGATAAACAACTGTCAATTGCCAGGAGGAAACCTATTTTTGAGTCTCAAAATGCCATCTAGTGTATTTACTTACAGTTTACAGACAATTTTAAACTTATTATTACATATCATTTTACAAAAATATTTCTATTTCTGGAGGTGTGTATAGACAATGAACCGATTTGTGGATGTTCGGCGGAAATCAGAGAGTTTGGCAAAGCTAAAGAAGATATCGCATATATGTGTATATATATACATATATATATA
>Ga0123352_10005313_pt1 | contig 19336 bp, 4 predicted proteins | sample TergutLab28metaG_FD_89700 | JGI IMG/M metagenome (GOLD analysis project Ga0123352, IMG submission 89700) | Labiotermes labralis P1 segment gut microbial communities from Petit-Saut dam, French Guiana - Lab288 P1 | ecosystem: Host-associated > Arthropoda: Insects > Digestive system > Gut ... | reverse complement strand
CGGACGCTTGTGAGTACGGTAATGAACCTTCGGGTTCCATGAAATGCGGGGAATTTCTTGACTAGCTGCAAACCAGTTAGCTTCTCAAGAAGGACTCTGCACCATGGAGTAAGTAAGTAAGTCTAATTTTTCTAAAAATTCCTGGGAGATCTGCAGCCCTGTAGCCCTTATGGGCGAGCCGCCCCTTCTGTGAGGGGTAATATTCAAATGAATTTAAGAAGAAATTTGGTGGGAGATATTGGACTGGATTTGACTGATTAAGGTTAGGGCGCCGGTGACGGGCTCTTACGGAAGAGATAGTGAAATGCAGCTTGCACAACATTTGGGGCATTTGTTGACTAGACGATAGTTAGATAGCTGGAAGCTTATAAGGACTGTTATATTCCTGTTCTGGTAGCTGCTGCTGTCTTTCAGTGTTTAGGTACGTTTCACTATTTTTACAGACCACGAAGGCCCTTAGGGTGAGTAGAGGTATAGCTCTACACTTTCTAGGACCTCGGCACTAAATGGGGGTGGGGGGAGGTCAGCCCCACGCTCCGGCCGCCTCTACCCGCGGGAAAGACCCGGTACCCATTTTAAAGGAGGCTGGGTGGGCCCCAGGGTAGGTCTGGACAGGCGGAAAATCTCGTCCCCACCGGGATTCGATCCCGGACCGTCCAGCCCGTAGCTCAGTCGCTATACCGACTGAGCTACCCGGCCCGCTTTTTCAGCGATTAACCTGGAGAAAACACGTATCCATTATACACATAATGGTCACGAGAAGGAATTGAAAGTGATGTTAATTTGAGAGAAGGGAATGTTCAAGGATACGGATGGTAAAATTCGTTCGTAAGAAACAAGGTCTGTAATCGCCCTGCGGGGCGCCCTATTATGAGACCAATGGAAACGATGGAATTTGTTGTACAATGAGATATTTTAGTGTATACTAATGTCGTTTTCTTTAATTGGATATTTGTCCGTGACAAAACGTATCACTTAAATTATTTACGCTTTAGTGTATAAAATTGCACCCAGGGAGATACACTATTTGGGCTATCAAATGATTCAAGCCTAGTTGATATTAAAAATTTTTTTTTGTGGCTTTATGGTCTTAAACAAAACAAAAATACACGCTTAAACGCGCGGTTACAGAAGAATTACACGAGGATTGCATGTCAGAACTGATGAAATAGTTGCTTGGTTACTTCCAGGAACGTTGTTCAGTATCAGTTCTTACTGAATTACACCGAATCTGAAACTGTTCCTTATAACTTTGGAGTTAAAGGTGATGAAGCAAATGGAATTATGACTTTGCTTCCAACAGTACGTGTCAGGATAGCACATTCAATATAACAACCCTACCAGACGCCCCAGAATTCCGAACTCTATTCCTGTTAGTGGCAGAGATTCCTCTCCTCATGACAACAGCCATACCAATTCCGGAGCCCAACACCCTCCTGTCCATTAGGTATCGACGGCTCTTCTCCTGGTGATAACAGCGCTGAGTGTGAAGGTGACTAGACAGCACAACTTAGTGCTTAAATTACAAATGCGTGAATTTATACCTCCACTGCCATTGTCTGGTGCTCAGTTCAACGTAAGGGCAAATTTGTTGTTTCCTATTTATTTGCAACGCGTCGTGGCTGCACTTTGCTTGACGTGACTGTACATCATAGACGTGCATACATAATGTATCTGTGAACTTCTGATTATGTACTTATTCCGGAAGGTATTTTGGAATGTCTGAATTGTCGCAGACACGCAGTTCTTCAGCGGAATGCATGTTACTTATTTCGTTTTCCGTTGGAACCGCCTGGCAGAAACACTCACACCATAAGCGGGGTTCAAAATCAAGATTGAAATTCCAGTTTAGCACTCTCTTGCCACTATTCATGCCCGCACATAAGACAGGAAAAGAATACTGCCAAACAAGATATTGAGTTATTTAAGAAAAACTGTAGGAAGGTCTACAGTTTGGAATATACGACCTATGAGGTTCTTTGTAGTGAATGTGGAGATCACGATAGTCTTCGACAAAACAGGGCTTATAGTCTGGTACAGAGGTGCCATAATTTCTGATAGGCTACCTGCTGCATCCACCGTTAACCTCTATGGAGTGTCACATTTACGTTCCTTCCAAACTTACAAATTTAACCTGTATGCTTGGTTTATTTTACATCAACCTTATATCCTGAAGATGGAGGCAGAGGGATTTTACTGAAGCGCTGGTAATTTTTTCTCAGTCTACATGCCGTCACACCTCAGAAAACGGCAAGCTTCAGATATCCAGGTTTGAAACACATTGTTTTTTGTTTACAGTACATGAACTGCACGTGTTTAATGTTCTTTGGCTATCTAGCTCTGTAAATGCAGGAGCAGGAATTAAATATGTGACCAAAGTAACAACTTTGATTTCAGATACTCCAATAACGTAACTGATGGTGTATCTACACAAACGCGAGACGGTCCATACAAACGAACACTGTGCAACATACTCACTACAAACAAGGGCATGCGGCTACGCAATATATAGTAACTAAATCGGCAGGCAAAATACATCGTAAGCTTAAAACTTTGAGCCATAATATCAATTAGATACATCAGAAACAGTTAATATAGTACCACAACAGTTTAGGCTTTACAACTTTTAACTGTATTATATATAGATAACACTTTATATGACAACCCTGTAGGCCTTTTGGGATCCCAAATGTGCTCAGTTACCTTGTAAACATACACGTGTGCGGTTCTAAACACAGCCTGATGATGACTCCTTCAAGTCGAAACATGTCGCTATAAACGTAGTTGATATTTTAATATTATTGTTGTGTTGACTGAATTATATACTTACTCCATGGTTCAGAGTCCTTCTTGAGAAGCTAACTTGTTTGCAGCTAGTCAAGAATTTCCCCGCATTTCACGGAACCAGAAGGTTCATTACCTCACTCACAAGCGTCCGCCACCTGTCACTATCAAATAAGTTGTCTTCAGAGAAAGCATCCCGCATGTGAGTATTTCTTAACAAAATTTTTTACGGGGAGGGGTTGTTAGCACCTCGCCCAACCCTCAAGCTGGAGGACCACCTCTCGCCGGCTGTCCGCGACTGCTTATTCAATATATTCGCAGCTACCCTCCTTATAGGAGGACGTTCCTCTATCCGCAACCTGAGGACGCGCCATTGTAGCAGCAGAATTTGTTTACGTCTTCGTCAATAAAGGGTCCTACAGTACTTTCCTGGAAGGTAAAGTGGACGATTGATACAAAACATTCTGCCTTAACTATTTCTCAGCGGAAGGATATATAAAGCTGCTTAAAAAAAGTCTAGCTTGTTGAGTAATTCATATAACGTATGTCAGTAACACTAGGCCGAATTCTAGGAGAAGTAAGAACAGTTACAAAATTCTGGAGCTTTTCGATGGGCTCCAGTTATTAAATTACGATCTAATCTCATTTTTTGAAAGGCTAAATATCAAGCTGCACGCTTAAGACCACAATCTTGCCAGTTGTCATGCTTAGAAGTGAAAAATTGTCTCATTATCTTACATAGGAATGTAAGTAACAAGTTTTTGATAACGAAGTGCTGGAAAGAGTGACTGGAGGCAATCTTACACAGCGAAGAGACCGTTGCGATTGTAACGGTGAACTTCAACAGTTCCCTTCTCTAGATGCTAGTTCCACAAACAATCAGTTGACCTGTTCGTGTGTACTGTTGTCACAAACGTATATTGTGAAATCAAAGTGTCTCTAAACACTCACTCCATGAATTCTTAGCATTTCTGGAAAGACAACTTGATGTTACCGACGAGCTACGATACTGAAATTCCGACCGGAGCACAGGCACGTATTAACTGCTTTATAAGAAAGACTGCTTTTGGAAATCACCGACGAATGGCGTATCATAAAATGTATGAATAATCATAGTGTGAAAAACCAAGCATTTGGATGCCACATAGTCCTGTTATTCTTAGGGCAGCGAAATGAAAGAAGTTGCGTTGAGCTCGTAAGAAAAGAAGAAAGAAGGTTATACTGAATTTTGTAAAGAAATTTCTCAGAAAATGAACACTTAAAATTCCTAGAATGAAATGGGCTTTGGCTATAGTAGTAGGAGTGTGAAGACTGTACGTTGATGAAACGTAGGACTGTATATAGCAGCAAGCTTGATGATAGATGTGATAAAATATGAGGTGTTTAGTTAGAAATAATTAGAGCGGCTCTGGGGTCTACCCAGGTTCCTGTTCACTGGAAGGGAGATTTTGTCACCGTGTCAAATTCCTGGGAGATAAAGCTGCCATTCAACTCTATCTATTTTCGAGGTTCAGGACTTGGTGCCTAATTAAGCACAGGAACATCATGAATCTATCTTGCACCAGCTGCAGAAAGAAACAAGGGGCGCCAGAATCACAATGTAGACACACAGATTTATAAAACGAAAACTCAAATGGGGAATACACGAAATTTTGGAAAATACAATAAGAAGGAGGAGGAGGAGGAGAAAGAGGGTGTGATGATGATGATGATGATGACGACGACGACGATTAAGAAGAAAAAGAAGAAAAACAAGACGTCGACGAGGAAGAAGAAGAAATGATCTGTCAATTTCTCTTTGAAGAACACGCATACATGGACATGGAAGTATTTCACGGTCCCGTTATGTGTTTGAAACTGTCCATTATGTACAGGCAGATGGTCAAATCGGAGAACAATATATTTCTTATCTGTAATAATACTTTTCTTTGGTCATAGATGCTATGAAACAAAGTATTCTTTGGGCGGCTAATGGTAACTGAGCTACTGAAAAGATAGCAGTATGATAATGTGGAAACTAGAGAACAATTACACTCATCAAAAAAGACCGCCGGTGACCGGACTGTATTCTCAGTCAATTAAATACAATTGTGCCCATCATTACTCACCTTTATGACGTTCGTCCTAACTTCATCGTAGCCCAAATTCTGTATACAGGTCTTTTTCTCTGCATGGGTGCTAAATGTTCAGCCATTTAAATTCTGAGCGTTAACAGCTGTTAAGAATGCAGTCGAAGAGCACAAACTACGGGGTAATCTTATTACCTAAGTTAGTGAATTACCTTATTAGGTACATTTGCTGCTCTTAGCATAAATATTCACTTAAGTATCCTACTTTGTACTCAATATCTGGTCATCAGGCGCAGTGAGAGACGGCACTTCATACAAATCTGACCATTGACCAATCAGTTATAATACTACTACTACTACTAATACTAATAATAATAATAACACTACTGCTACTAATAATAATAATAAGCACAATTGATCCCGATAGTAACATCATCGACGGGAGTAATTCCAAAGTCACTATCACAAAGTCTAACAAGACTTAACCTGCACCCCAATACATATATACATCTGCAAAAATCTGTAATTCTTGGCACATGTTCAATTGTAAGAAACTTTTTAAACTACAAGTAAGACCACCGAGCCTAATCCTGTTGATTACTACATTCCAGGATAGGTTAATATTTTCCAGCCAAAGCTGAGAAGTGAGAAATTCGACGACGATGATGATGATGATGATAATAATAATAATAATAATGACATTGAGTCAGCACTCACAGTTACCCCACACTGCTTTTCCTTTGTGTTTGTTTGTTGAGTAATCGTGCTGTACCTCTGTGTTTGTGTGTTGGTGCATTGGATTGTTTGCTCGGTACTGGCCTGTGATTTCCCAAGTCTCTATGCCGGTAAACTGAATTGGACGGACCTGCACTATCAATATATTCAAGAACAAATTATCCATCTTTTACTATAGGGCTTATAGTATTTTTCACGCTTTCTGTTACCGAGCGTGATTTGTTGTTGGTATCAGTTTTACATCATTTACGCTTTATTATTGGGCGTGTTTTCCCTTGTGCTCCTCTGCTGTCCCTGCAATTGACCTTATGGCTATTATGCCAGCAGATTAATAATAATAATAATAATAATAATACATAGTACTTTTGTTTATGTTTGATGTTCATATGTTGGTTTAATAAATGAGAAATTTATTCACAATGCACGAAATGATTAACGTTGAAATGGGAGGGCAGTTTGTGACAACTCTAGGTGGTGATAGGCACTGTCAAGCCTCCCCGCTCCACTACAGCTAAACCCCAGGATAGTGAACATCGAATTGACTTGTAGTTTATGGTGGAAATTTAGGTTTCACGGCAGTGATACTCTTTTACTTTCAGTATAGAAACAGGATATTTTTCCGAAAGTTTGGTACATATCGCTCATTTACATGAAATCACATCTGAGGAGATCCTGTTCTTTGGAGTCTGTTGCTTGAAATGAATTTGCACTCTTAGCGTTCAATACAACAAAAGTTGCCGTGATATAGATGCTATATCTCACCGGTGTGCAGCTGTGAGTCGTATTTCTTTGAAATTTATTGAGTTTTGAAGGTCTGTTACATCTTGTGATATTCCGAGGCACAAAAGCACGTTCGAAACTTTTACCACATTAGAAGGTCATAGTGACTCTCCCCGTGGAATATGTAAGGAGACAAAATTGCATGTAAATTTATAGCAATTGTTCGTATATCTTGGGAATCTGAACTTTATTCCATCGCATGAAAGTTATTTCCATTTAGAATTACACATTTGTAACAGTCGTGATGTGCGGTCAATTTACAATCACCACACCAGAAAACTTTCTGGAGAGATGCATGGGGCGTTCAGAAATGTTCGTGCTCAAAATGGGTGTAAATCAATCTAGAGTTTTGCGCAACTTTCTTATTACCATCATTTGCCGTCTATTGCACCCGACGGATGCTCTTCAACCAGTTTACAGCTACACTTTTTTAATTCAGATCCGTTTCTTCTGAGAGCAGTTATTATAACGGCTGCCTACGGACACGATGATCGGATTTCGATTCCCGAAGTGAGAGAGACAAAATTTTTTCATCAACACTTCGAGACCGACTTAAATTCTTGCCCATCTCTCTCTCTCTCAATTGGGTACTGGGGCCTCATGAATCCGTCGCAATGGGATGGAAGACTGGATGTGACTGAGTAGAAACTATTAAAGCCTTAACGCCTGTCTTACACAAGGCTTAATAGCATAATGCTTACTTGTGCGCAGATAAGGTTAGGCACATTTGTGCTTGTGCTTAATTAAGAATAGCTTGACAAAGATGTATGGGGAGTGGGGGTATGCAGCCACAGGTTGTGAACTTTGGGACTAGACTGATATGAGTGGTTAGCTTCACGATCCTGCTGCTATTTTCTCGAGCGAAAAATCACTTGTTACTCGTTGCTTTGGATGCTGGATGAGTTTCCACATTTTTCTAGACGCTTAGTGAAGGAGAAGAGACTGGATGGTTAGTTGGTAAAGCGATTACGCCGAAGAATCGTGGTTCTTGTCCCGACAGAGGTACGAGATTCTTCTCTTCGTTGAAGCCTGCAACCCGGCTCTGAGGCCCATTCACCCTTCTGTTCAGTGAGTATTATGGGCTATTTCGCGGTTATAAGACGGCCTGGGCGTGAAGCTAACCAAACACCTCTGTCAGAGCTATGCATCACGCATCCACACCTTCCCAGCGTGCACGCGGAAAACCTTTACCTTGCGCAACACGCCTGCTAGCTTTGTCGTGTCTGTCTGCCTGTCTATCTGTCCGTCCGTCTGCGTGAAACAATTAGGACGGATTTTCAAGAAATCTGATATTTTATTTTTCGAAAATCTGTCCCGAAAATTCAAGTTTAATTAAAATATTACAAAAATAACGGGTACTTCATACGAATACCTATGTACAGTTATGTTAGTACCTTGTTGAAATCTTAATAGAATGAGAAATGTTTCAGAAAAGAATTGTATAAAAGATCCAGACACATGTTTAAAAGTTCCATAACCCCCCCTCCGAAAATCGTGCTGTTTATGAGATGATGTGGGAAAATATGGTAGAGTCATACAGACCACAGATGACAATATACCTAATAGGACGCATGGGCCTTGCATACTGGATAAATAAGGCTACAGAAGCACACTCCTAATTGGTAATACCCATGACTTTCCCACGACAAAATCAGTTACGCGAAGGCGCCTTAATATTGTGTTATACTTACTCTGCATCTTCTATTACCTCTTACAAGTGGCGTACCGAGGGGGAGGGGGAGTTGGGGTGTTCAACCCCCCTCCCGAAATTCCGAATGCCCTCCAAAATCGTGCCAAATTCAACCCGATTTGAAAACTGTTAAAAACTGCTGAATATAGGACGCCAACGCTCGAAGATGTTTGGAAAAAGGCAGTAAATTTCTAAAACTACCTAGGTTCGAAATTGTTTTACATTAGCAGTGACAAATAAATTTGTTGTCAAAATAAATAGTCTTAAAGTACCAAAAATTAAGAAACATTTACTATACGAAATGAAATTTCTTGTACCAAATTACAGCTGCCTCCCGAACCCCTGACTAGGGGGCTACCGCCCCCAGGTCCCCGTTCTCTGTCCTCTGTCCTCAACTGAATTTGTTGCACCCCGCCCCACCCCCCGAACAAAATTCCTGAGTACGCCACTGCCTCTTACCTTTATCATTGCCTGGAATAATAGTAACTATTCCTCTGTCATCCAGTTCGTATGTTGTTACAATACCGAGAGAGCTACCCCGGTTCATTAATGATACACAGGAACTAGTTTAAAATTGTAACGTAATGTAGAAAAATCCCCAGCAAGACTACTTGTAAAAACGGAAGACACTGTAGCTAGTAGCAGGTGAACTACGCTTGGTACTGGTGTTGATGGCATTCTGTTGTCAGGCCATACCTGTCACTCCACCAGCTGTCAACCAACACATTAACCCGGTACGCATCATTCTCACATAACCACTGTTTCTCTTCAGTATCACTATTTCACTCTCAGGTTCTGTAATGGTTTCTGCAGACAGGGCCGCCGGATTTGTATTCGGTAAGCACGCTATTTCAGTAAATGATGTACATAATTTGTTGTTTTAATTGGACATTTATCAATTTCTGTCGGTATCTTTTGACTGTAAATACTGCTTCTTCAAGAAGAATTTTCACTGCGCTGTGTGCTATCTTATCTGTTCGTTTCTATTCGTCACTCATGTCTCACGGCCACGGAACGAAATTCCTGTCAATCACATACATTTTTAACTTTCTCTAGTTTTGTATTTTTGTACTTATTTGTTCCTCATATTATTTATTTTCTTCTTGTATTCTCCTCTATCTGTACCGTGTCTCCGATCTGTTTTTTCTTCGTTTCGTTCTCCATCATTCCCTTTAGCCATCGGTTCGATTCTTGGAATGTTTCTCTTTTGTTGTGTTGGCTGCACTTTGTTGATAAAGGTAAGTGCAAGACATGACAAGAGTAGTGAAGCAGCTCTTCAGTTATTCATTTGTTTATTTATGCTTCACTTAAAATCGTTGCCAGTAGCTCAGACAATTAGCGTCGTCGAATGCTTTGTTGACGTGAATCACCGAGTGGAAACGATGTGGCAAGAAGCTTGCGTCACTTGATTACATTTGTCTGAAAGCAGTGACAAAACCCCCGAAAAAAGTAAGCCAAGATAACAGGAATTGCGGTCGTGATTCAAAGAGAGCAACCCCAGCAAACATGTCATTTCTTACCACCGAGTTCAACTTGCTCATTGCAGACGCTCGTGGTACATAGAGTGTCGCGATATGTTAGGGGGAAGTCAGTGATCAACCAATGGATGTACAGCCACTGTGTATTACATTCAAGTTCAGTCTTTTGTAATAGCGATATAGCTGGCTGTGGACGAGTTAGAAATTTCCGATGAGTTCTTTTTTTTATTTATTGTAGTTATCGGACGCATCGTTGCGTAACCCAGGTACAAGTCAGAGCGTGTCTATTGCCTGACCCGCCTTAGCGTCCCTGCCCCAGGCTGTAACCCACCCGGCCCCGCCGCGCCTAATATGGGTACAAACTAACGAGATGTTAGACCGTCTCTTCTCGTGAGGAGCTTGAAGCAAGAGGTCAAAGGTCACTCGCAGCAACAGAAGTAGTAGAGTAGAGTCGGCCTGAGGTGGGGCAGGTGAGCGAGGCAGCGCGAAGGCACTGTACACAAGGCGCAGCATATCTTGCCTGCTGCCTGCTCCGTCTGGAACACCAGGTATCCAAGCGTGATGTAGAGATGTGCAGTTCTCCGATCATGCAACTAACAAATTTCAAACTTCAAGGACCAACTGTCATTGAAACGTATCGTCTGTATAAGGAGCATAATGCAAACCGCAAGTTAATGATTATACCAATTGCAATGACTGTGGTTTCTCGTGATTTTCTTCTTTCTTTTTGAACTCAAACCCCAAAAGCGTCCTTTAAAATCCCTTTTCTCAAAATTCCTGACGTTCTCCAACATCTACAGCTCCAAGAGCTTCGTGACGTAACTTGAGAAGCAGAGTTATTTTGTCTATTGATGTTATCAGTGTTAAACGCCTGATCCTGCTACCACAGATTGGGAATATTGGTTGGATAATTATACTGTTTGCAGCTACAGGCCAATATGACCCAGAGCTTGCAGGTTTCCGTGTTTGCTGGTTCTTGTTTGTTGATTCCGTGAAAGAGGGATCTGCTTATTGAAAGGCTTCTACGTGCGTACGACAAAACGAACAGAAGAAACGGACACATCCATGATCCGATAGGTTTCGAACTCATGATCCGTTATTAATAGCCTGTCTGAAATTTATGTAGTGCTGTGCAATTGGGAGGGAGTCGGCAGTCTGGTCGGGCGGTATGCCTAGTTACTTCGCACTTCGCGGCTATTCTCGGTGTCGCCATCATCGTTTGACAGAAGAGTATCGCGCAGAACGAATACAGCGACGGTGATTCTCTTGACAACGCAGCAACGAGAGGGAATATGTAACTTTTTTTTTAAATTCAGTGTCGAATTAAATTTGATAGCGCTTTAGGGTCTTGGTGGGGAAACTGGAGGGAAGGAGACCACTGGGGAGACCTAGGCGTAGATGGATGGATAATATTAGGATGGATCTCCAGGAGGTGGGATGTGGGTATATGGACTGGATTGGGCTGGCCCAGGATAGGGACGGGTGGCGGACGCTTGTGAGTGCGGTAATGAACCTTCGGGTTCGGTGAAATGCGGGGAATTTCTTGACTAGCTGCAAACCAGTTAGCTTCTCAAGAAGGACTCTGCACCATGGAGTAAGTAAGCGCTTTCAGTTACACCGCGTACAATATCGAACTCAAATCGACATGTTTTTGTACAGTGACTTAGGCTGTTTTTCCCTAAGCTTCTGTTATATAGTGGCTGTTTTGAACCTTTGAAGACTTAGGCATTTTGTGGAAAATTAATTTGGGCCAGACTGTTGGAACGCACAAGAACAATTTGTACTCCAAAAGTTCCAGCCTCGAGAAGAACTGCTTCGCTTTAGTACCGTCTTTCCTTTGTGCTACTATACGGTATGTTATACAACACAAGTTACGATTTTCAAAGTGTAGTTAGAAGACCCGCCCGGGTTATGAGATGGGCGAGGGCATTCAGTCACGACTAGACGGGGAGGCAATGAAGAACAGTGTGTTGCGGAACCTGTATCACGATTCGGCTACTGTGTTGTACAGTGCTGTACAGTGCTGCGCAGTGCCGCACATTGCTCAGCGACACTTCAAGGCAGTCGTTTTTCATCAGACTGACATGTTTCTAGACTTTTTTAAAATTGCAAAAATTTGTATCATTTGATTCATGAACACTTTCGGCTTGGAATACTGATACGCAGGCATACGACAGAACGGGCGGGATGAACTAATATTGGATCTTCGCTTAAACCGAAAGTGGCGGTGTAGGAATTGACATTTCATTTGGTAGATTCTCGTTTAAAATCGCGGAAAAATGGGCGAGGTTTAATTCATCTGCTCTGGTAGCGATTGAGGTAATTTAAAAGAGGCACTGACCTCTTACTTCGCCTTTACAACAAAATCAGCCACACTAAGTTATCCACAGTAACCACATTTTAATCGAGCACACTTGTGACGCTTGTAAACATTTGCGAGGAGTATGTTCCCAGTCTCGGCCGGAATATTGACTATTCTTACCGACATTTGTGGTGGTTTTTCTCAGTCTCTGTAGTGGAATGACAAGACAGTGCCTGAAATTAAGCCACGACGGCCCCTTTCCTCACTCGTGCCAGTTCAGTGCTCGCCCGTCATCTTACCATTCGATGCTGTGTAACCTGAGCCAATCTGTGCGTCGTTAAATAAGCTACCAACAAATAAATTACTCGTACACGTGCCTGTATAACGTGTGGGGTTTAAGGGGTCGCTAAATGAACTAAGATATAAACACTAGGCACAGTATCACCCAGTTAACCTTCCGCCCATACGCAGTATCTTAACTGCTAGTGCTCATGCTTCAGCTTCTTGTTGTTCATGTCGTGCAATTACGAGAGGAGAAGGAGAAGGAGAGGATGGGTGGGTCCTTGCAAGATGTAATCCCTGAACTGGCTGAATTGCCCGTGGTTCTGACACTGCCTTTCACCTCAACTTCTTACAGAGTATCGTATTTTACCTCTAAAGTGGATGGGTCATTACAGTTCACGTAGATCCTGGAACAAGTGACTGAATATTAAATACTGAATGCTAAGTCCTTGTACCGTGATTTATTTAAGGCCTGTTTCTAAACAAAGTAAAGTCACACGTATCTTTATATCCATCTATTTTTTGTCTCGTCTGTATGCACTCACCATGAACGGGGAGCTGAAATGTGGTAGTCGCTGTTGTGAGTAACCTGAATGGTAAAGGTTTTCGACTCCGGGCAGGAGCAAGATATTTCTATCTTCAAAATTCCAGACCCGCTCAGGGGCCCACCCAGCCTACCGTTCACTGGGTACCATGGTGCCTTTCTCCGGGAGTAAAGCGACAAGGACGTGAGGCTGACTAATCATATATAGTGCAGAGGTTCAGAATGAGTGGATCAGTACCTCAGATCCACCTATATAGGTTTATGGGGCGCACAGGATTAACCAACTTTTATTTTTTTTACATTTGCCTCATCAATGAAATTATTTGTGCTAAGCTATAATGGTAGAAGAATAATATTAAAGTTAACAATAAAGGAATAATATGTAGGAAATGTGAAGTGATCTGTTTACACTCTGGTGGCAATCAAAACAAGGATTAGGACGTATAGGCCTCATGTGCACTGGGGAAATCAAATACGTAAATTTTTCATTGGCAAACCCCGAATAACGGAACACTTGAGAGCCCTACTCCTAAACGGTATGATAATTTGAGAAGGGACCATAGATAAATAGGATTTTAAAGTGTAACTGGATTTAACTGGCTCAGGATAGGGCCTAATAGGGGGATTTATGAATAAGGTAATGAATTTTTAATTGTACAAAACAAAGCATGGGTTCATGTGTTGTGTTACCATAAAACTGCCAAACAACCCTGCACCAAGGCATTAGGTAAGGGTACTGAATAGGATGTGAATCCGAAAATTGTGGATTGTTCCTTCAAATCACTTGAACGTATTCCAAATGGCTACAAGGTAGCCTTCGATATGCCTACCGTTCTAGCGGTGTACCAACAGCTTTCTAAAATGGTGTTTTTTCACCCTCAAGTATAACTTTTCTGAAGTCAACAGCGGTGTGCATTAACGTAGGATATGATTAGCGGAAATTATACCGTTTCACCAGAATCCGAAGGCTCTTGACATTCTGCTGTGTGTCTTCATGAACATGTAGAAACTCAAGGTACTTTAACACTCGTTACGCGGCAAATTCTGCAGCAGTAGTAACCGAAATATTGTGGGTGATTTCAGGCATCCGCTGGGGTGTAAATGAGGTCCTCGCTCTATTGGGATGTCACGAAGCGTGGATAGGTAGTTACAGACGTTTCGGGACTACCTATTGGCCCCATCTTCAAGGACCATAGTGCATGATCCCTGAAGAAGGGACCTGATAGGTTGTCCCGAAACGTCGGTAACTACCCATATAAGCTGCGTAACATTCCAGAAGAACGAAGACCTCAATTGAAATATTGTACGTCTAGAACTCTTCAAATGTGTCTATCGAAACTGTTACAAGTTATAAATTAGTTATGAATTGTAAATATGAGTGGTTTCCCCGCGGTCTCTCGCATCAGAGCAATTAAGGGTGGTCAGTTTGCTTGTATGTTTGTTAATCAACGGCATTGTGTCAGCGTTTAGGTTATGTAGCATCTACTAGAAAGATACAAGGCTACGTTCTTGAATCTTTGGGAGAAAGGATCGTGGCCAATCTCAAAGTATTGCGCTAGTGTTCGTCTACAGCAACCAAGAGACATGCAAAACCCCAGCTTACCGATCGGGATTTCAAATGGCTAAGCCCCAAATGTGACTGTGCTAACCAACTCGATGCGTTTATCATTTGTCACCTAGTGGCATGGTGCGGTGTCAGAAATATCGCGTGGTGCTGCTGACAACGCAGGCTCGTACTCGTTAGCCAAACACCAGCTGCTGCAAAGTGTTTGGCAGTGCAAACCGAATGACCTCTGATATCGGTTTAACGGTCGCTAAGGGCTAGACGAGACCAATAACCAACATCAGATTCACACACCTGTGTTCCGGTAGAAGATCCGAAAAGTGGGAAGCGAGGCGTTGAAAGAGGAACATATTGTAGCCGAACATTTTTTATATATTTGTTTCTTAGGTTAGCTGGCGTCAGTTACGGACGGTTCATAGCCGTACGTTTTGGGCTTAATCTGTCAACGTATGTACAGAACCGATGGTGATAGGTAGGAGGGGTTGTACTGTAAGAGATTTAAACGGCTAAACGACTGGGAGTAGGAAACGGACGCTAGCAGGTCAGTGCGAGAGCAGTCGCTTACGAGAGTGGTGTGAAGGAGTACAGAGTAGTGACTGTGTAATTTTCCTAGAAATTATCTAGTTGTTTAACTGGATACAGCACTCCATTATTTTATATCAAGAATAAAATAAATAAATAAAGCATAAATAAAAAAAAATCACTAAAACTAAATGTGATTCGGTGAACCACACCCGTCTCCCGGTAAGTGGATCACCTACCAGACTGAGCGCGTCGGGACAACAAAGCTACAAAGAGTGATCGTGTAGAATATGGATTTAGCTCCACACCTTTAAGCGTTAGGAAACAGATATAAGTGAGCAGTAAGCTTTAGGCCGCGACCGTCTTAACCCCGAGAAAAGAACCCTCGTTTCACACTGAAGAGGGGACTCGATGAGCCGCAGGTTCTTTGAAGAAAAGTATCTTACCACTGTCGGGAAACTAAGCAACATTTTCCGACTTCAAACCCCAGTCTAGTAATTTTTGACGACTGAATAACTGTTAATACGCTACAGCTAAAATTTCTAGGATTTTAGGTCGACTACTGCGTTCGGGAATTAGGGAGCTTTTCTTTCTGAAGCTTTTCATTAATTCCTTCAGTAATTTTGTATCTTTCTCGATGTTTGTAGAGTTGATATGTGGCCTATAAATAGAGTCACTGTGACGGAAGTGGCTATTTTAACTTCAAGTGGAATACTAAAGTTCCTTTAATCAAATGAGACCCTTATTTCAAAGCACCCAATCAGTACTAACGTTTCAAGCTCAGATAACGCTTTCCCGGTGAGGAAAAAGGGAAACTATGTTGATAAAGTGTTCTCACAGAACGAGCAGAGAAACACAAAGCCCAAATTCCATTTTTTCATCGAATGAATGAATTTCTCGTAGTGTTGTTTTGGGTCCCTTAATCGAGGGTTGTATCTGTTGATGCTGGCGAGTTATTTTTAAATCTTGACAGGAGAAGTTAATAGCAGTGAAATGATTTTCCTTTAATTAAAAACCATTGTCTTGTAATCGTAATGAATTTTATGCGAAATTAGAAAGTGCAATCCATCCATTCGAATGTTTCCACCCAGGAAATACTTCAGGAATTTGTATGCTTTTGGCGAAAAAAAAATTACTGGGGGCGGATGGAAATTTATTGATATGAGTTTATCTTATCTGTTGTGTGATTAGTTTTCGAACATTGTTTGTGTAGCTGCAACTGATAAACATCGAAGCCAATTGTGTGTCCATAACAATGATGGTGTTTTGAAAACACACTTATTCAACTGGTTTACAGTTTCCCACAGTTAATGTCCTTCCATTACTCTAAGAAGTGTTTCATTATGAGGCATTTGATCGATTCACTTCGATTGCAAACATTTCAAATATTTGTTTTTATTATCTGATTCATACTAAGAAGTTAGTGTTACTAGACTGCGTATTTCTGAAAATCACTACAACATCACATCTGTTGGTCGGGTTGTATTTGATGTTCTAACTTAGACAGAAGTCTTGTTTACGTGTAAAAGAAAGATAAACTTTGTCGAATGTTTCGATATCTGTCGTCAAACAATAAATACACAATTGGTCTACAGTAAAGCGTTAAATATGAGAAATAAAGAATAAACGTTACACGTGTCGGTCGAAGAACGACCAACACTTCGTCATCGACGTGGGCTGCTGCGAGGCTGAAAGGAGCAGTGATTTGTGTAATGCAGAACCGCCACATGCAGGACTGTCAGCATTATATGTTAATTTTACTGTCATTTTCTGATTGTTTGTATCTGTCGGTCTGACTTTGACTTGAGTTAGTACCTTCTTATTTAAAGACGATACGTAAATTATACAGGCTATTGCGCGTCCATAGAGATGAAAAGTGGTGTATGTGCCTGCATCCGGCAGTAGTTTGAACTCAGGCTGCTACGGTACTATTTAATCATATTTGTTTATTTGTAAATTGACTGTACTAAAATCAAAGACAAGGCTTTGGAAATATTGATAATTGAAATAAAGTTTTGGGGTTAATGCGGAGCTTATATAGGAATGTACATTTTTTTTGACACAACAGCCTCCCAATGGGCCATGGCTTTCTCATTCATGAGGTTTCTAGATCACACACAACGACGCACCACAGTTAGTAGGACTCGTCTGGACGAGTGATCAGCTCGTAGCAGAGACCTCTACCTGACAACACATAACACTCACAACAGACCAACATCCATGCCCCCGGTGGGATTTGAACCCACAATCTCAGCAGGCGAGCGGCCGCAGACCTAAGCCTTAGACCGCGCGGCAGGGATGTACAGTAGCCACTATTATTTCCTGCACTTTCAAATTCTATTCGCAAAATGTTTATCAAATAGGAAGTTTGTAGGAGCTTCATGATAGATTCCATCGAATGTCGCGATCCACTGTTTATATATACTGCTTCATATTAGAAAGTTTCCAGATGAACTCTCGGCCCAGAAAGGGGGTTCGCTGACTGGTAAAGGCTACTTCGTGGTTTTCTCAGCCCTGAAAGACAAAGTGTCAGAGTAGTATAAATTAAAGCATTGCCTATCTTTTCCATATCCTTTCCAGCTCATTATTTACTGATGTGCATCATTCGATGCCAGCCACTCAGTCTGCAGTCTGACTGACGACACGGGCATAGCCGCTTCCAAACGTAGTTATCCGTGGTGCGATCTAGTGCTTCCTCTTTCAATTTCCGGTATCCACTCGTTTCCTTAAGGTCACTCAGTAGCTGCTTACGTCTTCTTCCTTCTCTTCCCATCACTTCTATCCTTCTCTCTATCTTTCCTTCAACAACATGTTTAGAAGCCAGTTCCTATTCAAGGTATGACCAGTCCAGTTAACCTTCCTTTGTTTATTGTTCATAGGTTAAGTCCCTCTTCATTGACTGAATGCATTACTTCTTCATTTCTCACACGATCGGTCCAACTGATCTTCTCCATCTTTCCCAGCACCGTATTTCAAAACTTTCCTGGCATTTCCTGATCTATGAAGTCTGAAATATTGACAGTATCATTAAAGAAATAACAAATAAATGAATTAATATAAAAAAAGTGTATTGTACTAAAGTTTACCATTGCTTCGATAGTGCTGCTATTTTGGACGGATCGCAATTTCTGTTTTGCTAGTAGGCTTCATTTTCAGCCCAAGCTGCTATCGACTCCAGGTTTTGTGACGGAACTTCGAAGACATTTTGATATTGACTTCATACAAGAATTTATCATTACTTATTACTTTAATCGAAAAAACGCCTTTTAATTAAAAAATTAAGGACGAAATAAAACATGGCCTACACATTCAAGAAATTCTTTGGTTTTGCTAAACTCTTTGATAATTGGCATGAAATTCACTAGATAAACCACAATTGTTAGGCATTTCTGTGATATCAGGCTGTTGCTTGGCAACTGACCACACCTCATGCACGGTCTGTACAGTGATATATATTGCACACTCCTTTCGTAATACAATACGTCGCCCGCACCACTTCACCACGCCACTACTGTTTATAACTTTGGTACTAATTCCTGCCAACAGTTCGATCCCAACTTATTATTATTATTTCCCGAACAATTATCACTAACACGTTTCCTTACACAGCGCTGTCATGGCAAATGAATATATCAATAGTGCTAATTCTTTACACTGTAGCCTTTCATTAAAGGACACAGACCCCACTTCACACCTGCTGTTCAAAAAGTTGTTCTGGATGAGTCGTTTACAAATATTTTTGAAGAGCATTAATAATGGTGTCCATCCGGTGGGAAGTACAAAATGAAGGCACGGTAAATTAAGTTTCTTTAATTAATGTGTACATCATCAGTCATTCTGGCATGCTTGGTATTGTTCCACAACCTTGCGACTCAATTCTGTCTTTCCCCCCGCTAACCTTCCCTTTAAAGTCAATTTGAATTAGGGGACTTGTTATGACCCAGCGATCAAAGAAGAAAAACCGACAGTTTTGTCGTGCGTGTCAGAACATTTCACAAGTGAATGCTCTACCTGAAGAAATTCACTCACAAATTTGTTGCTAATTAATTTTTGCGACGACCGCCACCCTCTCGTGGGAATGTTATGAGCGGTTTTAATGGGTTGTTCAAATTCTTTCATATGCAGCTCGAGTTTAATTATATAATCTTGAGCGTTTCCTAACTGGCCAAGCGACACATCTTCTCAGGAACTCTGTTTCTTGGAGTTCATTAGTGCCACATAATATTTTGAGCAATTTTTCCAACTTTTATGGGGATTTAATGTCCATTACACTGTTTATAAAAGTATACCAATGGTCCATATCGTAAGCCAGATTGATCTAGTCTACATTCTCACTCATTATGCCTTTAAGATCCGTTTTAATATTATCCACCCTGCGTGCATCATGTTTTTCTCATTACATTCCCGTATTTTTATTATCGCCATATTATTTGCTGATTTTTTTTCATCAGGGTTTGTATTGAATACACTAATTTATATTTCATTGTTTTATTATTAGTATATTTAAAACGTATAATTTGACATTTTAGGCTCGTTCGAAAAATTGCGAAAATTGACTATTAACTTCGTCAAGTCTCTCCGTCCGT
>Ga0123352_10005309_pt1 | contig 19342 bp, 17 predicted proteins | sample TergutLab28metaG_FD_89700 | JGI IMG/M metagenome (GOLD analysis project Ga0123352, IMG submission 89700) | Labiotermes labralis P1 segment gut microbial communities from Petit-Saut dam, French Guiana - Lab288 P1 | ecosystem: Host-associated > Arthropoda: Insects > Digestive system > Gut ... | reverse complement strand
GTGCTCGTTTTAAAAAAATTTTTTTCTCCCCTGGGGGGGGGGGGCGGGGAAGTTTTGTGGGGGGGGGGGGGGGGGGGTTCAGAACATTCAGTTGAGGACCGAGGACAAAGAGAATGGGGATCTGGGGGCCATAGCCCCCTAGTCAGGGGTTCTGGAGGCAGCTGTAATTTGGTAAAAGAAATTTCTTTTCATATAGTAAAATTTTCTTCATTTTTGGTTCTTTAAGACTATTTATGATGACAACCAATTTATTTGTCATTGCTAATGTAAAACAATTGCGAACCGGCGGTAATTTTAGAACTTTACTGCCCTTTTTCCGAAAATCTTGGATGTTGGCGCCCTAAATTCAGCAATTTTTAACAGTTTTCACAATCGGGTTGAGTTTGGCACGATTTTGGAGGGCCGTCGGAATTTGGGGGTGGTGGTCAACGCCCCCTCGGTACGCCACTGTTGACCACCCACCGCCATCTAGCGCCGAGGCTAACAAAATGGTACAGCTATACCCTGCACTTCATGCCGTGTTATAAGGTGGACTTATATTCCATACACAACAATTATCTTACGAGAATAAAGTTTTAATATTTTTAACTTTATCGAAATATGTTTTGCAGTGTGTAAATATACGTCACTTGCCTTCTGGGGTATATGCAGGCTTACCAAATGGTTAGAACTGCTGATCTAGACCGAAAGTTGCGTACAGTTGGTGGTCAGCCTGCCTTCTCTTCATTATGTCTGGGATTGCATGTGGTTTCAGTGAGAGTTGGTTTGAAGGCTTACTTCTTGTCCCTACACAAGTGTCTCTCCATACCTTCCTTCCAGACCATTTGAAAATCATGCTAGTACTTATTCTATCATTGAGTGATGCGTCACGTAAACACCATTTTTGAAGATACATTTGGAAAATGCTTTTTTTCCGGAAGTCAGTCGGTATAGCGACTAGGTTACCAGGTGGAAGATATGGGTGCTAATCCCAGCTGGAGAAAAAGAATTCTTTCTTCTCCTAAATACTCAGAACGGCCCTGGAGCCCAACCAGACCAGTGTTTAATGTGTATCGGAGTTCTTTCCCAAGGGAAAAACTGTGGCGGAAGGGGGGGAGGGGTAAGTTTGACCACACACCTCCATCTGGCGCCGATGTTAATGAGTTGAGCTCTACTGCTACGCCCTCTGTATGCCTTAATATTGTGGGCAGGGATTACTGTAACCTGTACATTCTTTGCCGAAGTGTTCCTTCCCTTCGAATGAGTAGCATTCGTTTTTTCGATGTATTTAAAAGAGTGCGATATTTCTGATTGCAGGGAAGTTTCCTTCTGTTGGGTTTGGTGCTGCTACTTCAAGCTATCTGTATCATCAATGGATCCCTAAGACCTGCTCCAGTCGCGGAAATGCGCGAGGTCTTGGTGTGGGGACCACACAGAGACATTCGCAAGGAAGTGGAAGAAGGAATTCTCCTACCTCCCCGTTTACCGGGTGTCACAGTAAGAGAGGAGACATGGTTTGAGTCTGAAAACCTGGTCCGTCCTGTCATGAGGCCTCGTTCTGCAGCTGGACATCTGTTTTACGGTCCCCTACCGAAATTAATGCCACGTACAGGAGTTACATCAGAACACAAAGCCGGTGTTGCCGTACCGATGCCTTATGTGGAGTCGTCACAGTTTCGAAAGACCAACCCCCAAGCGGAGTTCACACCGGTTGAAATCTTCCCAGCAGCCAAAAAATTCGCAGGGAAACCTACGGTATCAGACGGACCCAAGGCACAGGTCAGTAAAATGTCGAAAACTGAGAAGTCCGCAGCAAGCCGGAAGACTTCCGAACTGAACCACAGTACGACAAATGAAGACACGCCTGATAAGAGTGGATATGAGACACCCAGTGCAAGCAGACTTTCTCTGTTATCTGACGAATTGTCCGATCCATTTCGTAAGCTGCCGTCAAATGAGGAATACGACAGGACTAGCCGATTTACACACTCTATACTGTATGGTTTCAACACAGATTTCTGAAAAACTACTGTCCATTGTAACTATCTGTATATTTTCTAATAAAATGATTTTATCGTGTTTTATCTAATTTAACTCTTTAAAGACGAAGCGCAGACTGAAAGACCCAGTTGGTACCTCACAGTAAACACTTTTCATCTCTGTTATAAAAACCTATCAGTTCATACTGTAAGTGGCACAAGTCGCTATTTGTTCTCAGATAAATACAAAACACATAAATACAGTGTGGGTAGAGCGTACAGTTGTTGAATGTTAAACTGTTGGTGCATCACGTGACCGGTAGTTTTTGAAAGGTTAATTTGTTTATATTTCGGCTGGTGATCAAATAAAGAAGAATGAGATGGGCGCGGCATGTGGCACGTACTGGGGAAGGAGAGAAGAGGGTAAACATGAACGGAAGAGACCATCTGGAGTTCTTAGGCGTAGGTGGGCGGATAATATTAAAGTGGATCATAAAGAAATCGGTTGGGAGGGCGTGGACTGAATTGAACTGGCTTATAATAGGGACAATGGTGGGATCTCGGGAAAGCGGTGATGAACCTTCGAGTTACATAAAATGCTGGTAACTTTTGACTAGCTGAGAAACTGTTAGCTTTTCAGGAAGGGCTATACTCCATGGAATTAGTTAATGTGTATTTGTTATTTGGCTCTCTCAATAAAAGCTGAACTCACAATTGTTATTGTGAGATCTGAGGTTCTTACGATATTAAGTAATAATAATAATAATAATAATAATGTTACTTTCTGAAAAATGACGCCGTGTGATTTGGCAGATAGAAGATGGTTGCTGAAGTGTTGGAGAAAACTACTTTCTCCATGTTCATGGTTGAAGACCTTAAAGATATTCATGCCTCAGTTGGAATTGAAACCCCTAATACTGTGGTTGAGTTCGTCGCTTCTTGTTTGTATTCAGAATTCTCTGTTTCAGTTCTTGGCCTTGACACTTACTGTCCTGACAGAAATATTTGTGGATTTCCTCAGTGTCTGTGGGCAAATGCGGGTACAGTACCTTAACTTAGACCATAAGCCAGTATTTCCAAATTCCTGCCAACTGATAATTGATTTGCAAATATAAAAGTCGTAGTATTGACAGTGTGTCCTTAAATAAAACAAGAACTTGACATCTGAGTGGACTAGACTCAGTATGTTCATGTACCAACTGTGTTACTGTACTCACTAGGACACGTGAAGAACACGTGTTTAAGGTTTAGGCCTTCCTGAAGGACGGAGACTACAACTGCTCAGCTGAGAAAAGCTAAATGTGGCGTCGTTTTAACGTTCAGTGTGAATGAGAAGAGTATTTGGAAGTATGAAAGGAAAGTAAAGAGAAGAAGGAGAAAGTAGTAAAAGGTGAAAGGTAAAATTCACCCTATATAACCTGCTATGTGGACACAGAGGATTGTAAATTATAGTAAACTGGATTGTAAAGAGTGGTGTCATGATGTATTAACTGAAGGGGATAATCTACGTTACATGAAGGAATGGGCCTGTTAGCTTCTCAAGGAATCTGTTGGATGGAGCCAGTAAAGCTGTTACCATTTTCATGCCCTATGGATCATTCTGTCTCCGTAAAATCTTCACTGCTATTCCATCTTCCATGGTCTTCCTCTGTGTTTTTTCCCTGTGGTATGTAACTTAAAATTTACCCTTTAATATCTTTCTTCTATATCTGATGATTTAATTGTATTCCCAGATATGGGCACCGGCAGCAAGGTACATACAAGGTTGTTCACCGGCACCACCTTGGGGCTTGACATTTGATATGTTATTACATAAAACAAAAAAAATCAACAAAAACGAAAATAAAATTGCTTACTATTACTACAATTGTAGTCTAACAGTTAATTAAGAATTTATTTGACAACAATGATGTTACTGTCTTGTCCAAAATTAATCATTAGCCAATCCAGTCTATTTACATATGGGTGATGTGCACCACTCTGCAGATATCTTGCCTGTGTCCTTGCTCTCCAATCATATTTACTGTATTGTTAGTTCCTTATAAACACTGGGTTGTCATATTTTTAACATGTAACGCTGGAAAAGGATCCTGGTGGCCGCGCGGTCCAAGTTGTGGCATTGCGGGTTCGAGTCCTTCCAAGAGCATGGATGTCTGTCTCTTGCATGTGCATGTGTGTGTGTGTGTGTGTGTGTGTGTGTGTGTGTTTTGTCAGGTAGAGGTCTCTGCGACAAGCTGATCACTTCTCCAGAGCAGTACTATCGATTGTGGTTTGTCTGAGTGTGATCCTGAAGCTTTGATAATGAGGAAGTCCTGGTCCACTAGGGCCTGTTGCATCATGGGTGGGGGGGGAGGAATGGAATTCTGGAAAAGTTTGTAGTTGTCTTCACTGTGGGATACAGTCATCTTGTAGACAGTGTACAGTCACAGGAACTGGAGTGCATTCAGGTGTGCAGAATATGTCTCATGACAGTTGGGGGCCACTTCACCAGTGACACTGAAGAACACCAGTACATTCAGACATCACCATCACTTTTAATGTTACAGTTAAGTGTTAAATATCAACATAAAGAAATAAAAGGTGAGTATGCAGTGCTAGATGTGTATATTTGGAGGCTGCAACTCTTTAATTTCTTGTGCAGAATTAACCTCTTGGGCAAAGATGGAAGTGTGATGGCATGTGTGTCTGCTGATGAGCCTTCTGGGTAGATATATAAATGTAATAGTTCAGTGCCTTTGCAGATTAGGTATCTGGGCGTTCATATGTAACACTGGCTTTAGTAAGTATAGATGAAAGAAGCATCATTATATTAGGATTAATCTGGGCAGGGTACAAATTTATGCCATACTAGCATTTTTTTGTAACACAGAAATGTATAAAAATTATGTCAGTAAAATCAGTGAACAGTGGGAGTTTAAATATGAATAAACGTAATTTAATACAATGTCTTCTTTTAGGAAACATAATTCATCTTTGGTGTTCAGATCTGTTCACTAAGCAGATTTGCTATGCACATTGTACGTTTTCTTGTGCATGTGTTTATTTTTGCTTTTTGAGCTTGCTTTCATATGAAGGTTTTTTTATGAGTACCAGCTGTTTACATCTGCATCATCATAAATGTGATCCATGACTGCTCATTTAGTAGTGAAAGACAGAATTTGTTTCCAGTAGAAGCATGTATATTTTCAATATCACCAACTGTATTGTAGCTCTGGACTCCCTGAGTGTCCTTCAAAAGGCTACGTGGGTGATGGCATTAGACTCCTTTGCACATGGAGCAAGACAGGTGCCAACTCAGTCTTGTCTAATGTTTACATTACGATGTTACGGTGCTTAGTCCCTGCTCCCCATGTATGCATTCAAGTCACACCCCATACTTGCAGGTCAAAATTCAATTTATATCATTCCTTTTATTAGATCAGTGATAAGGAAGTCAAAAAATTACAGAAGCAATGTATTGAAACACAGAAAACACTAGCTTCTAAAAGATGCATTTTGAGAATTATGTCTTATTGTTGCAAATGTTGTGAATAACTCCCTGAAACATTAATATTTTGTACACTGATTTGGGTTCTTGCACTGGTGATTGCTCAGACTGTGATCTTCTGAGCTGTGACACTGTGTCATCTTGTAGTGAGAACCAAAGTTGTAATGAACATGGTGCTTCTGTCTTCAGGGTCAAAGTAAGTAGCGCCTGGGTTAAGTGGGTTATGTAGACAGGTTGCTATGAAGGTGGTATGCCAGACCCACAGAGTGGACAAAGCAGACAGAATGTTGTACTGGACAATGGGAGTGGTGAAGAGGAAATGGAAGAAGAAGGAACAAAATTACATGACCAAGAAGATCACAGTTACATTCTTTGGTTATGTAAATGTAAAGCCTGCTATGATGTGAAAATGCCATTCCAGATCATGTGACTCATAATGGTGGTGGTGGTGGTGGTGGTGGTTGTGGTCATGCTGATGCTGCTGCTGCTGATGATGATGATGACCATAATAGTCACACATCTGCTTACTGTTCTAGTTCTAAGGCTTGATATTCTCTCACACTGTATGTCTGTATATCTCTGTTGATGGACATAGTTGGCAGTAGTTATGAGTAGGACACAAAATGGAAGTACATGCTTGCCATTCTCTCATTAGTTAGATGAATTCTAAATGCATTCTGTGTCTCCTATCTAGCTATATTCCTAGTCCCACTGTGGCCTCCTTCATATTGTTATCCTAACAATAGCACATGTTTGGCAGCACTTACACATGTGAACTAATTTCCTTTCCACCTATGAACAACAACAACAACAATAACGATGACGACGACGACAACTACAACGACGACGGCAACTACAACGACGACGACGACAACAACAACAACAACAACAACAACAACAACAACATTAAAAGCCGATCTTGTTTGACAGATGTACACTTGAAATCTACCATGACAGTGATTTACAGTAACATCAAATCGAGGGTAAAGTCCCTCTTCTGGTCCAAACGATACCAAGTCTCTTGCCAGTTTATACAGTAGGTGATTTAATATTTGACAGATTAACTTTTTGACGCCGGAATTATTTTCTTTAATTTTAGCACACTCTGTATATAAAATGTGAATAATACAGGAACGAAACAAGTTAGAATTATGAAACAAACTGCATTTTGAAGAGAAAAAAAAACGGAGAGTATACACCATGTTTAAAATATTCGGTACCTATATTTATTGAATAAATATATAAAATGCAACTTTAGAGGTTAGCAGTGCGGTACAACCACTATAGTTGACATTAGGCATCAAAAAGTTAATAGTGTCATAAGCTTTGTAGCACAAAATTCAAAGAATGATGGTAATAATGTACCGAAAGGGTTTTGGTACTGGATATGTGATCATGAAGGGAGAGGTAGTGCACAACACTCATTAATGAAGAGACAGCAGCTCAGTAACATGATGAATAGACAAAAAATTTGAAATATAACTGTAATAAATATTGTGAGTGCGTCCTGCCATAGTTTTTTAATTGCTGGAACTGGTCCATGTTCGATTTGAATTTGAGACTGTATTTAATTGTGTTTATAGTATTTTAATGTATTTATTTATTTATAGATAATTGTACAAACCATTGCTGGAATACAAACATTGGATATAGAACTTGTCCAAAACATATATCGTTCTAATGATTGTATGTAGAACATGTCATAAGGTTAAATCAACAAAGACATTACTTATGGCCATATACATATTAGCCCTATATACAAGTCTTCAAAGCAGATATACTTGTAAATCTAAAACCTATATCATATAAACTTATATAGAATCAACCATTGGTCAGAACCATGCATGCAAGTATGTTTTTAAGGTACATCTTTGAAAAAAGTAAAAAATACAACAAATATAAAACTTCCAATACAGAAAGGGATAATATTAATATAAAAATACCTCTAAGTATATGCGTATCTTTTTAAATGTCATTTAGACAATATATCTGATCATGAAACATCATGACATGGTTCGTATGCTATTATTACCTTTAATTTTTATTGTGACTGAAATACTCAACTAAAGTACAAAATGAATGCAAATGTAGGAAATTATTACGATCGTGGCGGAATTTGACGTCATATGCAGTGACTCACTATCAATGTCTGATCCATGTTCAGTGGATTGTCGTAGCGCACATACGCGTTAGTATCCATGGAATGCATGGATATTCGTTGAGATACACTTGGTTTGTGAGTGATAGTTGATATTAGGTACGCCCAGAGATATAGCTGTTGTTATTTAGCAGTTTAGTGTCTTTGGTAGGAATTTCTTTGTCGTGGTTTGCCGGTGACATTTACCAAGCTGTATTTTAAGAACGTTTAAAATTAAAGACTAGAATATTTATAGCATTTATGATTGCATTACATCCCTTTACAGTTTGCGTAAACGAACGGATCAATTGACGGTTTGTCTGTGGAAATCATAGCTAGATATGCCTTTCTTTACCACTGAAACATTTGGTAAACCCGTGAAAATAACAGACACGGATTAGTTATTATATGCTTATCACTCTGAGGCCGGTGTCCCACTCTAATCCGTTAGCTTTTCACTGGTTGGTACGGCAAAGATCTTCGTGCACGAAAAATGACTCGAAACAGTATTTACAACCGTGGCGCCATCTCTTGGCATATTTACACGAACGTCATAACAAATGCTTAGTTGGTGCAACCCTGTGAATAAGAATTTATAGTTTTCGGTTTGGTGGGAAAGTGTTTTTTTTTGACGTTTGAAGATCGGTACTAAATGTACTTCCCTAAGCCAGAAATGGATTTTAATATGAAAAAACTTGTCCGTGACGCGGGGACGGCTCTTAGCCGTGTTGTACAGGTATTGAGCTGTATTTTACAAGCGATGGAAAGGTTACTGGGAGGAGTATTTCATTGATTCTTTGTTACTTATTTTAGGTTACAGGTTTTCTTAGCAACATATTTTGTTAACGCAAAGGCTGGGCAAGGTATTATAGATGCAGTGTCCTGTAATCATTATAAAAGTATGTTAACATACAAACTGGTGTCAATGACAGATCATACAAAAAATTGCCAAAAATAATCATAAACGATGTTCCCATCAGGTACTGTAACTGATAATTTTGATTTGTAACAAAAACTCTTTCCAACTTAATGTGTAATGCTGGGGACAAGAAATTCGTGAGATCTTATTTATTTTACGTGTACATTAACAGTGTGAATTGTATTCCATTAGTAAAGTGTGGTATAAATATTCATGATACATTCCTTTCTTTCCATCAACACAAAGTTTTTAACTTGAAATGGACAGTGATTGTTAGCTACCTGGTGAGCAGCAGTTTATAATTCACTGCTACATAATGCATGCAGCTGTTCTTTCATATTTAGGAATAACTGATTTTGATTTTCAATCCAATACTGGTCATCCTTGTTATTATCTTAAAGTTTTTTTCAGTTCACCGGGCACTACAGAAGGTAACATTTATTTTGACAATTCTGTGACTGTTAGTACCATTAAACACACACTTGGCAGTACATGCATCTTCATTGCTAATGGTTAAAGGGTTAAGCTTAGTATGACCATTTTCTTGACAGTATACTGATCAAACATAGTACCCAACATTATTTGCTTTCACAGTGATTTGCATCAATATTGCTGTTGGAATGACATGTCGGCTGGTAAAGCTGACATTAAAACAAATATTTTTGCTTGTGTTTGAACATGCCTTATATTTCTGCAACAAATGTTCAGCCACAGTTAAGGTTACTGGGGAATTTGGCCCTCTTTATTAAGCATTACACCAGGTAGGAGTGTGGTGCAATGTAGGTATACTTCAATTCACAGAGTCCTTGGTTGAGGTGAGTGGTCAGCTTTATGCTGTAGTCTGTAATGCTGAGGAAAGTCCTGTTGGTGCATGTTGCATAGGAAGATTGGGTGGGTCCCACACCCAGTTAGACGTACTGGTAATGAGAAAAATCCTTGAATATTTCTGTCTTGTGGTAGATTAATACCAGGATGTGTCCATGGTTGGAATCAAATCCCAGACATCCTGAATTAAATCACCCATTTATGATTTTGCCGTCTTTTGTCATGGGAGTTTATGTCACTTTAGTTTAATTTGGTTTATGTTATATTTATGTTTGATGTAATTAAGCATATAAATAGACAAATTTTGCAACAGCTTTGGTGGTATGTAACCTGGGAGCATGGTAAAGATGCCAAAGTTTGCTGCTACCAGTTGTGAAATTGTTTCCACACAGTCATTGAAATCAGTTGACATATAATTTCTACTAGCAATATTAACTTAAAGACTTGCATTTGCATATGTGAACACATGTAGGAAAACACTGCTAGAAATTCATTTTGTGTAATTAGGTAAGAAGGAAATCTGCTGCACTTTAAGACATGTAGGGTAATCTGTTTTATTTTTCACAAAGTTCAATTTGCTTTATAATTTTATCTTTTTCTGCGTGAAAGTATGGTTTTCATAAACCATGCACTGAAATTTAAATATCCACCCAAGTAGGATAGAGGTTAACCTTCAGGATAGTTGTAAGTTTTAGTCCATTGAGTAGAGTTCTTAGAATCTGATGGCATTCACCATCTATTGATTAGTTTAAACCAGTACATGCTGTCTACAAAACTTATTGTGTTGTCAAGGCTGCTGAGGTGGTCATATCATGTAAAGACATTATAGGGAAAGCATGAAGAAAGAGACAGAACCTAGTTACCAAAAACAATGACTGTGAGTTGGGAGCAACTTTACAATATTTAGACCCTGTACATAACTTGTAACCACATTACAATATCTGTTATCATACGTATTGCTTAAAAGGTTTACGTCTTGGCAGAATGTGAAACTGTTTTACTGGGTGAGTAGTTCCCACAAAATTGTGCCATTTGGAAGACCTAGATGTAATTGGAATCATAATATTAAATGGATCTTACAGAAATTGGCTGTGAGGGTATGGTCTGTGTCTGAGTCAGGCTGGGGTCCATAGGTAGGCTTTTGTGAACATGGAAATGAACCCTTAGATTCCATGAAAGGCAAGGAATTTCTTGACTGTCTGAGCAATTGTCAGTTTCTCAAGAAGGACCCTGTTTCATGGAATTAGTTTCAGGTTCTTCTTAGTGTTTACAAAAGCCAATCATTCAACCATATTTCCAGTTCACAACTTCACACACACACACACACACACACACACACTGTTCTAATATCTCTTTTGACATTATCCTCCCACCTGCACCTCGGTCTGCTCCATGGGGTTCCAACCAAAAATTTATGTCCCCTTCTTGGTTCATAGTGGTTGGTCATAAGCATAAATTATGAAGGTTGTGATTGTGCTCCATTACTGCTTCTTTTTGTGGCCCATTCTGTTAGAGAACAGCCAGTATCATGAACAGATTCCAAGATGCCCAGGTCAGTGTAATTGTCTGTGATTCACTGTGTACTTTAGCTAACAGAAGAGAAACTGGGAACATCAGAGAAGACGGAGCTTGATGCACATTTTGAGAACCTTGCTGAGCGCTCTGATGTGACTAAAACATGGACAGAGAAAATCTTAAGGAATACGGAAGCAGTTCTCACACCAAACCCTGGTTTGCAATCTTTAGTAACATGGTGTGTTTGTTTGTTTGTGTGTGTGTGTGTGTGTGTGAGTGAGTGAGTGTATGTGTGCACATGCGTGTGTGCACAAATATATGTATGTGTTGAAACATGCCATCACAATCCATGAAGTTCCCAGTTTGAATCTCACACAAGAAACTGGATATCCTGACTGATGTTTAATGTAATTATCCTCTGTGTGTATGATGGCACAGTACTTTAACCTATATCACCTGTACCTTGAATGAATTGACACTTGCCTTCATGCACAGGTTACATGTCAGTAGCCTGTATATTTTGATTCACAAATAGGCTGTGTGGTCACAAAAATACATTGATATGTACATGTATGTGGTCAAACAATATAAAGTTCTGGGGTTGTTTGAAGGACAGATACATATGGAATAAGAAAAAAATGTTTTGTGGTCCTGCAAGTGTAATCGACTGCAGTGTGTTTTTAAATATATGTTTCTATAAGTTGCACAAAACGGTCATTGAAGGTATCCGAAGGAACTGCTTTTGATTCGGCATTTACATTCTTGTTAATGTTGTGACTATCCTCAGATGTCTTCATATGAGAACAGTTTTCACTTTTAGACAATAAAAAAAAAAGTTGGCCGACACAAGGTCTGGTGTATAAAGTAGTAAATACCCAACACAATGTGATTTGGCAGGAAGGGTTGTACTGTCAGGAATGAACTCATCTGTGTGGTTATGTGGGACAAACATTGTACAGATCTTCTCTTTTCCCCAAATCTTCATGACAGATTTGATGAATGATTTCTTAGTTCATGTGCATTTGACCCTCCATCAAATTTAGTCTCATTTTGATGGTCTGTGGCCACCAGTTCATGAATTTTCACAACTGTTTCCAGATTTCCAGCAGTTGATGGCTGCCCACCCATTAAATCATCTTCAAGGTCATCACGTTCCTATATGTTTCAAACCATTCAAAGACATGTGAGGAGACTGTCATTTCTATAAATGGTTTTAAGTATTTCGTATGCTTGTGTAGCTGTTTTCACAACTCTGAGACAAGATTTGATGTTTGCTTATGCTGCTGTATGACAGCAAAGAAAATATGATTTATACATAAGGCTGCTAAGGAGCATGTGGCCTAGAATCAATTTTATCTATGGTGGTAAAGACATGAAACATCAGAAACTAGCTACAGTTGGTTTATGTGCCAAACCATGCTCGTACTGTACCACCTCAATACTAGAACTTGGTTTTTGCCCATATACATGTATAAGGAACAACTGTAGTAAATGAGTGATGTGAAAGCCACATCAGTCTGTAACAAGACGTGTCAAGATAATAGACCAATAGATGGTAAATGTTTGGGCCAGATAATGGACCAATACATAGTAAATGTATGGACCGAGATAACATAGTTTGTACAGCAACACGTTACGGGCTGGATGGTCCAGAGATCAAATTCTGGTAGGGGTGAGATTTTTTGCACCTGCTCAGACCAGCCATGGGGGCTTACCTAGCCTCCAATACTGTGGGTGCTGGGTCTCTTTGCTGGGAGTAAAGCAGATGGGATGCGGCTTTTACAACCCACCCCCATCTAGGGCAGAAGTTAAAGAGTAGAGCTATAGTTCTACTCCCCCTCCGGTCCTCTTTGGACTGTTACAGTTTGTGCTTGACCTTTTTTATGTTGACCTTCATAAATAAAAAATGTTGACTTATGCAGGGAACAGAGTCGAGGATTTCCTGTTTGAGAAGATTGAGAAGAAACGCCCGAATCGCCTGAGCAACCTTGAGTATCTTGGTCTGGACATGATTGAGGCTGGAAATGAATTTGGACCGGGTACAGCATATGGTATGTCCTTGGCTTCAAATAATGAATGCTGGTGTTAGAAGTTTCTGAACTGAATTAATTCAGATTATACCTAGGTTTATTTTTTATGAATATTTGTAGTGAAAATATTGCTGTAATGTAATTTCAGGTGTAATAATAATTTCTGCTAGCCCTGTGGAATTGTGATGTAAGTGGAATTGTGTTCATGTTATCAGCACAGTAATCAATGTGTATTGTTTATTAATGTTTCTCAGGTAGTGCATTAATCAAGGTGGGTCAATGTGAACAGAGGCTAGGTCAGAATGAGCGTGAATTCATCAGTTCAGCAGGACATTGCTACATCCAGCCACTCAGGAAGTTCCTGGAGGGAGAGATGAAGATAATATTAAAGGAACGGAGTCTGCTGGAAAGCAAACGGTACCGTCAGCACAAGAAACATTCAGCAAGATGTACCAGTGTGGCTCAGTTGTTACCATGATAATTAAGTACTTATGTTAACAGTTCCTGCTGCTTTTATTGGTCACAGACAATGTCATTTGTTGCAAAACAGTGTGAAAATTATTGCTGAGCCTGCAGCATGAATGTTAACAAAAAAATTATTCATTTCTCTAGTTTTGCATGGTCCAGTTTCTACAAACTGCTATGTAACACAATAGCATTTTGCCAAATATCAGAATCTTTTTCCTAATCAGGATGTCTGCAGTGTGCATCTTAGCCTAGGCCTTTTCAGTGCACAGTGATTTTAAGTATGTAGTTGCTGAAATTGTCCTTCAGGAACTTAAGACATTAAACTACATTATTCTGTGGCTAATCAATGCCAGGTCAGAAATAATGCCCCCAGATTTATGGTAATGTGGTGTCTGGTGAGGGATATCACACAGTGTGTTGATAACATTACATCTGTCTAAGCAGTTTTGGAAGAATTTTTTAGTTTCCAAAATGGAAGGTAATACTTTCATTTGAAGGGATGTTCTCACATCTTTATTTTGTTTACTGATACTTTTGTCCTCGGATATAACAAGCAAGACTTCCCCTTCTTAATGCCAATAAACTGCTGTACCTATAATATGCAGCAGATTACTAATTACTAATAGCAGTTGCAGACACGTCACATTGCATTTAAAGTTCAGCAATATTTTTACATGTATGGGATACAGCCTGTTTGTTTATGGGCTGAATCTGCATTACTTTACTGTTTGGGGCCCAGACTATCAAGATAAAATTAATTACATTAATCTTAGATGTTTTACAAAGTTATTTATTGTTTCAAGCAGGTTACTTAATTAGCTATATGTGACCTTTAACGAACAGCTATAGTAATGACATTCTTCTGCCTTGCAAATGGCTTTTAAATCTTGTACAGATGCAGTCTGCTGTAGCTGTTCATAAGCCATCTTGCATTCATCTTTATTATTTCTGTGCTTGAACTCTGTCTTTCTTGTCAGTTGTACAACAAAAGAGAGAGAAAAAATTTATATATTTTGCTGGTTTGCATGATAATATTGTTCTCTGTAAGCGCACATGTCTTTTGTTTCACTGCCATCTGACACTGTCCAATTCCTCATGCTGTACCAGCACAGCTGATAATGGTTGACAGATTATGGCAGCAGAATTCAAAGTGAAGTGTATTTGGGTATGTAAGTTACTCAAAGACACTGTGAGGAAAATATGTAAATTATAATTGGAACAGTTGACAAACTCTGCCAAACAGGAGGAAAGGGGTGGATATATATATATACCACTTTACCAGAAATCATGAAAATGTACATGTTATGTAGTTTTTTTATTTCCATGTAGCAGGTTTATTTACCTGTGTAGTTTTGGTATGTTGCCAATTGTATGTTGCTGCACCCCAAGTGTCAACCTAACCCACAACCCAAGGTAGTGTAGATGGTTTCTTATCTGAATATGTTTTGATAGTAGTTAATGATGTACTTTTATCGGTAATTATTAAAGGCAGCTGGCTGTGGAAACAAATCAACATTGTTCTATATCGGATTTGGTATATTTGTACAGTCACAGGTGTTTGCTGGTGCCAGCTAGCAGAGATGGTGCTATACTGAGGAATATTTTTTGCTGCTGTAATAGGAAATCTCTGTACAGTGTGAGTGTGGCAACACCTCAGAGAATGTGGTTACCTGCTTTATTGCTCTTACACCTTCAGTGCATAGTTAAAGACAAACCATTTCTCACTATATTTTGCTTGTTTTAGTTGTTTTGAACTATCATTCAGTTTTGTCAGTTGCTCTTTTAGTTGAAGCTTATTATTTTCCTATCTTGCAAGGCTTGGTGTCAAACAAGGATCCACATCAGAAACATTAGACTTTAATGTACTCATGTGTGTCTCCAGTCTGCTGTGGATTTGTGTAGAATTGTGTGTGTATAATGCTGTGAAACATGAAACTTAACCTTTAAATGGCCTGTGTTTACATATGTGAACCCTACAAACTCATGTAAAAGACAACTCCTAGAATTCAATTTTATGTATTCAGACAAGAAGGAAATTTATTGCGTTTTTAAGATGTGCTACATAATCTCTGTTTTATTTTCCACAAAATGCCTTATATTTCATGATTTAATTTTTTTTTTTCGTCTTATAATAACATTTTTCATAAACCATGTGCTAAAATTTATACCAACCCCATAACTTACAGGTTAAAGTAGTGGATCATTTGTAAACGTAAAACATGTAACTATGTCTTGGTTGACATGCCATCTCTTACGTGGTGTGTGTGTGTGTGTGTGTATATACTTTTTTTTTTTCAATTCATCTTGCAGTCTACCAACACTGGATGACATTACTGATTTCTGTGTACAGCAACATGTCCAGAAGATCAATGCCTTTCATTAGAGAACACAAGTGTTCCAAAAAGCAAGATGAGAAAGTATATCCTCTTCAAGAGTATACTAAGTTAAACACACAAAAAAATTATATAAGTATGTATACTGTGCAGTATACCAGACTAATGAATACAGAATGCACATACATTTCCACTCCATTTTATCATATTATTATATTTATATTGCAGTGTATATTTTTACTTCAAAACACTTGAAATTCCTATAAAGTGTAGCAGTATATTCCATATATTAATTTTAATGTCGCTTACTATTCTGTTTTCATAATAATAATAATAATACTTTTACAATAATTTTATTCCCACTGTTTGTAACGAGAGGTCTCTCCCCTTTCTACTCTTTTTGTGAACCACTACTCCTACCTGATGCTTGAAATAGGCAGTATAAACATGTGATAGAATCGGATAAAAATCAGTATACAAGATCTGTATAGTTGTGTTGTTCAGAAAATAAACAATTATGAGAAATAACCAACAAGTGCTTATATTGATATGTAGATTTTTCATGTTATCAGTGTACATGCACTTATTGGTTATTTCTCATAAAAAATCATCAGTGCATGATCATGAATCATTTAAAATAAACACTTGTTACTACAAACTTGAAAATATTTAAATGAAATTTAAATCCATGCTGTGCTGTAGCAGATTTTTAAATTGTATATGTGACAATGAATATGAAGGAATATTAGTTGGACAAAAGCCACCAATACTTCATTGCAGGTGCATTTGTTGCTGGTTTCAGATTGGATCTGGATGCTTGCAAGAACCGTTTGCGTAAGGCACGAAGCATGCAGGGGCAGCAGAGTGTAAGTACGTTGATCTTGTTTCTGATACAGTGTACTTGTAGGGTATTTGTCTTTGTGTTGGTTAGCATTCCTCTTTAATGTTTTGGAGGCGCTGGGTTCTGATGTGATCTGAGAAACGAGTTACGCGAAAATGTTCTGTAGTTCCCCTCTGTCTCTATGCATAGTTGGCATATCACATTGAAACAGCCCAGACAACGTTATTAAAACCCTGGAATTGTGGTATTAACAACTTACCAAGTTCTTGGTTTGTGGAATTCTTCATATCTTTTACTTTATTCAAATGTGCCTTTGACCAACGTCCCTCTTTCGTATTAAGGCTTTCTGTACTGTCAAAGACACTTCACATGTTCAGGTCACAACAGAATGGATTCCTTTCCTTTTGACTTCTTTCTGTGCAACACCATGGCAATTTGTTATTTCATAAGCACTTCTGCAGAATTACACCTCTTATTCTCAGTACAAAGAGAACCTGCAATATGCATTTCTCACCAATGCACATGGTGAGATGATAGATACAGCCATGCTACATTACGTTATGTGGTTAGGGACATCATTGTGAATGGGAGGACAAAATAATTTCTGTCAGTGGCAAACCAAGATCTGAAATGTGTAGAAATCGAAGTTTTGTATGTCAGTAGTGGCTAAATACATCAAGGACACTATGTGAAGCAGAATAATACATTATGTGTGTGGAGCTTCAGATGAGACTGCAGGAAGTGTACTTTGAATACAGGAAAACTTAAACTGTGGCTTTCTTTAGTTGCAGTTTCATTTAAAAAAAAAGGTAAAGTTTTCCTGTTACAGGCCTGTTGTGGCCCAGAGGGTGGGTAGAAGTATAGCTCTACTCTTCCATGACCACAGCACTAGAAGGGGGTGAGTGGTCAGCAGCATGCCCCGGCTGCACTTTACCCCCGAGAAAGACCCGGTACCCATTGGGTGGGCCCCAGGGCCAGTCTGGACAGGTGGAAAATGTGTCCCCACCAGGATTTGATCCCAGACCATCCAGCCCATAGTCAGTTACTCTACCGACTGAGCTACCCAGCCCACAGTTGCATTGCATTAACTTTAATTCAATGGGAAGTTAATATTAATTTAATTGATTTTCCCTTAATGAATTAATTTCCCAGGGTGTACCCTTCTTGTAAAATGTTGACTTCCGTAAATGCGTTAAGTTGATGGTACTATAACTTTGGATTAAAATATAGAGCTGATATATGTTGTTGTTCTTTTCTGCTCACCTACCAGAAGGATGGAATTAGTCCAGAGGTTCTGCTTGAAGAGGTAAACCTTGTCACTTGCATCTGCTCTAATAAAACAGTCATTACAATGAGTGAGGCTCTCCTTGTATGTCCTTGTGTACTTTCAAAACAGCTCAAGGGGTTTCAATGAAACTTGGTACAGCAGGTCTGCAGTAAACAGAGCCCAAAATTTTTCGTTGGTGGGGGGGACCCTGCAGCTATATATATATATAAAATTTATGTTTTATTGTACAAATTATGTTATAAAAATCATGTCATGGGTATAACTATAACATAACACTATTTGCAACTGTATTTATATATGTATAAATATAACTGTATATTCCATGACCCACCTAATGTAAATAACAATGTCTGTTATTTTTATTAATTTTATCTGAGATGTCATACGGTTTTCAACGTTACATTTTTTAAATTTTAATATACTAGTCATCAGCCAGTTTCGGTGGCTGATTTTGGTGAAGGGTAAATGACGTGAAACATTTGATGTCATTGCATGTGCAAAATCTGTGTTTTTTAAATTTTGATTTGGAGAGGAGAGGAAGGCTGCAACTCTGCAGCCCCCCCCCCCCCCCACTTGGGTGCACCCATGCATTGTATCCTTAGTGTAATTGTTGTTTTTGATAGCAATACTGCTTGACAAAACTTAGATAGGAGGAAGCCCTCTAATCATGTTTTGAAACTTCTTGTTTAATGTACATTTAACAAAATGTAAGTAAGAAGTCTGTGACTTCCATTGGCATAATTATATTCAATGTAGGGCCTAAGTACTTAACTTTGTTGGAAGTAGACCACGTAACCTGTTTGCATATATTTCCTTTCAAGTAGATGTCAGCAGTATATTTTTATGCTCAGTAAGTGAACATTGTGACTGCCCTGGGTAGTTCAATTGTAAACTGTGTTACAGACTGGAGTTTTATTTTGTGTTAAGTGCAGTATCTGTGCCAGATCTGATGGTTTCTTTGTCTGTCACATATGCTTGTCATCCTTTTCATTCAAAACATTTGAATAATGGAGATGGACATCTCTTGTGAGACATTCTGGTAACAAAATATTTTGAGAATTCAAGTTTTTTGGAAAGTGATGCTGTGCTGTTGAGTGGGTGGTAGTCTGGTAAATAAGTGCAAATGTTTTAGAGGAACCCACTGCATACAGTCATATGTAGAAGAAGGAAGAAAACAGATTCAGTATGTTTCTCAGAAAAGCTGGCACAGCCACAATAACTGTGTCTCACAGACAAGAACTGTGAGTGTGGTAACAGATTTTTGCCTGCAGGTGAGCGAACTTCATATGACGTCTTTGACAAAGCAGAATGTCAATCTGATATTGGCAGGATAAATTAACCATGTTGGCAAACCTGTAATGACTGGATTAGTGCTTTAAAGTGAAATGGTGGCAGTGCTTCACCTCCTTTGACATTAATCTTTTTTTTTTTTTTTTTTCCTCCCACTTTGTATTGATGCATTTTTTTGTGACTCACAATCAACAGCAGTTACTTTTCGCAAACAGCAGTAACTGACTGGCCTTTCTAATGGAGATCATTGT
>Ga0123352_10005308_pt1 | contig 19343 bp, 20 predicted proteins | sample TergutLab28metaG_FD_89700 | JGI IMG/M metagenome (GOLD analysis project Ga0123352, IMG submission 89700) | Labiotermes labralis P1 segment gut microbial communities from Petit-Saut dam, French Guiana - Lab288 P1 | ecosystem: Host-associated > Arthropoda: Insects > Digestive system > Gut ... | reverse complement strand
GCTGCAGCCGTAGGTTTTGAGCGATTAGTTGACCGAGGCGTAACCGCGATTATTGGCAGCGTAACAAGCGGCCCCACACGTGCGATTGTGCCTCTTTCATATGAGGCTAACATGCCCATGATTACCGCTACCGCTACGCATTTAAATGTAACGGTATCTGAAGATGGCCATGTATTTACTAATATGTTCCGCTCATGTTTTATCGATCCATTTCAGGGACAGAGAATGGCTGAATTTTCACAATCAATTCTAGGTGCGCAAACCGCTGCGGTTTTATACAGTAACGAAATTGACTATTCTATAGGTTTGATGGAAGCGTTTGTAGCACGTGCTGAGCAACTTGGTATTGAAATAGTAGAAATACAAAGATTTGCAGATGAGGCACTCGATTTTAGAAGCCAACTGGCTATTATTGCCCAAAGCGATCCTGATGTTTTGTTTGTACCTGCATATTACAGGCATATTGGACTGATCGGTCCGCAAAGTGTTGAAATTGGCCTACCGAATACGACACTTATAGGGGCCGATGGTTGGGCGACTATTACAGATTTTATGGTGGACGCAAGCAGTGTTGAAGGTGCATTTTTCTTAACCGGTTTTTCACCTGAGGCTGATGACCCATTGGTGCAGCAATTTGTTTCTGATTATCGTGCACGCCATGGGGAAGTTCCAAATATGTTTGCTGCTCAGGCTTTTGATGCCGCAAAAATCCTTATTGCTGCGATCGAAGCCACTATTGCGGGCACGGATTACCTTCCAGGATCTGAGCCGTTTAGATTGGCCTTGATTGCTAATATGGCTGCAACTGATATTTATGGCGTAACAGGCCGTATCACATACGATGCGTTTAACAATCCGGAAAAAACAGCAATCATTTTGCAGGTTAAAGATGGACAGGAAGTTTATTGGGGTTTTTTCCCCGTTGAGTAATATGGAAAAGGGTGAACTCCCCTTTTCCTATAATCTTTCAGTGTGCTGCAAGTAGGCTTTACCTGCGCAGTGGCATCTATTAGGAGTAAAGTACATGGAATTTTTTATTTCGCAACTTATAATTGGCTTGCAAATTGGCTCAATATACGCTTTGGTTGCACTTGGATATAATATGGTTTACGGTATTGTTAAATTGCTTAATTTTGCCCATGGTGACGTTATTATGGTGGGCTGTTATATCGCGCTTTTTACATTAACTACATTTGCAATGCCCCCAGTACTTGCGGCATTGGTAACCGTGGCTGGATGTACAATTTTGGCTGTTATTATTGAAAAATTTGCCTATAGGCCGTTAAGATTTGCACCACGACTCTCACTACTTATTACTGCCATTGGGATTTCGATTTTACTACAAAACTTGGCACAGCTTTTCTTTACAGCGAATCCACGCAGCTTTCCTACTCATTATTTAATTCCTGTGGGAAACGTTATAATTGGGCAAATTCAAGTTTCGTACACGCCGCTTATTACTATTGCGGTTTCGATGCTTTCCATGGTTACGCTTACTTTTTTAGTGCAAAAAACCAAACTTGGCAAGGCCATGCGTGCCGTTAGTGAAGATACAGAGGCTGCGCAACTTATGGGCATTAATGTGAATACGGTTATTACTTTCACTTTTGCTTTGGGAGCCGCACTTGCGGGAATTGGCGCGTTACTGTATGGTGCAGGTTATCCGCGCATTGAGCATACCTTGGGTGTTTTACTTGGGCTTAGGGCGTTTGTTGCGGCGGTTGTTGGTGGAATCGGTTCAATTCCGGGTGCTATGATTGGTGGATTTGCCATTGGCTTGCTTGAGGTTTTAGTTACTGCCATGGGTTTTTCCGGCTGGGTTAACGGTGCGGTATTTATGATTTTAATTTTAGTGCTTATGATACGCCCAACAGGTATTATGGGGCGCAGTATGATGGAGAAGGTGTAGTATGAAAAAATTTACTATTCCAATGCCTGCCAGATATATCGTAAATATTTTGCTGCTGATCATTTTCCTTGTTGTAGGAAATATAGTTACCGATGGGATGTTATCTCGAGCTCAGAGCCAAGTTGTAATTCAGGCGGGTTTTTTTATAATTATTGCGGTTTCCCTTAATTTGGTTACAGGGTATTTGGGTCAATTACCTCTTGGACATGCCGGGTTTATGGCTGTTGGCGCGTATGCTGCTACCATATTTTGGCGCAGCGGAATACTTAGCGGGCAGCTTTCAGTGATAGCCGGTATTATTTTGGCAGGTCTTGTGACTGCTGTGTTTGGCTTTCTTATTGGGGTGCCCGCGCTTAGACTTCGGGGTGATTATTTAGCGATTATAACTTTGGGCTTTGGTGAAATTATCCGGTCGGTTATTATTAATGTACCGTCACTTACAGGCGGTGTGCAGGGTTTATCATACTTGCCGCGCTATTCTACTTTTTTGGTGGTGTTTATTTGTGTAATTTTAACTTGCGCAACAATTCATATGCTTATGAAAAGCAGGCATGGCAGAGCTATTTTGTCTATTAGGGATAATGAAATTGCTGCGGAAAGCTGCGGTGTTAATACGACCTATTATAAGGTAATGGCTTTTGTAGTTTCGGCTTTTTTTGCCGGGATTGCCGGGGCACTTTTTGCCGGAAACTTTGCTATTTTAACACCGGGAAGTTTCGACTTTATGCTTAGCATTAATATTTTGATGATGGTGGTTTTAGGCGGTATGGGCTCAATGGTTGGCTCGGTTATTTCTGCCACAATTTTAACGAGCTTACCTCTTGTTATGCAGTTTTTGAATCAGTACCGTATGATTATTTTTGCACTGATGCTCATTATTGTTATGATATATAAACCAACCGGACTTATGGGTGATTATGATTTTTCACTTTCGAGAATTTTGGAAAAAGTAATCAATTGGTTTAGGGAAAGAAAGGTGAGTAAAAATGCATGATCCAAAAGCGCCTTTTATTCCCATTCGTGATAAGGATCAGCCTCCTGTTTTGGAATGTGTTGGGCTGGGTATTGATTTTGGTGGCTTAACAGCAGTTGATGATTTTAATATTGCCATTGGCCCTACTGAAATTTGTGGGCTTATAGGCCCGAACGGTGCTGGAAAAACAACGATTTTTAATTTGCTAACAAAGGTTTATCAGCCGTCTCGCGGGCATATTTTTCTAGATGGTAAGGATACAAAAAATATGAATACGGTGCGCGCAAATAAGGCGGGACTGGCAAGAACTTTTCAAAACATTAGGCTTTTTGACAAGTTAACTGTTATGGAGAATGTACTTTTGGGACTTCATAATGAGATTGGTTATAAACTGCCTACAGCTATTTTGCGATTGCCGCAATACTGGCGTGCAGAGCGTGCAGCGCGAAATCGTGCTTTAGAGCTGCTTTCTATTTTTGATATGCAGCATATGGCAAATTATATGGCGGGCAGTTTGCCATACGGTTCTAAACGGCGGTTGGAAATTGTACGCGCGTTGGCTACCAGCCCAAGAGTGTTGCTGCTGGATGAGCCTGCGGCAGGTATGAACCCGGCTGAAACAGAGGAACTTATGAATACTATTCAAAAAATCCATCAGCAGTTTAAAATTGCTATTTTGCTTATCGAACATGACATGCGATTGGTGATGGGTATTTGTGAGGGTATTGCAGTGCTTAATTATGGGCGGCTAATTGCTAAGGGTACACCTGCAGAAATTCAAAATAACCCCAAGGTCGTTGAGGCGTACTTGGGTACCGGGGGTGATAACCATGCTTGATATTCGCGAATTGAATGTTTTTTACGGTAGTATTCATGCTGTTAAAGATGTAAGTTTTGAGGTTAATGAAGGCGAGATTGTTACGCTGATAGGTGCGAATGGCGCGGGTAAAAGTACGGTTTTAAAAACTATATCTGGTCTTCTTAAAAGTAAAACTGGTTCTGTTACATTTGTGGGTGAAAGTATCGGTGCAGTTCAACCACATGCGATTGTTACACGAGGATTGGCACAGGTGCCGGAAGGGCGGCGAGTGTTTTCCCAAATGTCTGTGCAGGAAAATTTGGAAATGGGACATTATACACAACCTGGTAAGGAGTTAAACAAGCGTATTAAGCAAGTATTTGAACATTTCCCGAGGCTTTTGGAGCGTAGAAAGCAACTTGCTGGTACGCTTTCTGGCGGCGAGCAGCAGATGCTTGCTATGGGCAGGGCAATGATGTCGCGGCCAAAACTACTCATGTTGGACGAGCCATCTATGGGACTTGCGCCGTTGTTGGTGGAGCAAATCTTTAAAATAATCAAAAGCTTAAATGAGGCTGGCGTTACAATTTTGCTGGTTGAGCAAAATGCGCATATGGCGCTTAATATTGCAGACCGGGGTTATGTACTTGAAACAGGGCGAATAGTTTTGGTTGATAGTGCAAAAGCCTTGCGAGAAAATGACGCTGTGCGTAGAGCTTACTTGGGCGGATAAGTATAAAAAAAGAGGCCATTGGCCTCTTTTTTTATACTTATATTTTATACTTCCGACCATATTCTTTTTAGGTTGTCTAAACTAACCTTTGTGCCGTAAAGGCAATCTTCCATGCCTTCATATTCGATGTAGATATTTCCGTCAAAGCCATATGATTTTATACTGCGGATAATGTCTACCATGTCTAAATCTCCTTGGCCTAAAATTGAGCCGCGTAGATATTGGCCGCCTACGGAGCGGAACCATGAACCAGAGCAGTCAAATTGTGTTGCATCTCCCGGATTGCTTTGGCGTACATAAAAATCTTTCATATGAATTACGGTGGCGAATGGCATCATTTTCTTTGTGGTAATTTCTGGCTTATCATCTACGCAAATGTAATTGCCTACGTCTAGCTGATGGCCAAAATTTTCAGACTTAACATTTTTTAATATCAATCGCACGCGCTCTGCGCCATTTGCATGAAAGCCGTGGTTTTCCAGCAGCAGTTTGATTCCTTTACCGGCTGCATAATCGGCCAATAGGTCGTATGTTTTTGTGATAAGTGGTAGTTCTTCTAAAAACTTTTCGATGGTGTTTTCCTCGATAGGACGTCTAAACCCTGCGCTGTCGCTACGGAAAGTGGTAATACCAAGTTCTTTAGCGGCGTCTATGTGGGATTTTACTCTTGCGATTTCCTCGGCTAATTCCGCATCTGATAACATTAGGAAATTGGCGTTTAGGGAATAATTGTCGATGGGGATATTGTGTTTGTCTGCTGCGGCACGCATGCGTCCAGCTAAGTTTTTGTCTGCCAATAAATCAATTCCGAAGGGAACAACTTCGATTACTTCACAGCCTTGTTCGCAAAGCCACTCTACGCCTTGTTCTGGTGTCATTTCACCTTTTACAATTTTGCGGCTGATGCTGTAGATACTAACTCCAAATTTAGGCATGTTAACCTCCATTCTGGCTGTAGTATAGCAATTTAATTGTCTATGACAGCCAAAAAATAATGTATTTGTAGCTAGTATAAACCTATTTTATGCTTTTGGGAAGTATTAATGAAAATTCAAGTGGTGTCTCTGTGCCACCACTTGAATTGAAGTTTATCTATAGTCATAATCTGCTTGCACCGCTGGTGTTTGTGTAACAATTTCTACAGCGTAATCTGTGGGGTCAAAGGGGTTTACATATATCCATGCAGCGTAATTGCTGTGAGAGGGGGAGTCCTGTAGTGCTGGATCAAAGGGGGATATGAAGAATGTTTCTGTCTTGTGTAAGAAAGATCGGCTTCTAACTAGGCAAGTTTTACCATCTTTATTTTGGTATGTGCATTCAGCATAGGCAGAAACAGATCGGCCTATGCGTACATGAAGATGGCTTTGGATTTTAATAATTTCGCCGGGGAAGCTGTGGCCTTCAGCCTTTAATCGCTCTAAATTGGCTTGATCCTGGCGGACGGATTTTAGAAAAAATGTGGCGATAATTAGTTCGACAATACCTGAAAATGCTAATGTTCCTCCGGTTATCATTAAAGAAAGCACGGCGGCATTATGGGTAAAAAAGAAGTTTAGCAGGAAAACAAGTGCGCCTATTCCAAGTAGTATTCCGCCTACCAAGGTGTGGACGTTGCCGATTACTTGCCGGATATTGCGTACAGGTTTCATTGCCATTTGAGTGTTAAATTGTCTGTTTTCCATTGTGTTCATTTTATGAACCTCCCTATTTGTATTTAATTAAAAATTGCGAAAGTGGTTTGGTTCTCTAATATACTTCAATCAATTGAGGATGACAGCCATTCTAAGTTAAAGATATATTTGCCGATTGTCAAGATAAAAAAATACTTAAAAAAATAGTCTTGGAATCGAGATTGATTCTATGAGCATTTCCTACTATAATAAATAGATAAAACACAAAGGAGGCAATATATCTTGATCTGGAATATTTTATTGGTGGTATCCATAATTGCTATTGTAGTTGTAGGGGTTTTATATTTTTTGAACAAGTGGGCTGGTAAAAGAACTGCGCAACAACAGGATATGATACAGCAGCATAAGCAAACAGTATCAATTTATGTCATTGACAAAAAGAAGGACAAAATCACAAACGCTAATTTTCCAAAAGCAATGGCGGACCAAATTCCACGTTCGGCCAAAATTATGAAGATGCCTTTAGTTAAAGTGAAGGTGGGTCCGCAAATTATGACAATGGTGTGTGATGCGGCGGTTTTTAACGCACTTCCTTTAAAAAAGACTGTCACTGTGGAAGTTGCCGGTGCATACATTGTTGGCATGAAGGGTATGAAAACCAAAATGGAAATGGCAGAAATGCGTAAAGCGCGCCGTAAAGGTGGCGGTGGAGAAGTTTCGGGAAAATCTGGCGGATTTTTTTCCAAGATATTTAAAAAGTAGATTAAAAGACAGGATGTTGCTGCATGGATTACAGACGCGAATATGAAAAATGGTTAAGCGATCCTACAATAGATGATGTAACAAAAAAAGAACTGAAAGGCATTGCAAATAGACCGGAAGAAATAGAAGACCGGTTTTATAAAGAATTAGAATTTGGTACAGGCGGTCTTAGAGGTGTGCTTGGGGCTGGCACAAATCGTCTAAACATTTATACAGTGCGGAAAGCCACCCAAGGCTTGGCTAATTATATTTTGTCAAGCGATGTGTACGAACCGCACATGGGTGTGGCTATTGCTCATGACTCGCGCCGAATGTCGCCGGAATTTTCTACAGAGGCTGCACTTGTGCTAAACGCAAACGGAATTAAAACTTATACATTTGACAGTTTGCGTCCTACGCCTTTGCTTTCTTTTGCGGTAAGGCATTTAGGTTGTGTGGCGGGTATTGTTGTTACCGCAAGTCACAACCCGCCGGAATACAATGGATACAAGGTGTATTGGTCTGACGGAGGACAATGCCCATATCCGCGAGATGAAGCGATTATTGACGAAGTGCAAAAGGTTAAAGATTTTAGTATGGTAAAAACCATGGATTTTCCGGAGGCAAAGTCTAAGGGGTTATTTAATATTGCGGATGCAAGTGTGGATGATGCGTTTATTGCTAATGTAAAAGCCCAATGTTTAAACCCGGAGATAATTCCTAAGTCTGGTATTAAAGTAGTGTTTACCCCCTTGCATGGTGCAGGGAGCGTAACCGTACAGCGTGCACTTAAAGAAGTAGGATTTAGAGACGTGCATGTAGTAAAAGAGCAGGAATTGCCTGATGGTAACTTCCCAACGTTGGAATATCCGAACCCGGAGGACATAGACGTTTATAAGCTGGCAATTGATCTTGCAGAAAAAGAAGATGCTGACATTGTTGTTGCAACGGACCCGGATTGTGACAGAGTTGGCGTTGTTATAAAAGATTACGATGATTACATTCAGCTTGACGGCAATATGACAGGTGTAATTTTAGCAGATTATATGCTGCAACAAATGAAAGATAAAGGTAAATTAACCGAAAATGGTGTATTAATTTCTACAATAGTGTCCACAAGAATGACGCGTGAGATTGCGGAGGCAAATGGCATTGAGTATATGGAAGTTTTAACAGGTTTTAAATATATTGGAGAAAAAATTAAAGAGTTTGAGGAAACCGGCAGTCACAACTTTATATTTGGCTTTGAAGAAAGCTATGGCTACTTGACCGGAACCTATGCCCGTGATAAAGACGCAGTTGCTGCAACGGTACTCATTTGTGAAGCTGCAGCATACTACCGCAGTAAAGGATTAACATTTGGTGATGCGCTTGCAATCCTTTACGAAAAACATGGTATACATCGTGAATCTGTAGAATCCATAACCCTAAAGGGTGTAGAGGGTGTGGAAAATATAAAAAAAATAATGGCTGATTTACGTGATAACCCACCAAGTGTTTTAGATGGCTCGGCAGTTGTAGAGGTGCGAGACTATAAAAATGGAACAATTGTAACCGCTGATGGAACAACACCCACTCATTTACCAGTATCCGATGTTTTATATTATGTTACTGCAGACGAATCTTGGGTATGTGTGCGTCCGTCTGGCACAGAGCCTAAAATAAAAATTTATTTTGGGATTAAGATGGATAAGGAAACATTCCCTAGAAGAGTAGATGAAAAACTTGCACGAGTAACAAAGTGTATGATGGAAGTTTTGGATGTAGATAATTAACTAAAAAAGGCAGTTGGTTAGCCACACTAACCAACTGCCTTTTTATAGTGCAGCCCAATTATCTGCAATGTTAACGTCTGCTTGGCATGGGACATTTTTTAATATGGAATTGCCTGCTTCTTCCATTATAGTTTTTAGTAGCTCTGCTGTTGGGGCAGCGTTATCTTCCGGGGCTTCTAGTAAAATTTCATCATGTACTACGCCAATGATATAAGTATCTGTACCTTTTAGGCGTGATACCAGTAGTCCTAATGCTTTTTTTACGATATCAGCCGCTGTCCCTTGCACAGGCATGTTACATAAGGCGGAAAGTGCAGAATTTGAAAAAGTAAATTTTCGTCCTGCCATCGTTCTGCCCTCGGTTGGAGGCGATTTTTTTAAAGTGCTGTGCCAGCGTGCTATTCCAGTGTAAGCTGCAAAAAATCGCTTTTTAAATTTTTCCGCTTGTTCGAGTGTCATATCCACCCCATAAGATTGCTGGGAATACTGTTTAAGTCCTGCGGCGCCCATGGAGTAAATGAGCCCAAAATTAACTGCCTTGGCTGCTTGCCGTTCTTGTGTTGTTATTGTGCTAATTGATTTGTTAAGCATGAGGGACGCGGTTAGCTTGTGCAAATCGTCGCCGTTTTTGTAGGCGGTTATCATCCTTTGGTCGTTGGTCATATCTGCAGCCACACGTAGCTCTATTTGGGAATAGTCTGCAATAATCAGTTTTCTGCCGGGTGGGGCAACAAAACATGCGCGAAATTCTTTACTGCGGGGTATCTGCTGGATATTTGGGCTGCTGCAGGTCATTCTTCCGCTCCATGCGCCTAATTGTCCGTAACGTGGGTGAAGTTTTCCGGTTTTTGCACTTACCATCTTCGGTATTGGGTAAAGAAAGCTGGATAATGCTTTTGCCGCTTTACGGTAATCAGATAATGCGCGAACTAAGGGATTGTTTAAATATGGTGATAAGTCTGATTTGGATGTGGATTCTACAAAAATTCCGTTTCTTTGTAGTAACTTTAACACAAATGGGTTGCTGTCAAAATTATGACCGGTAATAACATCTTCCCCTGTTAACGTCATTTGAATAATTGGGCGGGAGGTATAGCCGTATAAAATATCCAGTGCTTTATCTCGTGCTTTTTCTGTAGTTTTGAGGAGTGTGTTCCATCTTAGGATATTTAAGCAAATGCCGGTATGCTCTATTTGTGCAATTGCACTTGCGCAAGAAAACTCTATTAGCGCTATTTCTGATAAGCTGTTTTCATAAATATCTTCGATCATTACGGCCCTAAGTCTTAGTAAAACATCTGCGTCTTTTGCTGCATATTCTATTTGCTTGTCACTTAATTCGCCGCTCCAATCGCTTGTTTGCTCATCTTTATTAATGACTTCATTTAAATAATGTTGTGCGAGTACGTTTAAACCTGCCCGGGAAGGGCCGCCTGAGGTTCGTAATAATTGGGCCGCAAGCATGGTGTCGAATAATGGGGCCGGATATATGCCTAAAGCCATAAAAAATTGCAAATCAAATTTAGCGTTTTGAAAAACTTTAATGGTGCGGGTTTCTAATATATCTTTGATTAGTTGTAGCCCATTTGGCAGGAATGTAAAGCAGTCGATAACAAAAACAGGTAGTCCTTCCGCTGCAATTTGAATAAGCCGCAGCTTGTGTACATGTGGGCTAAGTCCTGTTGTTTCTGTATCAACGGCAATAACCTTTGCCTGTTTAATTGCAGATATATGGGGTTGTAAATCTTGTGTGGTGCAAATTTTTATAATTGTATATTCACTATGCATATCGACTAATTTTTCTCATATGATAGCCCCTTTCATTATTTGTGTATAGTAACGCAATAAGGTACACAATTCAAGTAATTTTAGGTAGAATATGGACTTGCATATCCAAGGCTCATCCTCTTAATCCCTTTTTGGCATAGACTATAGCAAATAAAATGCCCAAAACCGCCACATTCGCCCATATAATAACGAAGGATTGCCAAAGCGGTGTATAACCCCCGCCGTTTGTCAGATAATCTGCAATCACATTAAGCTGTTGTGTGTAGAATGGATGAAGGAAACGTGCGACGTTTTCGTTGAAACCGGCAAGCATTGGCCCAAAGCCAAAGAGCATTGCCGCAGGCATGGACAATCCTGTAGCTGCCGCTTGACTTTTACAAAGTATGCCGATGGTTGCTCCCAAAAAGATGGATGCCGCTACGCCGGATAACAATGATGCCACAAAAAGCCAGAAGTCTTGTCCGTTAAACCCTGCTATAAAACCAAAGGCGATTGATGTGATAATGCTCAGAAAAAATGTAACGCTGCCAATTCCCAAAAGATATGGGCCAGGCTTCAGTCCAGCCATGTTTAGAAAACGTAGGCTTTTTTTCTCAATATCTTCTGCAATAAAGCCTGTAACACCGGGGATTATAGCCATACCTGCAAACATGGCTGCCATGAGTATTGCCATGTTAGGTGTTGCGGCTTCTATAATCGCTACAATATCATCCGGCACTCCTGTAAAATCTGGCACAGCGAGGTTGCCCATTACTAATGCCAAAATCGGGAAAATAAAAAAGTTAATCATCACGGCTGGGTTTGCCAGCGTGTCTTTAAGTTGCTTTTTGAAAATTGCCTTTAGGCTTCTCATTTTAAGTCACCCTCCTCTCGTTTTGCTTCGCTACACTGACCGGACGGTCCTGTGCGATGCATGGCTTGCTTCGCAAGAGTCATGCCTGTTAGTTCGATAAATACGGACTCTAAGTCCATTACTGTTTTGAATGAACTATAGCGTTCACAAATATTTTTTGGCGTGTCTTGTTCGATAATTTTCCCCTCATGTAATAAAACAACGCTGTCGCAAAGATGTGTCGCCTCCTCCATGTTGTGAGTAGTTAGGAAAATAGTAGAACCGTTATCACGCAAATCTCGTATCAGCTTGTGGATACCTCGTGCTGTCATTGGGTCAAGCGCACTTGTAGGTTCATCAAGAAAGAGGATTTTGGGTTTGTGCAAAACTGCCCTTGCCAAAACCAATCTCTGTCGCATCCCTTTTGAGAGTGCATCCACTTTAGTTTTTTTGGCATCGCTTAAACCTACTTTATCAAGTGTATCCAAAGTGCGTGAGCGAGAAGTGCCGTAAATATCTTCAAATACAATGAGGTTGTCGAGTGCGGAAAGCCGTGTGAAAAGTCCGTCATGCTCTAGCATTAGTCCTATTTCATGACTTCCTGCGTTTACATAGCACTCACCGCTGTCGGCGTGTAGCTGTTTGGTTAGAATGTTAATAATCGTGGTTTTACCCGCACCAGAGGGCCCAAGCATCCCGAAGATTTCACCATCATGCGTCTGAAAAGTGACATCTTTCAACACCTTATTTGCCCCGAAGGATTTCCCTACGTTTTTCATGCTTACGCTAATCATGAATTTTCCTCCCTTTTTAGCTTTTCATACTCAGCTGTAATTTTTATGTTAGTTTTTCTATCAGCTTTTGATGAAAGTACATACTCGTTATCCTTTAGCGGGTTTTGGTTTCTGTTGTTCATGCACATACGCCTCCTTCTTTTCCAATGAATTTATATTTTTTGCCAAAAATCAAAACGGCAGAGACCGACATAATAAATGCAAGTCCGGCTGCAATTGGTAATGCCATCCACACTCCATCCATTTCAAAGAAACGCGGCAGCAAGAGAATAAGCGGTGTGTTAAACACAAGTATGTGTGTCAATGACAAAACAGTAGAAATTTGACCCTTTGATAATGCTGTAAAAATGCCAGTAAAGAACATATTGAATCCGAAAACAATAAAGGCAAGTGAAACCATTCGCAGTCCACGGACAGCCATTTCACGCATAAATATTTCGCCGGGGTCTGTAAGTGACGGAAGATAGATGCGCATGAGTGGTTCCGCTAAAAATATGGATACAGCAAGTACCATCAGCGATAAAACAAATGTTATTTTCAAGCTGTATTTGAACAACCTTTTTAGGCGGTCGTAATTTTGTTTGCCATTGTTAAAGGCGATAATACCGCCAATTCCTTGTAAATATCCGCCAAAAACTTGACTAAGCATACCTTGCATACCCATAACCATGCCGGCGATTGCGATTCCCATTGCCCCAACACCGTCAAGTCTAACCAATACATTGTTTTGTACTGTCATCATAATTGAAGCCGCAACCATTGGAGCACCTACTGAAAAGCCATTTATCAAGAGTGAGCCTAAAGTTCTTCCAGTCATAGATGGCATTGCAAAGCGGAAGTTTCCGGTTTTGTTACGCAGAAAAACGATGAAATACCATACAGCCGTTAAACCTGTGCCAAGTACAGTTGTCCATGCAAGACCATAAATGCCCCAACCCAAAACGAATAAAACAAAAGCATTACCACCTGCGCCAATAAGTGTGCCAATTACACTGATACCCATACCAAGACCGGGCTTGCCGTCAGCGATAAGGAAGGTGTTGAATACTTGCCCAATTGTCATAAATGGGAATGCCCACACCGCAATGCGTAAATAGGTAGTGGCGAGGTTATATATTTCATAATTAGCACCCAAAATATTTAGTATTGTGCTTGGGAATATTGCTATAGCAATAGAAATAATTAAGATGAGAATGAAAGCCAGCACACTTACAAAAGTGTAATTTTGCCTTGCTTCCCGGTGTTTGCCCTCACCCAATTTTTTTACGATAACGGCACTACCCCCAGCAGCAAAGAACATGCCGATTGCCATTACGGTGGTGAATAATGGCGTGAATATGGCAATGGCTGCCATTGCCTCCATGCCGAGTGCGCGTATTGCAAAGATCCCGTCGATAATTACAAATGTGTGTAGTATCAAAATTGCAAAAATTGTTGGGAATGCAAACTTCATAAGTAAACCAAGTGTTATTGGTTTATCCAATTTCGATTCTTCTGCCACTTTTGCCAGGTCTATAATGGGTTCTTGGTTCGTTAAATCATTTTCATTCACATTAATTACCTCCGTTTTGATTTTTAATTGCTTGACGGCGCATAGTTACATAAGTCATTCTTGCTTGCAAGGCTAAAGCAGCATCCGCATATTTAGCCCAATCTATGGTTTCCATTTGCTCTGCTTCTTTCTTCAGTTCTTCAATGGATACCAGTACATCTTTTAGGGTTTTTAATCGCTCTTGAATTTCCTTTGCCTGTTCAGCAAGCGCATTCGATACATCTTTAGGTGTTTCAAATGTCGGCAGACGGCTTTTAATTTCCTTAAGGGAATATCCTGAGTTTTGCATCGATTTAATTTGAAACAATGTGATTACATCTTTGTGGGTATATAACCTAAACCCACCTTTGCTTTCTGATGTTGGTGACAGTACACCTTCCTTGTCGTAATGTTGCAAAGTGCGAGTAGTGATATCCATCAACTTTGCTATTTCACCTATTGTCATGTGCCCTTGTGGTATCGCTCTTTGTTTTTCCACGATTGTAACCTCCTTGACATGTTTCGCCGTGTGGCAATTCCTCTGATGCTGACATACGACAAATAATAAGCAATGATTCCACTTACTATGATACTAACTGTCGTAATAATAGCGTAATTTGGTCGTTTCATTTTCGATTCCATTCCTTTCAGTCGGGCACAGCCCTCCTTGCGGAAGGCATAAATAATTTGATGAAAGAAGAAGTTCATTTCTTTCACACTTCGCGCTCCTTAATTTTGTATAAAATAAAAGAGCCGATAGCTACGATTTTTACGTAAATTATCGGCTCTGCGACTAAGCGGCTGGCACTTTTCAGAAATATAGCAAACGCCTTTTCAATCCGTCTGTGAGCCGAGGCAAAACCGCGCCAGACTTGCGTGTGCGCCGCCGCGGCTCACAGGCGGTTTCAAAGTGCGTTTGCTATACTGCTACGCAATACTCGCTTTTGGCGACCCGACTTCTTTCGGGTTACAAATAACAGTTATGCAGTGGTTTTGTACATTTACTAAAGTTTCTTGCTTGCATTTTGGACAAAACAGTGGGAAGTTTATGAGTATTGTGTCCGGCGTTGCTTTTGTTCTGGTTTTGCCCTTGCAAAGAGGACATTGCAATAAAAGTCCATTCTGAGCTGGGTTGTTTTTATTCATTCTATCACCCCTCCATCACCCCTCTTTTAACGTAATTTTTTCGGCTCTTGCTAAAATGGTTCGTATCCCAAATTCATGAAATAAGCATCTAATGCCGCTTGCATGTAACTGTGTGCAATCTCAATTTTTTCCCTCTGACCACCATCTAAGCTGTTTGCCTCTTCAGATTCGGCAAGTTTATTAAGAGATTCAGCAAATTTGGATATTAGGCTTACATCGCCTCCGGTGAAATCTTGTATCGCATCCCAAACTGCTTGTGCAAAGATTTGCCCTTTTTCGCTTTCGGGTGATACTCCCTCTTTTTGCAACTGTTCTGCTTCGTATGCCAGTCGCCCCCATGATTCCATAGTTGTAAGCGCATCATCTTTATCATAGCCGGAACGATTACGAACATGGTTCATCACATCTTCATCCATGTGTTTGATTGCCCAGTAATTCTCGTTTTTCATTTGTAAAGCTATGATAATGTCAGCGTATTTTTTAAAGTCTACCGATTGCATTTGTACTACTTCTGCTTTTAATGTCTCTACCGCTTTCAGCGATTCCGCAAGTGTTTCCATTTTGTTGCGGATTGCGATAGCATGTTCTGAGAGTGCGTTCGCAACATCATCTGGGGTATCAAGAGATACAAGACGATTTTTTATATCATCAAGGGAAAAGCCCAGATACTTCATCGACAATATTTGGTTTAGCTTTACCATGTCCTTGTAACTATAAAGCCTGTAACCCCCTTCACTTTCAGATGATGGTGAAAACAAGCCCGCCTTGTCGTAATGGTGTAGGGTGCGAACCGTAATTCCCATTTTTTTCGCAATCTCACCGACTGTCATGTACCCTTCTGGAATCGCTCTGTACTTTTCCATATCCATAACCTCCTGACGATAGTATAGACCCTAACGCATGGTCAGGCTCAAGACCTTTTGGAAAATTTTTTTTGTTTTTCTGATTCATGATTATAATGTAAACCATAACGCAAGGTTAGGGTCAAGGGTTTTCTTGAAAAAGTATGTCTACACATGCGGATAAACGCAACAGTTATATCATTCAATGTACGTTATAGAGGGTGTAAATAACGTACTTGAAAATATAGCGTAGCGTCCTTTTATTTGCGAAGTGATGCGGTAACGAATCGTTATGTCATATGTAAGTAGTGAAATGTAAAACGTGGGAACGGCGATTTCATTTATTTTTTCGTTAATTTTCACGTTTCACATACTCTCTTATGCTCCATTTTCAACATCAATCCCACGCCCAATAAAGGTTTTATTTCCCATTACACTTATATTTCCTTTAGTGGAAGGGCGTTTTACACCTTCGATTTTATATGCCAAATCATAGGCAGTAGAGTTCTCCGCTTTTATATTTGAGAAAGCGATAGGTAGACTTGTTGATAAATTAAAGCTTTTGCTTGATTGAAGTTGAAAATGAAGACATGGTTCATCCGCTATATACCCAGAGTTGCCGCATTTAGCAATAATATCTCCCTGTTTTACTTTATCACCCACTTTTATCGTAGTACTATTATGCATGAGGTTTCCAACACAGCTATATTCATTTTTATTATGTCGTATAACGATGTGATTGCCCATAATATCTGCTGTGCCTACATAAGCTGTTATTTCTTCAGATTTATCATTTAAGCTATCCAAATGTTTATTGCATACCTTCACAACCACACCATCACTAATGGCAAGCACATCTTTTCCATAGCTATAGTAGTTTTCAAGTTCCGAATCGCCTGATATACAACTGTTGCCATCGTTGTCAATGATAACAAAAAAATAAGTATATCGTAGAATCAATTCACTCCAATCTACAGATAGTTCTTTGGTAGTGCCGCCTTCAAATACGCACCATTTTTCTGCAAATGGCAGAATGTAGTCGCTTTTACATGTGTAATTTTCTAGTGTTCCGTATTTTATCCTAGTCCAAACCCTTGCCCAATATTGCGGGATTAAATACAGATTCAAAACTATGATTAACAATGCCGTAACAATCCAGCCTAAGGGAATTTGCCCCCAAAGATGGGGCATATCAAATACATTATTTAAAATAAGGGTCAAGATAAAAATACCCATTCCTAGAACTTTGGAATTTTTCTTAATCCAACGTCTTAAATTTGCCATAAAAAATCATCCTTTATTTTTCAGTAGGTGGTGTGATTACAAGTGCAAAATTTCGTAAATACCTATCTTCTGTAAGTGGGTTATCATGATACGGCTGAAGCAATTCTTCAATTTTTTTATGCAATTCTAAGGCTTCTTCGTCTGTAACGGTGATAGGCAATGCGCCAAATGCATATGCAAATTTGCGTTTTATACCCGAATTACCTTCGGAAATATGCTTCTTAAAATCCTCATGAAGCCCATTGGTGAAAATTTGAAACAGAGCCAGATATGTTGCGCCAGATGTATCTTCGATTATTTTTTTATTTTCTGCTTCAAAATCTATGGCCATCCCATACACTTTTTCTTTTACATTTCTTATTTGATTTTCGGCAACAACTTTGATAAGGCCATCTCTAACCATTTTGTTTAGATAGCGATACAATGTTGCTTGGGGAAGTTGGCTTACTATTTGTGCAAGTTCCTTTGCTGTAATCTGCCCATGATAGTTTATCGCCTGTAATAGTTGGCTTTTTGCCGGATTTATTATGCATTCAATTAACTTTGGATTCATAACTACTCTCCTCATATATTAACCTTGAATCACTGTAATTATATTATCATGGTGATAATGTGAAATCAAGAAAGAATTTTAACATAAAGAAACCGTGGCAAAAGCCACGGTCACATGCATGCTTATACTTGCGGAAAAGATAAAACTGTATTTACGTATCTGCCCGACATAGCAACGCTATAGCCTCCACATGGAGGGTGCGGGGGAACATGTCCATTCCTTCGATTTTGTCTACAATGTAGCCTGCTTCGGTTAATGGAATTAAGTCACGTGCTAAGGATTTTGGCTTGCAGGCTACATATACAAGCCGTGGTGCGTTTAGTGCAATAATGTGGGGTAAGGCTTTGGGATGCAGGCCATCACGTGGGGGGTCGATTACGACAACATCTGGTGTGTTTTGGTGGTCTTTAATTACGTTAAGCACATCGCCGGCGTAAAAGTTGCAATTTGTAATGTCGTTAAGGCTAGCGTTGTCTTTTGCGGCTTTTATTGCGTCTTCGATTAGTTCGATGCCGAGTACTTTTTCAAAATTGGGTGACAAAATTTGTGCAATTGTGCCTGTGCCGCAGTAAAGGTCATATGCGAGGTTTTTTAGTTGGTTGTCTAGGGCAGCGTAGTTGCGTACAATGTTGTATAGTTTTTCTGCACCGGCGGAATTTGTCTGAAAAAATGAAAATGCTGAAACTTTGAATTTTAAGCCTAGTATTTCTTCGTGATAGTAGTTGCGTCCGTATAGCAGGCTAACATTCTCGTTTTTGACTGCATCTGCCACACCATCGTTTATGCTGTGTAGTATGCCTACAATTTTTCCGTCTAGGTTAAGGTTGCATAATTCTGCTACAAGGGGTTTAAGTGGTGTTGATAAGGCGGAGGATGCGGATAGGTTAAGGAGGATTTCCCCTGTAAATTCGCCGCGTCTAAGCACTAAATGTCTAAGTGCGCCTGTATGTCGCTTGCGATGGAAAAATGTTTCGTTGTTTTTTCTAAAATAGTCTAATACGTGTGATATGATTTTTTTGAAATCCTCATGGATGAGGATGCAGTTTGTAGGCGTGGCAACTTCGTAAAAGCTGCGCTTTTTGCGCATGCCTAGTGCGAGTTGTCCATCCTTACCTTCGTCGCCAAATGCTAGTTCCATTTTATTTCTATAGGCTGTGGTAAGCGGCGCTGGATGTAGTGTTTTTAGTAAATGGCCGTATTCTCCTAATGTTTCTTTTAGGGTTATTTCTTTTATTGCTAGCTCTTGTGGGTAGGGTATGTCTAGATATGTGCAACCGCCGCAGCGTCCAAAATGTTCGCATGTAATGTTCACGTGGGCCTCCTGATTTTTTCTTTGGACTAATTATCGCAAAAAAATATGAACATGGCAAATATATAACTTATGTATTCGGTAAATAAAAAAATCCAATTGGTAAGGATCTCTTACCAGTTGGATTTGTCTGTATTAGCATTCGCTAAATAACAGAAATTTTGCAGGTTCATCTTCTTCGATTTTAGAAAATCGTGTCTTAGGCTCATGAAAATGATTGTCGGCATTATCGTCGTTTACCATAGAAACTTCGCCAACAACTACAGTTCCATCATGTGCCCAAAATTTATGGTATTGAAATGGCGGAAGGGTTATGCTTTGGCCGGGTGTAAGGCGCAAGATTGATCCGGCATCTACAACGCTGTGCTTGCCATCCATATTTATTTCAACCGGTGATGATGCAAGTCCGCTGTTTTTGTCGCAGTTGTAAACCTGTATCATAAGGTCACCGCCGCCGCGATTTATGATGTCTTCCATTTTATGATAGTGGTAGTGCATTGGGGTTATTTGGTTTTCCTTAACAATTAAGCATTTTTCTGCATAGGGTTTGAAATATTTTTTGGAGTCTTTTATGCCGTTTCTTATAGTGAATAGAAGTAACCCTGTGCTTTCAAAGTTATCGCTGCCAAAGTCTGTAATGTCCCAGCCTAGCATACATTCGCGTATTTCATTGTATTCCGGGCCTTTTGTTGTCCAATCATTT
>Ga0123352_10005307_pt1 | contig 19344 bp, 8 predicted proteins | sample TergutLab28metaG_FD_89700 | JGI IMG/M metagenome (GOLD analysis project Ga0123352, IMG submission 89700) | Labiotermes labralis P1 segment gut microbial communities from Petit-Saut dam, French Guiana - Lab288 P1 | ecosystem: Host-associated > Arthropoda: Insects > Digestive system > Gut ... | reverse complement strand
TGCACAAAATTTTTGTTTTACAGTAAGTTTATTTCATGCCTCTACATGTTTCGAGCACATGTGCTCATCATCAGGAGGTCAAAATTGCATTACACAGCCTCTGGTATCATCACACCTATAGGTGGTCGTCTCATGCACGAGACGGCCACCTATAGGTGTGATGATACCAGAGGCTGTGTAATACAGTTTTGACCTCCTGATGATAAGCACATGTGCTCTAAACATGTAGAGGCATGAAATAAACTTGTTGTAAAACAAAAATTTTGTGCATCAAGTTGGTTAATTACTGAGATAAATAAACTACTTATTTAGTTACACTGTTAGAGTTTTGGAAACCTGAGATATTTCAACCAATATTGTGCACAAATATGTGGAACACCCTATGATATCAGTTTCTATGCCTGTGACTTCGTCTTGCATCAGACATAGAATGAAGACTTTTTGAGATTAAAGTCTTAATATTCCTGCAGACTGGTGTTGTGGCCTTTTGCTGAGCGCAGAAAATTTTGTCGGAAAAATGGCTTGAATGTAGCCGACAATCAAACTTGACGAACTTTGTATGCGTCGAACATTTCTGCCTCTCTTGATGTGTTTCCATCTTTTTATTTCCCATCTATCTTCTCTGTTTCCTCGTTTCGTGAATAAAACAACTTCAAATTATGATTAGTTATGTATAAACAACCAGAAGCTGACATAGGAGTTCTCTACTTCCCGAACGACTTCATAATTGTTATGGGAAATCTAATAGTTCGCAGTTGCAAACGTAAGAGATACCGAATGGAATTCAGCGATATTTGTAAGATTTTATTTAGTTTGCTGTTCACAAATGTCGGGAACTTTGCTTTCTTCTGCCTCTGTGTATTTACAATGAAATCCAACCAACCCAGCACGTTTTAAAATGTGGGATAGGAAACCAAACACAACAATGTTTAATTCTATTATGGCAATCACTTGAAGACGGGAGTACATCTAACTGTTGAAACTTCGTTGGTGCTTATATCATGTAGGCTATACCTCCAAGAATTCGAAACGCCCAACACGTAGTAGTGTAATGAATTCGCTATCATCATGAAAATTTTGACAGTCTCTGACGTGTTTGAGTTTGAATTAGCTCAGGATCAATTTTACTGCCGGGCTGTTCCAATATTTATGTCATATAAACGGAGGGAATTTATTAAAGAGACGAGAAACTTCTTAAGAGGATCTTCTGTTTGAAATTAATTGGTTTATTTTACGAGTCTTTCCCAGTTACATCAGTTACAAATCGTTGAATTGAGAGATGAATTATGAATGATAATTAGTAATAATATGGAAGAAGCCATTCGGGATTAATTCACAAGCTGAGAGGATACTAGGCGCTTAAAGATTCTGCTTGATGTAGTTGGTTTCTGAATTCGGATTTTATCGTACAGGCTGTTCACTTGAATGCGAAAGCCCTTCATAGAATCTACAAACCCATTCATAGCTGCGCGGCTGCCACCGGTGACGCCGCCCATAGCAGTACTCAGCTTCGGGTTAAAGAGGGCTGCGCGCGGAGGTGCGGACGACGTCAATCAGTGCTTACCGACGATAACGGCCACCAGTTTTTGGTATCAGTTTCCGCATTCAAAGAGCTTCTCCGTCCTACTGTGTGTGTTGGGGGGGGGGGATGTCAGAATAGCGTAGTCGGTATAGCGACTCGCTACGGGTCGGCCGGTAAGGGAATCGAATCCAGGTGAGAGCGAGATTTTACACGACCGTCTTGACAGTCCGTGGCGCCTACCCAACTTCCTGTACAATCGATATTTGACCTCTTTCCCGGGGGTAAAGCGGCCGGGGCGAGGCTTTGACCACCCACCACCATCTAGCACCGAGGTTAAAGAAAGGGTAGAGCTGTACCTCAACTCCCCCTCTTGACCTTCGTGGCCTGTTCTAGGGTTAACTTTACTGATTCTTCTTTCATATTACGTGTTCATATTACTAGATCTTTCGTTTAGGCCTGTTTACTAAAGCGATATTAGACGCAAATCGCGAGCCATGAAGCTGCTGTCTGTATACAGCTCTCCGTTCTCCTATTATGTAATCTCCCCTTACGTCAAACATTGTTCTCTGTTCTTGGTCTTCACCATCCTTAAACTATGTTTATTCTGTAGATTCAGGAATAATTTCACTGTTAAGCTCTTCAACATACACTGTACATGTATAAGGCTACAATGAACGAATATTCGCATCGCCGTATATGCTGTGATTGTTTTCCTTAGGATTAGCTATAATTCTGATTCTTCTAATTGCTAATTTTGCTTCTCTGCTAGAAATAGAGTCTTATCCAAAAGCAATTAGTAATTAGGCACGAAATATAACAGGCCCTGTCTCAGCACGATGAAACAATGCTACAGTTATTTTTAATCTCGCGGAAGAATTATTTCATAGACCTCTAGTTTGACTGGCATTTGTTTATTACTCTTTTCTTGTGCTGTGTATTTGTTCAGACTGAATAATGTATGAAAATTTCTTGCGTTCTGCTTTTAAGAGTCTCTGTTGTACGTATGGGTGAAACAAGTGAGGTGTTATTTGGTGCATCGTGTGTTTCATCAGCATAACAAAGAACGTGGTGATGGATGGAGATTTTAGTGTGCGACAGTGCAAATTGTGGGAAACATTATCCAAAACTGAGTTAATATTTGTAGAGAGATTGTCCTGATTCACAATGTAATTGTTGGATTTCACGGTGTCTTCTATTTGATTTAAGTTTCTTGTAACACAATTGGCTAAGATAGGAATGGAAAAACTACGTAATATGGAGCTTAATGATATTTAATGCTCACCAAATATTATTCGGGTGACCAAATCGAGAATGAGATGGGCGGGGCGTGTAGCTCTTATGTGGGAGAGGAGAGGTACATGCAGGGTTTTGGTAGGGAAACCTGAGGGAAAGAGAATATTTGGAAGACCCAGGGGTAGATGGAAGGACGACATTAAGGTGGATATTCAGCAAGTGGGATGAGGGGCATAGACTGGATTGATCTGGCTCAGAATAAGGACAGGTAGCGGGCACTTGTGAAAGAGGTAATGAACCTTCGGGTTCCATAAATTACGGGGAATTTCCTGACTGGCTGATAACCAGTTAGCTTCTCCAGACGGACTCTGGTCCATGGAGCAAGTCAGTAAGCATCATTTCAGCAATGCTTCATAATCATATGTCATATATCTGTCACCGACACTGTGTAACCTTAGCAGATGTCCAGTAAATAAAAAAAAAAAAATAATCTCTGTCTGCGGGAATGATTCCCAGCAACTTGTGGCTTGTTTCAAAGACACATGTGAGGATGTGAGCATCCCCAACGGTACGATGTTTATTGCAGTATTCTAGCGTCATACATGAAGAGTCGCAATCCAGATACCGGCGGCTGCCACTACTAGTCACATAAAGATGTTACTTCATTACCATTATAACTGCCACCTCTTTGAGACAAGAGTAGAGCTAATTGACGAAATGCGGTGTATATATATATATATGAACTGCCTCCGACAATATCCAACATAGTTTTGGTATAATTAATTATTGTCTCCTGCATTTAGAGAATCATCCTGTATGTGCTGTGTTCAGAATAATTGGTTGGATTTATGTATCTAAAGAGCCACTTACCTTTACTATATATTATAATTAGTACCGTCAATACACAATATCTATTAAAAGCAGATGCTTAATTACAACTGGGTTATTCTTGGCGACATGTTTCGGCCGTTAAACGGCCATCCTCAGGCCAACTTAGAGCAATGTTGTTAAGGTACAGTGAAAATTGTTATCCAGTGAGATCCCATTGTTTACATTAAAACATGATACATTATGTAATTCTTTGTTACGAACAAAACATTTAGAACAGTGAGGTAAAATGATAAACATTGCAAATGTTTTTGTAGGAGCCTCACGGAACTCACTATAGATGGTGGTGAACGTGTGTTCTTATCGCAGTAGATGAGTACTGACACTTATTACTCCTTTGTAATATTTCGGCCGTTTAAGGGTCAAAACATGTCGCCAAGAATAACCCAGTTGTAACTAAAGATCTGGCTTTTATAGATGTTGTGTATTGACGGTACTAATTATAATATATATTGATGATACACAACGGGATGGCCCCCCCTTCACACTTACCTTTAAGTTTATGAAATAACATTCCAGTTGCAGATTAGCTTCCTTTTCACGTAACCAGTCTACTATAGATTGTCACCACACACGTTATCAGGATATCCATTTGACTTCTCAGACTCTGCTTTGTCCATAGTGGGATATTGTAATATGATTCATGTTAGGTATATTCTTAATGCAAGTAACGTAACATTACGTGAACTTGGTCGGACAACACGGCAGGCCGTGACTAGTAGGTCTGTATCCTCTGTGTGCATTTGGAGACAAAGATACCTAAACACGTCCGCAATATTGGCGTGCGTCGTCATGGTGACGCATACCGGCTTAGTGGTTTTGGCTTCTGAACACTCATTTGTTTTCTTTAATCTATTCTGTACTCAGAAATTAATGTAAAGAATAATTAAAACTGGAATACATTTACAAAATCATTTCCTCTGTAAAACCACCATGCGTATGGTGAGCACAAGATGAGGGGCTCTTTCACGGCTGTCATCTCTTTTGTGCGTGTACGTAGATGTGAATTTCAGGCGCGTTCGGAAAAATTGCGAAAACGAATATTAACTCCGTCATGTCTGTTTGTCCCTCCGCCTCTCTGTCTCTCCGTCCGTCCGTCCCTTCACATGGAACAACTCGGCTGCCACTGGACGGATTTTTATTAAATTTGATATATGAGTTTTTTTTAAAAATGCGAGTACGGAGAGAAAATTTAAGTATCTTTAAGATATGAGAAGAATAACGGGTGCTGTACATGAATACCTGTGTAAATTTATGATAGTGCCTCGCCGAATTCTTCTTATAGTGACAAATAATTCAAACAAAAATTGTAGAGAAAATCAGAACTCAAATTTTATATTCAAAAACTTTGTTCCTTAAGTCGTGCGTTTTGTGGATATTATGGAAAACTGGGGTAGAGTTGGACAGGTCACAGATGAAATATGATACGGCGCATGCTCGTTGTATGCTGGGTAACTAAGGCTACGGACAAAAACTCAGAATGTGTGATACTTATTGCTTTTCCACTGCAACAATGTTCACGTGAACGCACCTCAATGTGACATTATACTTACACTGTCTGTCTTGTTTAACTTCTCTTTCGTTTGATAGGATTATGTATCGTCTTTGCAAGGAGAAAAAACGGAGGTTTGAAGCGTCAGTGGAATGAAGAGTGCTTAAGGTCCAAAACAATTTAACGGATGCAGAAAATAATGAAGATGTAAGAGCTTCTTAGTAATTAACCAGCTTAATACACAAAATCTTGTTTTATGATAAGTTTATTATATGCCTCTACATGTTTCGAGCACTATGTGCTCGAAACATGTAGAGGCATACAATAAACTTATTATAAAACAAGAATTTGTGCATTAATTTGGTTAATTACTAAGATTATACTGAGATGCACGGTCAGCAAAACATCAAAAAAAGTCTAAGAAATGTTACCTGGATTTTAACAAAATTCCCTACATCACGTCCCTTCTGTAAAAACTGATACTTGCATAGGTGCTAAAAAATATCGCATTATGGTGCCCGAAGGAGCGATACCGCTGTCACAATTGCCTGTCCCTGTTACATATCCTGAAACAGGCAAAGTTTGTCCATTACCGCTCACAAGATTTCTTTATGACCAAATTATGAATAGAGTATAATGAAATTTTATATTACGTTAACTTCCAACTTAACTCTCAATAATCCCCAAGCAGAATATATTGGAGTTTTATTGTGCAAGAGTATATAGAAATTTCATTTACAACTGAAATGTATCAGCGACAATTCTCGCCAGTGGACTCTTCGTTACCGTTCGCACTCACTGACTGTCCAGCTTCGTACTCTGCTGCTCAGACACATTTCGAGCTACGCAGCAGACTGCTGCCGCAGAACAAAGCAACTATTGTTACATGTGTTGCTCCACACACTGCTCTTGCGATATACTTAGCGAGTCCAATTATAAACAAAAAAGAATTGGAGGAAATTATATTCGTCCCATGCCTGGTCTTAAGAGAGGCGAGAACTAAGCATGAGTAAATTTGGCTTATGACTAACATACAGTAATGTAAGAATGCTAAAAAGAAAACCACAACAACAAAAAAGCAATGTGTGTCAACCGCACAACAATGTGTCACAGACTGTAGGTACGAATAACACTGGAGTTAATTAAATGTGTCACAGAATCATCAAATTCAGATTATAGCTATCAAATATATCTAATAATATGGAGACACTTCATTGCGCCTGTGAAGTAAGCAATTTGTGCTAGCCCAGTCTGTACCGCCCACGTAATATTTCTCAGTTGAATTCTAAGACCAAGAGATCTTTCTTAAACGTTTGCCACTAAGTTTAAAGACAACAGCCTCTAGATGAATGCCTCTCATTTGCATTCATAACTCGCAACTCTGAATGCTTAGTGACCGCAGTCACAGAACCCCATGTTCTCAATTACATCCAAGCACAGTAACTCAGTTTTTTGCCGCAATTACTCCTGCTGCTTCTAATTATAATTTTTGTTTCTTTAATTCTAGCGAGAATAGTTGAGCTCAAGGCATAAAGGTGATGGCGTGTATACGGGAGCTACCTGTTTCACGTATCAATCAGAGCACTGCAAACTGGACTCATCATTTTTTTTTTTTTGTGTATACGTAACCGTGAAAGATGCAAATAAAATAGGGCGTCACCAGTGCAATATCAGACACCAACACCACGATAATCCTACCATGTTTTCATGTTTAGGGGCGTTCTAAAAAAAATTTCGAAAAGCCACTTTTGGCTTCGCCATGTTTGTCCATCCGTCCGTCGGTCCGCATGAAACAACTCGGCTCTCACTTGACGGATTTTCATGAAATTTGATATTTTGGTTTCTTCGAAAAAACCGCTGAGAAAATGAAAGTTTGTTTAAGATCTGACAGTAATGAGGGGCACTGTACTAAGGACCGATGTGCATTATGATAATACCTCGCAGAATTCTGCTTAGAATGAGAATGATGTCGGCCAAAAGTTGTAGAGAAAATCAGAACACATGTTTTGTGTTTAATATATATATATATATTCTGATAATCATGCCGTTTATGACATAATGTGGATAACCATGGTACAGCCAGGCAGGCCACAGATGACAATATAATATGGCGCATGCGCCCTGCGTGCTAGATAACTAAGGCTACAGACACACACTCGGAATATGTAATACTTTTGATTTTGCACGGCAACAATGGTTATGCGAACGCGCTTCAGCGTACATTGCCTGTCTTGTTGCCACGTGTTCTCAACCAGATAGACTGTAGTATAAGGTATCATGGTGGTACTTTTATTATATGAATAGTGTACGTCAGCACAACTGTTTTTATTACACAAGGTAATTACATAGGCTACATAGTAGTGGTTCAGCCTGCACTCGGATACCACATCACCAACAATCACTCCCGCTGCATAACACCAACACGCCTCAAGTCAGCACAATACAGCCGAAACAATAACGCACCAAGTAGTCGCAAGCTCCTGAAGATGGATGTATTAACATTTGAAACATGTTGATCAGTAAATTGACATAATAAAGCAAGTGTCATCAAGTTGGTCTACCTTTATTCAAATATCAAGATGATGCACGATCCAATACGCATAAGATACATAGGCTACATGTTTCGACTGTTGAACCGTCATCTTCAGGCCTATTCTTTACAGATTAAGTGACAGGATGCTGTGCACACATTGGAATCCCAGTGTGTCTAGGAAAGTAAACGTGCATGTTTACTTTCCTAGACAAATGACGTGGCTTAAGTATCTTACTGATGTAAACACACTGGGATCCCAATGTGTGCACAGCATCCTGTGACTTAACCTGTAAATAATAGGCCTGAAGATGACGGTTGAATAGTCGAAACATGTAGCCTGTGTAACTAACTTGTGTAATGAAAACAGTTGTGCTGACGTACACTATTAATATCGTAAAACGTATCCAAGCACATCGTGATGACTCCGTTCAAAATCATGGTTGTACGTCGGTATAAGTATTCTTGCAACAATGCGTCCTGTGTGTTTTGTTGAGGTGCATGTTACGCAACAATATACAAATATTGAGCACTGCATAAAAAGCTTGTATGGCGAATTTATGTCGCCGGCAACAGTGTAGAGATCTTCGTGTAAAGTGTCCGCATATTTTGTCCGATTTTAACCAAATAGGGTTTTATCGACAGATTTTCATTAAAGTCCCCGATATCAAATTTCATGGAAATCCGTCCAGCAGGAGCCGTACTGGTATATGCGGGACGACGGACAGACAGGCGGGTATGACGAGGTTACTAAGACCGTGAACGACTATGAGAACTGACGCTTGCTGTATCGTCATTAAATACCCCACCGGCCACTCTTACTGCGTGTTCACCGATTAGACAATTTAATGCTTCCACGAGTCTGATAACAAGGTCTCCAGCTTCTCGGGAGGAGAACTTCGTTATTCTGGGATTTTACACAACGTAGATTTGTAGTTAATTACGTACGTTTCGTGATAACCTGTGGGTCCAATCTTCATGGGTCAAGGAGCCCTTAGTCTTCCTCCTATCTATCGGTCTGAAAGATTGTATTTCCATTCTATTTGAAGCCGTTCGTCAATTCCATGCTCCTTCCATCCTTTCTTAAACTCAGTACCCTCTTTGTATTGTCGATCGAAATTTCCTCGCGATTTCAAGCGTTTCTTGCCTCATATAACCTCGTATATCCTGCTAAGCATCTGGAAATTCTCGTTCATGCCGTTTATATATTCATAATACATACAGGAACACGTGTTTGCTTATGTACATAATTTATGTTATTAGTCCTCATATTTTACCGGGGGTTTCATCAACAACCATTTTGTGTTCTTTCCAGATGTGCCGTTTTAAGTCATTATAACAAAGTGGCTGCAACGCTTTCTACTTGTTTGTATAACTATTTTCCTCTTATTTTCCCCTCAGAGCTTATTGAATTTCTTAAATATTTAAATTCACTTATCTGGTTTGTTTGTTTCTCACTTATTTCTAGCACAGTCTTATCTCTTACCAGTAATTACTTCTAAGCGGTAATGTTTTACAAACACAAATCTTGATGCCAAATTCTTCCGTTATTAATTTCAACAAACGAATATTTTTTTGGTAAAGCCGTCTCTTTGTGAAAGATAATACAGGGTTATTCGAAATGATTGTCGGGGTTTTAACAACTTGTCATACACAATACACTTGAGATAGCAGTATGTGTTTTTTTATTTAGTAGAACAACACTCCAAGTTTTTGTTACATACCTTACAGCTGCTCTATATGTGTACCCTTTGTGATTCTACAAACATCAACACGATAATCGAGTTCGTTCCAAACTGTTTGTTGCATGTCAGCAATGATGGTTTCAATGGCGGTTCTGATTCGTACCTTCAGTTCTGGGATACTTGCTGGTAGAGGAGGAACATTAACCTGATCCTTGACATAACCCCATAGAAAGAAATCACATGGGATTGCATCTGGAGAACGAGGTGGCAGTTGTTTAAACCCCGACAATCATTTCGAATAACCCTGTACGTCATGCGCAGCGTGAATGTGTGATGTTTTTGCTATTTTGATACCTTAGCATTTATAATTCATCTCTTCGCTCATTGTCTCGGCCAAGTGTATTAAATATGGTGGAAAATGATCCTCTTCCCTGTGAAAGTTCTTGAAGGAAACTTTTAGTCAGAACGCCTGAAGAGAGGAGAGAGATTTTGAGACCCAAAATTAAATGGAATTTTTTTTTTATTTTTTAAATTTCGCTGCCCAATGATAAGGTTATGTGGCATTCATGGTAAAGGAATGCATGGATACGGAACGTTTGTCGACTGGTACTGAAAGGGGATGTTTAAACTGCTCGGAGTAAAACCTGTTCCTGTGCCACATTGACTACCACAAATCCCGCATGGAATATTTTGGGATAGAACCCGGATAATATGATTAAAATGGAGATTAAATTATTTTTTAGTATCGGGCCTGGTTTTGTCTCTGCCAGGTTATGGCCAGTATGTGGCTGTTGTGATTACGTTAATGAACCGACTGCTATGATGAAAATTGGGGAGTGTTTTGACCAGCTGAGCAAGTGTTGGCTAACCAAGGAGGAGTTAGTGCTTGTATTTGTACAGAGTATCCTTCCAGGTTTGCGGCAAAGCCATTGAAGTTTGTGCAGTGAGATTTGTGTTACATAACCGGTTGTTGGATCATTAAATTCCTACATATGTTCAGGTATTTATTGCTGTATTGACTGTTACTGGTGACTTCTTTTAATGCTAGCAGTTTTGGTCTCATAGTTCCTATCTACACGTATCTCAAGTTTTGACGTTTTGCTGACCGTGCATCTCAGTATATTTATCTCAGTAATTAACCAACTTGATGCACAAAATTTTTGTTTTACAAATAAGTTTATTTCATGCCTCTACATGTTTCGAGCACATGTGCTCGAAACATGTAGAGGCACGATATAAACTTATTGTAAAACAAAAATGTTGTACATCGAGTTGGTTAATTACCGAGATAAAAACGTATCTCAAGTTCGTATGTTTTATGATGTAACATACCCTGTGCTCTCTCTCTCTGTCAGTTCTCATTAGCGACACGAATGCGAAAAGGGAAATGGTAACTATATGGTTATAAAGGAATTACGATAAAAAGAAATGTGTAAAGATTGATAAAACGGATTTTATTTAGTCGCCTGGTGTTTTTATGAATATCAGGTGATTCTTAAGCAGTGTTACGTTTCAGTTCTAAATGTGTATTTCAAATGAACCAGACTGGTTTAATTCTTTAACAAAACTCTGCAGAATTACAGTGCTTGTGCACCGTCATTAGTACTGATGGCTCAGGAAACGGCGAAGACAAGTGGCTAGTTTTAGACCCAATTAATTATTCCTAAGGGGAGTTCACCTGCCTAGATTCTTTTAGATTATACAGCAGGCTACTATCTTTTTTTATTCGAAACTCAATTTTATACACGAGACTGAATAGGCACTTCTTATCTTTTGCGGACTACGTTTCTTACGTGTGAATCTAATTACTTTATAAATACCTACTCTTTCCTCTTTCTGGGATAAACCCTGTTCCTAAATCCGGGCTTTGAGATTTTCATCCTAAAATACTGGCATTAAAAAGGATAAGTGCCTTAGCTTTTTGCAGCGTCTTGTTCGTTTCACAGTTTATTTAACGTTTTTAGAAGTAGCTAGTCAAAAGGATGAAACGTCCGGAGCATTACTGTACTGTACTGTACGTAACACGATTGATTGAGATATTAATTACATACAGGTTTTCAATCGAAAAACCTGAAGGGAAGGGACGGCTTGGGAGATATCGTGGTTAATGGGAGGATAGTATTAAAATGTATCCTAAAGAAATGTTAAGTAAGTTTGTGACGCAGATCCTCATGGATGAGAACAGGGCGCAGTGGTGGACACTTGTGAAGAGGGTAAACAATCAATGTGTCATAGGGGATTTCCCTGATTATCTGAGGGACTAGTAACCTCTCAAAATGGTTCTGCTCTTTGAGATTAATTAATTTATTTAACGGCACTTGTTGGATTTCAGAAGTTATAAATTTCGAATTAGAGGGACTGTATGAGTGATAGGGTGATAGACCCATATAGCAAAAGGCAGTCATGAACTACGACCTTGAGGCACATTTGAGTGGCAGGAGTTAATGGTAAATATACAAGAAATGAATTAGGATATCCTGCCAAGGAGAAGTATGTCATCTGTATGGAAAGACTGTCTTGTAAACTTGATAGGATGATAACCAATTAGCACATAAGCGGTACGTACGACGATAACCACTCAGACTTAGGTCACATAAGCTGAAGGATGATAACCACTCAGCCGTAGGTTACAAAAGCGGTAGGATGATAACCACTCAACCTTACGTAACGTAAGGATGAATACACTCATCCGTACGTAACATAAGGTTGATAATCACTCGGCCACGACCTTCAGACGTGTACTTTTTGGTGTTTTTTGTGTTTTAAATCAAATAATCGTATAATAGCATTTTACATTCATATTAATTCGTACGCCGCTTATTTCATCTCCAAAATTACTGAAAGCTGGAACGATATTGTTATTCATTCCGGTATATGTTGACGTTGCTGCACATAAAGCGGATGCAAGACTATAAAATTAGTGAGTAAAAGGCTTCTTTCCATAAAATGTACGTCGCAGTAAGTACCTCTGCAATATACTTCTCTCCAATGCAGGCCTTTATTTAACACGATATAATTCTGCATTGCGCTTAACCCTAATCCTGCTAATGTGGAGTATAGGGTGAGCCCCTAACAATGTCAGAAAATGGCAGATGGGATTTAACTCGGCGTTTAAAGGGTTAAAGAAGTGAAGTTATTCGTGAGAAGCTCATAGCCGCTCAGCGAGTCAAAACGTTGCTCTTCTTTGTCTGAACTTCAGAGTTTATTATATGTTGTCAAGGAACTGATACTGGCCCACATCGTGAGGCAGTGTCATTCATTCTACGCCATATTTGTTTAGAATATTTTCATTATTGTTCTCTAATCTAACAACTGGTCTTTTGTGTTTAGGTTTCCGGCTGTGTTGTACGTATTTCTCGCGCTTCATGACCCGCCAATCAGTCTTTTTGTAAATACGACAAAAACCTTTTATGAAGAGAACAAAATGCGGCTTTCTTCATTATGAAGTTTAAGGGAAAACGACTAATCTATTTATATTGATCATTGGTTACCTTTAAAAAAATTAAAGTGGGTATACACCTGAGGTCTTCGCTCTTGAGGGATGTTACGCATCGTAGATGGATACTTAGGAACCGGAGTTTGGAGACAACCTATCGGTCCCATTTGGAAGGGCCAAGCAGTCCAAGTCAAGCAGACCAAGACTGCTTGAACATCGAAGATGCCTAATATCCCAGAAGAACGAAGATCTCGTTTACCCCGCGGGGGAAGCCCGAAGTCATGCGTGTACATGTAATTGCACACTGCAGTATCTGTACGTTGAGTTATCAAGTATGGTCTTGAGGCGGCAGAAACCTTCTGGGTCTGTACTTGGAAATTACACCGTTCAATTTTTTTTTTGTTTGATGGGGGGTTACAATTATTGTTGTATTGTTGTCTCTTTCCTCATACTTCAGCGGTGGATACCGGGAAAAGACCGTTATTGAGATTAAGATCGTCTCCTTTCAAATCCGTAACCTCTCGCATACTATAATCATCTGTTGGTTTCATTCGATATTGTTTAACCTCTGAAGGTGGGAGAACGTAAGTCGAAACTAAGACAAATAACAGTGTGCATTATTTCACGGGCAATAACTGTTAGTTTCCTGCCATCGGCATCTGACTGGGACTCCGGAGGTGGTCAATTCACTCCTGACGAGGACAGACATGTTTCTATAAACGTTGGTTTACTCGTCATTCACCCACCTGATGTGACAGCTAGCCTGAGAATGTTTTACTGAACTGTAAGTTTTATTCCTCTTTATAAACGTTCTTCATAACGCAACACAACACAACCCGATACGACACAACAGAACACGATGCGACACAACACAACACGACACAACACAACACGACACAACACAACACGACACAACACAACACGACACAACACAACACGACACAACACAACACAACACGACGCGACACGACACAGCACAACACAGCACAACACGACACGACACGACACGACACGACACGACGCGACACAACGCAACACAACGCAGCGCAACAGAATTTTTCTGTCTCTCTGTCCACGAATTTGTTAAAGGAACACAACTAACCTCCATTACGTCTGAGTACGTGAACAACTACGGATGTTCTTCTAAACAACGTTGTGTTTTACTCAGAGGTAGCAGGGGCTAGCAAGCTGGTCTCTGTTAGGTCTTTCTTCTGGTAGTTCCAACGGAAGTGTTGTCTACATAAATTAAACTCCACAGTGCCGTCTTGTTCTTGTGTCTACTAACTTCTCCAAACAGCAGCGCCACAGGTCATGGAGTATACCATAAGCTAGACGTCTGTGTGACATATAAATTGGAATTAGGGATTTGGGAAGATGTTGACAAACACCAAAGTTGTTGCTTGGAATTTTAGTGAAATATGTTATGGCAGGGAGATATATAACGTTTAAGTACTATGCAGTAATTATAAGTTGGTTAACTTATAATGCAGAAGAATGAATGCAGATTTGGAGCGAAATGTTTCATGTTACATCTGCAGAAATATTATACACAGAATTCTATTTGTGGCTTGCAGAGAAGAAAGTACGAAACGGCTAATGCTCTTTAGGAAAATAATTTTTATTTGTTATGGTTGTTGTGCCTATCCCAGTGGCCGAACGATCTACGGAGTGGGTCTGCGGCCGCTTGCTTGCTGGGAATGCGTGTTCAAATCCAGCCAAGGGGATGGATCTGTCTCTTTTGAGTGTTGTGTGTTGTCACGTAGAGGTCTCTGCGAATGGCCGATCACTCGTCCAGGTAAGTCCTCCCGAGTGTGGTGTTTTTGATGAGTGTGATCGTGAAGCCCCGATAATGAGGAAATCCTAGCCCACTAAGGGGCTGTTGAGCCGTAAAAAAGAAGGTTGTTGTACGAAATACATGAACATACCCTGCGGGGAATATGCTTAGTATTTGATCCTAACGAATTTGGGTTTCCGACACGAGGTAAATTTCTTAAGAAACCGAACAAATGTTAGTTTCTCGAGAAGGAATTCATATATTGGATTAGTTAGTTGTGAGAAATTATCTTAAAATGATCAATTATGAGCACTCGGTTTCACACGGTCATTACTGCTTCAACAAGCATGAAAATGCTTGATTCGTTTACAGTAGAATCCGCATGTAGAATGCCTCTACAGACATATTCTTCAGCTGGTTTTTAATCCCGAACTGCTGAGCTTAAGAATGAAATACCTAATGGGAAGAAGAGCTGCGAAAATTCACATTCTTGTTTTGGTTAAATTTTATTGTTTCGTAGAAAAGTCCTCCTTAATTTAGCGTAATATTTGGAACCTTATCCATCGTCTGTGTTTATTGTTAAGTATTGAACGCGCAGTGGAATTCTTATTTTCTACCTTCTTCATTGTTAAGTGAAGTGAATTTTTATTACCCAACACAGGATTTTGTTTTATTTCAAATCCACCTCAGGTTATATAACAATACTCATATTTGCCCTGAAAGTCATTAGCAGACTCCACTTCATAATACAGCCGTCTTTCTTTTCTTCCAGGTCAAAACCAATGTTTTATGTAGAAGTACACGCCTCGTTATTCAGACAACATTAATTTTCCATTTTTATCTCTCAACAAACAGAACGTAATATGAAGTACCAGTTCGAAAAAGGTATTGAGGATTTCTGAAACCAATTAGTTATAGAGTTCAAACAGCTTCATCTAACTGGCTCAATCTCCGTATGACGTGTGTCCAAAGTTTCGTCGGTCTATTTTGACTTCTACTTATTTTGGTGCAGTTAGTTTTGAGAGGCCCAACCCAGTTTTTAGACAGGCGATATTCGTTTCAGCACATTCAGACGGCACATATACGTTGTACTTCCAGGTAAAAAAAAAGAATTTTATCCAAAAAACTGAAAAATTTGGAAACAGAAAATCTAAGATGGTAATATTAGAGTGGGGTTTGAGAAAGAATTTATGAATATATGGACTTATTTATCTTTTTAGGTTAGGGACAAGTAGCAGTATCATGTGAGTACGTAATGCAAGGTTGGGTTCCGTGAAGGAGTATAACTTTTGAGGAGCTCAGTAACAATTCGCCGTAGCTTCTCAAGGAGTTGTTTGCCTCATTTAGTTAGTATTTTTCCCCCCAGATCAATTACTGAGAAGTTAAGCATTTAGATATATGTCTGTTTCTTGGATATTCCGACAGTTTTGTGTTGCCCATAAGTCTACGTTTGTTTGTTTGTTGCTGATACGAGAGCAACATGGGCAAAGTACGTTCGACGTAAATTGTAGCACGTTCGTGTAAACATTGTTGCAATGAAACCCAAAAATTACGAGTCCTTTGTATTGTTGGCGTACACGTCGCTGTCAACAATGTAATAACGCAAGCTTTGCAATGGAAGCACAGCAGTGATTTATCTGTATTGTTGCTCTATATATGTCGCTGCCAACAATGTGAAACACACTTCGGTCTTCGTGTAAATTTCCCGATATTGTCTTCCAATTGTAGCCATATTCGTTGTTTCTAGATGGATTATTGTGAAGACCCAAACATCAAGTTTCAGGAAAATCCGCCCAGTGAGAGCCACGCGTACGGACGGACGGGCGTACAAACAGACAGATACAGACGGACGGACAGGCATGACAAGGCTAATAGGCGTTTTTTGTGACTATGCAAAAGCGCCTAAATTGAAAGGTATAGAATTTATGTAGGGAATATTTCTTTGACGTGAAGGAAATTAAGTAGCCAAGTAAATCTTGTTTACAGACAGAATGTAGCCACAGTACGTGTGCAATCTGTGACCAATATTAGTTATATCTATATATCACACTTCATACACGTGGCATTAGAAGGTGCGTTACCGATTTGCTGACTTTCTGACACAATCCACATAGACATACAGCTTTGAGCATTGATTTGTTAAAGTAATTTATCCACCTACTTACAGTTAATTGGGGACCGCACAGTGGTTAAGGTGCTGTGCTACAAATTGGAAGGTCGCTGGTTCGATCCCAGCTGGTGTCATTGAAATTTTTCATTGACATAAAATCCTTCCGATTCCTGGGGTCGACTCAGCCTCTAACAGAAATGAGTACCAGGAGCATTCCCTGGGGGTAAAGGCGGCCGGTGCGTAAGGCTGACAACCTAACCACCATCCTGTGCCGTTGTCACGAAATCTGGGAACCTTAACTTCCTGGAACCCTCTGGGCCACTTCAGGCCTGTAAAGGGACTGGTTTACCTTACTTACACTTAATTATGCAGGGTACTGATTTAGTCCCGTTTATCCTATTAACCATGTTAGGCGAATTTTTATGTGTGAATCTGAGGCCTCAGTGTTTACCGTTAGCCACGCTATGGAGGATTAGGGCACCTTTTGCGTCGATATTAATAATGCAAAGCATGTTAGTTTTGGAGTACGCCAGTGTTTAATGTGCTGCCACGATAGTTTTCAGCAGCTATAAATGAAAATTTACGAACGAGTGATTTATTAGGTTCCAAGTAAGTCTAAACCACTGTTGTGTTCACACGTAATAGCGTGGTTTTCCTTTCCACATTCCATTCCGTGACGGTGTTAATCAAAAGCAACGCCTTCTGTAGTCGGTGCCATTTCGTAGTTTATACAACCCAGAACCTATGTTCTTGCTTAGCCACAAATTTTTACTGAATCATCCGTTAGCCTCCCTTCCTGTGCTCGCCTTTTCTTTCTTTTTTTTTTTTTTTAACACGATGTTTGGATTTCGAGTGTCACCGGCCAGGATACATTGGCGATTTACCGTGCCAGCTGCCATGGTAAATGGTTCGCAGTGTGTGTTCCGGCAGGAGTGATATTAATGTGTTTGTACGGCTGGTTTAAACATACTTTTAATCTCAGATGCAAAACTTTCACCTGGAAGTATGCTGTTTTTGTCGGTTCGCTCACGTACGCTGTAATTTTAGGCAATTATCGCACAGAGGCGTCTCATAATTTTTAGCACGTTATTTCCACTCAACTTAGAACACAAGTGCAGCTTCTGTCTAGGGAACACATGCACGTAGCCAGCTGACCCTTAGCTGCTTAGTATTACTCACATGATACTGACTTATGAGATAAAGTTGACTTATAGCATAATAACTTGAATTTTAAAACTACAAAATATTTCACATCTTATTTATGTAGAAAAAGCAGTTCTGTTGACCTTCTGAAAATAAATAAGAAAATGAGGGACGTACGACAAAGGAGAAGAGTAGGCGAATGGGAAAGCCATGTGAAAAGTGAGAGACGTTTCTACGGGAGGGGGGGGGGAAGGAAAGGGCCCCACTTTTTGAGAAGTTTGCCAGGTTTTGCCCACTCATATTTCTGATAGGAGTGGCGTGTAAACAAAGACGGCAGTATGCTGAGGACAGTAACAGGAGATAAGTACCGTGGAGTTTTGGTTTGCTTTTGGCGCTGAAGTGCCTAGTTTGTAAATATGACATGTTTGTCTTTAGAGAAAACGATTGGTGTTTGGGTGCTTTCGCAAAATTGCCAAAAAGCGACTATTAGATTTGTCATATCTGTCTGTCTGTCTGTCCGTTCGCATAGAACAACTCGGTTCCTACTGGACAGATTTTCATGGGAACTGATATTCGAGTATATTTCGAAAATCTGTGGAGAACATTCAAGTCTTATTAAAATCTGACAAGAATACCGGGTACTTTACATGAAAACCTGTGTACGTTTATTATAATATATCGGTGAATTCTTCTTGGAATGAGAAATATTTCAGACAAAATTCGTAGCGAAAATCAAAAGACACTTTTTATATTCAATAATTTTATTTTTCGAAAATCGCTCCGATTATGAGATAATGTAGAAAAATGTGGTAGAGCTGGGCAGACCACAGATGACAATATAATACGGCACATGCGCTTTGAATGCTGGATACTTAGGGATAAAGACACAAACTGTGAATATGTAATACTTATTGCTTTTCTGCTGCAACAATGGTTACGCAACACGCCTCAATGTTACATTGATAAGTACACTGCCTGTCTTGTATCTTTGCTTTAATTTTCGCCTTGTTCAATGTCGTGAATATGTTCATTCAAGCTTTTGGGTGACGTCTGTTTGCTGTCCGCCAAATTTTCTGTTATACCTGCACAGAATTTTTAAACCGCACCGAAATCGCGGTCGGTGTGCTCTGTGGAAAGTTGCGCGGTAATATGGAGAAGCTCAGCTTGTAAGCGCCACAAATTGCCAGCGAGGCAGGCGTTAAGTCATTATAGATATAATGTGTGTACTGTAGAGGGTTGACATAATGGTGGCACTTCATGGCTGCCACCAAACATGCAGTCTATACAGTAGTAATTGGTTCCGGGAGGAAAACAAGAATCCCATCGCCGCCATGTTTGTGATTTTTTGTTAACCTTTTGACGCCTAATGTCAACTATAATGGTCATACCGCACCGCTAACCTCTAAAGTTGCATTTTATATATTTATTCAACAAATATACGTACTGAATATTTTAAACATGGTATATACTCTCCGTTTTTTTCCTCTTCAAAATGCAGTTTGTTTCATAATTCTAACGTATTTGGTTCATG
>Ga0123352_10005305_pt1 | contig 19347 bp, 19 predicted proteins | sample TergutLab28metaG_FD_89700 | JGI IMG/M metagenome (GOLD analysis project Ga0123352, IMG submission 89700) | Labiotermes labralis P1 segment gut microbial communities from Petit-Saut dam, French Guiana - Lab288 P1 | ecosystem: Host-associated > Arthropoda: Insects > Digestive system > Gut ... | reverse complement strand
CCTGTAATCTGCCTAAACCAAAAAAATTTAGAAAATAAATAAAATAAAAAAACCCTTAATAAAACAACGCCAGGGGTTGGTTTGGTGATGGTTCCCCCCCCCCCCCCCTGATATCAGAGAAATGGTGGCCTGTCAATGAACGACTGCACACCACCACATTTGTGTAAGTAACTTACAAATGCTCAAGTATTTCTATATGTACACTCTTAAAAACATCATTACAAAGGTAACAGACTTAATGTTATGAATACCTCATGACTTAATGAACAGAGACGAACCCTAGACAGTTAAAACATTTCCTGCATTTTATGGAACCTGCAGGTTCAATACTATGTACACAACAACTCTTCCCAATCCCAAGCCAAATAAACCCAGTCTATGTCCTCCCACCCCAGAGCTTTAACATCAGTTTTAATATTATCCTCCTATCTATGCCTGGGCTTCAAAGTTGTTTCAACTTTCCCCACCAAAACCTGTCAGCCAGTCTCTTCTCCCCCATGTCTGCCACATGATCTGCCCATCTCATCCTATGTGATGTAATCACCCTAACAGTATTTGTTGACTACAAATTATGACATACAGCACGGTACACACTTCTAATTCTTATTAAGTTTCTTTGTAGTGGCATTGCTGACAATTTTCTGAAGAGACTGTAGGAAATACAATATCCACCACATGTGCTTACCTTAAGCAGGCCTAATTTGTCAACATAAATTTGACGTTTACAGTCCTCTCCTTCCTCATACAGCCACTTCTCCATGTCATCCAAGTGATGAAAAATGGAATTACCATCATTTTCATTAACAAATGTTGCCAACTCATCCTCACTGCTTAATTTCCCTCGCAGATCATAGACATATTCTTCCAATGCATTCCGTGCATCTACCCGATCCTTTTCTTGTCGGTCACTTGCAACCATCTTGCACTGAGGATTAAAACACAGAATACCCACATATGTACTAAAGTTCTGTGAAACTTGAAAGCAAGAACAAAATTCTCACTAATAACTGCTTCATTCAAGTTTCCACTTCAACATTCAATTCAACTTCTCATGTTTCAACCTTTTAATCACAAATCATAAATAGGTTACTTAAAATAGTGGGTTGCAAATGCAATAAAAATGATACACTGCCCCTACCAAGTGTAGAAATAAAGGGACAAAGTTCAAAATAACATAAAATAACTTAGACACCCCAGTACTGCTCATACATGCCAAACATATTAAGATAATTATCTCCTACACAGACCTGACACACACTATTATGAAGCCAGGGAATAAAAGCTTTGTGGACTGACCCCTGACTCCACCCTCACACTGTAAATATGTACCCCCTCCAAATTATTTCTCATTATTCCCCTCCAGTCACACAGCCATTCTGTTCACATGAGTGATACCCTTCAACATCACTTTGGTCTGGCTGACACACGCCACAAAATACTGGACAGACTTACCTCCAGTTCCATGTAGTGATTCACCTCAGTCTGGGAATAACCATGTGTGTGTGCTTCAATTGGAAGTTCCACTGTTTTCACACGCTTCTTCTTTTTTGTTCCTTCCTTCTTTTCAGAACTTGTCTGACTTTCTGTGTCATCCTGAAACAATAAGAGCATTATTCAGAATACACGAGCCCAGTGGTCCCTAACCTGGGGTGCTAGACCAGCCTTTTATAAACCATTTACAGGAAATAGTCCCCAGATATCAATAAACCACATCTCCATGCCCTAGCCAGGCAGCAGCATACTACCAACAGAACATGTGCCAAATGTAAAGGCTAAATCTGAATGGGCCCTCTGATTCTCTCTCACATGATTCCAGTTGTACATGCTGCAGCAAAGAGGCAACTCGAAATATTCCTCTTCTGTGACTCCACAATATGTGCTGTGAAAATCCAGATGATTGTGGTGGTCTCAGTTTCAGTTCTTAGAGGTATGAAGTCATTGCCACAGCCCTGTGTGAATTCAGTTAGCAGCACACTGGTTACAGTTCACTTCCAAAGACAGACTTTGCAACATTTCTCGGTAGGAGTACTTGCTTACTCTTGTGTGCCTAGTGTATTATTATTTATGATAGGTAATAACCATTGAATACATATAAGCATAACTGGTTCACCACAAAAGCATGTTATTAAATATTTCCATTTCAGCAAACCTTGCCATGTCAAAGAATTGCAGATGGGAAAACTGTTGCAGTTTCACTGGTACCACACCACAAGATGGACTTCAGCTACCACACTACATCCTGCACATCAAAGCACACAAACTTTCAAATGCCAAACTTCACACCTTCAAAGATGTCTGACCATTCCACAAAACTGAATGATGGTACAGTTGATTATCAGTTTCTTTTGACAACAAATGACACTGGTTTCATTTGAGTGGCTATTTAGACACCACACACACCAACTGTATATTCCATAACTCCAGAGTATTTATCCCCTTTCATTACCTGACCAGTGTGCTCAAAGTGCCAATTGTCACACATTCTTACACGACACACAGAGCAGTAACATTCTGCAACCTAGCTTTGCTGCACTTCATGTAGTAGCAGTTACACAGTTTCAGGACAGTGCATGAACTTGCACAACAAAGAACTGAACTCAGGCTGCAAAGATTTCTGGGATGTGATAATGCATAGCTGTGTAGCCCACTATAAACATACTGTATTTTGGAGGATGATGTCACCTCCACCCTCACAGCAGCTATCAGCAAAGTGTGAGAATGGCCTGCAATATACAGCAGTCTTGCAACTAAGGCTAGGAATAAGCTCATGGCAACCAACAGTCATGACACAGCCAGTGTTCTTGTGGGAGGAGAGGCATGACAGAGATTAAAAGGAAAAGGAGGAAGCTTCCTTCCCTTTATTACACTCTTTTCTCTAATTCACCTTTCCTTTTATATTTCTCTTTACTTCTCTTTCATCTCTTTTCCTCCTCCTTTTTTTTTCTCCCTGCAGAAAGAACCTTTCAAGGGCACTGCTTTCCACTGGCCTCCTCACAGTTGCAGTCCCAGCCCCCTTTCCCACACCTTACATACTGTCTTTCCTGCTTGCTACTTCTTCTACTTTGGAGACAGGGACAGCAAGTTCCTAAAAAAACACTGCTTTCTACAAACTATCTACAATCACATCCCAGAGGACATATTCTGAACACTCATAAGAGCTCCAAATCTTGCAAGTGTATTAAGTTATCCTAGTATTCATGAGTTTCATGTACTGCAGACCCTCTTATGAACAGACCTATTATGTATGGATTTTGGGAACAATGAAATCTCTTGGTTCCAAAATGTTGGTCTGCAATGGAAATATGAGAAATATATACACATACCAACACAGGTTTGTCTCCTTAATTATCATTTATTTACATTCACTGCCAGGTTAATTATATTTGTGTGTATGCATTAGTGTTACTTATACAATTACTGTATTCGGAAGTGCCAGACAATCTGCATTATTGGGCACCCATTCCCACTATCAGTTCATTCATAAGCGGGTGGAGTATACATAAAGCTCACCACTATCCGTCTGGCAAAAGGGCAAGTTTTGGTGTTTGTATGGCAGCGGCACTGCAACATATTAGCAACAGGTGGTATAGGCACAGTCAAATCACAAGTCATGGGGCACAGCATTTTGAAGCAAGCCTATGTTACCTTGTTATTAACCTGTGCTGATAGATTGTCATGTCCAGTGAAGAAAAGATGCAAGCAGTATCACAAAACTGCACTGTGAAATTCAGTGTGACAGTGTTATCTCCCCTCACAAGGTTGGATTAGAAACAGAGGCAATGAAAATAACTTGCTCCAGACCTTCCACTGCATTAACCTGATCATGCCTTCCACTGTCAGCATGGTGATAACCAGCTGCATTATTAAAAAATCATAAGATAAATTGAAGGCACAGGGTTCACACTTTGACAAGTTCTCTGCACATTATCCCATTACAGGAATGAAGGGGGTGAGGTCCATGACAGCCTAAAGGAGACAATATGTGCCAGTAATGTTGTCTTATCTGGATTTCAAATACTCCTTGCATTCACTTTTTAGCAATTCATAGATGGCACAAAAGTAGCCTAATCTGAAGTAGGTGTTTGCTACTGGTATACTGTTAATATACTATTAATCCTTTGACTTCAGCAGTTTTCACTGTTGCACTGGTTATGGCAACATAATGTTTTACACAGCCATGTGTTAGTTAATTGGGCATTGACAGCGATAAGGAAATGATCGATGAACTCCATTGGCAGTGATAAGGAATTGATCGATGAACTCCATTCCCCCTTTCCTTTAGAATCTTTCTTCAGCTTATCTTCTTGGAGGGAAAGAGATGTAAACTACTCTCACTTTTTCCTCTTCTATGATTTTATAGGCAAATATGCTTTGTTTTGTCTTTGGAAAATGTGTTACACACAATTACTGAATCAGGTGGGAGATTAGCAGGGAGCTCCTCAACAAAATGCTATTCCTAGCAAATGCCAGCCATTTCAGTCTGGGCATGAACAACATTCTTCTGCACAGGAATGTGGGTTTCACATTACTCACAGACCCCATTTGATTTCCTGCATGTAATAATGCAAAACTGAGGGTCATTTCAAACAGCTGCACCCTACCAAAAATGCCTGCCCTCAAGTTTTCGATGGTCATTGAGCCATGCTCTTTTACCATGTGCTCTATACCGACCACAACCTGTCTAAGAACTAAATATTCTTGTATTCTTCCCTGACCTTAATTTGGACAAGGTACTTAAAAAAGAGAACAAAACACAGTGTCTCCTCTGTCAGTCACAATGGCATTGCTCATTGTCCGTCATAAAAGCAAAGCTGTATTCTTCAAGAGAAAAGTGAAATACAGACCTTCCAGAATATGGAAGGTTAGGGTCATCTGCAGCTGTAAATCAGATCTGAGTGTTGGCAGTTTGTTTTTAAAATCACCTAACAAAAATAGAGTACTATTGTTCTAGTTGACTTTCTCACTTTTCTTTTTTGGTTTAATGAATGGGCCCTGAGGAACTTCAGCACATTCTGAAAACTGCAGCCCATTTGACAATCCACTACAATGGCAGTAGTCATTTCAATTACTGAGTACTGCAGTGATAAATCACTCTTCTGTCATCTTACAGAAGAAACATACATCAGCTCAATGTGAGAAAAAGTATGGGAAGTTTTCACATTTGTGAGGTGGGATGGTGCTGCAGGATATTATCACTCACACGATCCTACAATTTATACTTAAAACAAGCAGTAACATTTTAAATTCCTCTGACCATTACTTCATTGCTGGAAATATTAAAGCTACCAACCCCAGTATTAAAATCACAAATACTACATCTGTCTTTAAGTCAGGTTCCTAATGTAAGCCTGTGTTTCTAAAGACAGTGAAACCCCTATTCATCATTCCCACAATTATCATTCATTTCTTCCGGTCCTGAAAAATCACCCATATGAACAATACATTATTACATCACATACAGCAGAATTCCTCAAAGTGTCATTTTCTGCATCAGTTTTTTCAGAATTTCCAGTCTTGACCCACAATATTCCCAGAATGATCATTTGGGGGAGGGGGGAAGGAACAGTGAAATTAATGTGAGGTTTCTCGAACATACAGTAGTGCTACCCTGCCTGTACCGATTATTACTGCTACAGATGTACTTGCAAAATGTTGCCACACATCACCGAAGTGTGGTATGTTGGTACAGCAGCTGAGGTTGTGGGGAGGATTAAGCTGTGAAATGGCATTGCCTTGCAACATCTTGCTTGCATTTGAGTTCAACAAATAATGAATGTGTGATCAGTGTTACTATTTCTCTTACATGCTGTTATTTCTGTTTTCCCATTAATATTTCTTGCACATATGACTTACACGCCGTGGCTTGCAATGTCATGCCGGACAAAACAAGTCACAATGACATGAAAGATTATTGACATAGGTTTAAAAAAATCTGAGAAATGCACTAACATAGCTAAACATCACTGATTAGCACCATCCATCAACAAGTTGTGTTATGACTGCATTGGTGTAGTAGCAGTAGGAAAGATGAAAGTCGAAGGGACATGAACATGACCTCAGACCAGTGCTGAGTGTTACCAAATTGCATACTGCTTAATGAAGCCCTAAAATCATTTTTACATGCACAGCATCTGTGTATATGAGAAACATAACAATTTGAACTTGAACTGGCACCGTTTCATCTGAAACATAACGCTTCAACTAAACACATGTAAATTACAGATAAATAAATAAATAAATATATATATATATATATATAAAAAAGGAGAGAGAGAGAGAGAGAGAGATATATATTTGCATGCAGGAATTGGCACATTTTACTTCTTTATTATTTTTGTAAGCATAAATGGTTAATGTGCTGTTTTTTAAATTGTTTTCATGTGTTTCCAACACACATTAGCTTTCCCACAACTGCTGTTTCCCAGTCCCTTGAGGAACAATGGACAGGGGTTTGCACTTCAACTACCACACATCAACACCTGCCCATGAATGTGTGCACATACACAAATTCTCACCTCATTACAAATGTGGTTTTCCTGTGTACTCTCTGTTTGTTCCTGCTGTTGATTTGCAGGTTCATTTGGTTCATTCTTTTGAGGCTCTGTATCCATTGCATCAGGTGCCACATTGTCCTGTTCATTAGTATCCTGTTCTGTGGCATCCTGTTTCAAGACTAACGATGCACTGCTGACTGTCAGAATTCCATGCAAATTCACACGTACTTTCACCTTTACTTTCACACTCTCCCCGTCTGGTGAAGGCTTAACATCCTTCACAGTAAACTGACCTAAATATCAGAAAACAATCCAACATATGAGTTTTCACATGAGCTGTGCAACCTCACAACAGGTGGTTGCTAACATTTCAGAGCCACATCTTTGAGGTATTGTTAGGTGAAGGGCTGCACATTACTCCAGAATGCTAGTGACCACCTTTGGACAGCAATGTCGAACTATAACAGCATGATAAAATGTTTACTCCTGTGACAACCTCAAATCCCACAAAATAAGAAGGAAATGTACCGAAAATGCAGGAAACATTAATATGCTATCCAACATGTGTGACAACTGCAGCATAAATGTCTTGGTTGCTTATAAACCAAACCACCACAATTAGTACAATTCTAGGCAGACAACCCAAATTAAGGAATTACAGTACTTTGAGGATTCACATCTTCTGGGATGAAATAATATGTTCTTTGGCAAGTAGTGCCAAACACCTTCAAGAGTAAGTGGTGCAGATCATGCAGGCACCATAATTCTTCAGACTAAGAAGAACCACTGAGTCAACAACAAAGTATCATATCACACAAAGACTTACTGAATCCTCAAACGTACTGTTGTAAAAACCTAAAACCTTGTAAATTGAAAGTACATTCATGCAGTTTTTAGCAGAGGAGGATTCAAAACTCTACCACTACCATTCATTTTGGCAAGAGTATGGAGTAATCTCACATCTTTGGGTGCTCTCCATTAGGTTTTCTGGTGGTGAACAGAAAATTTACACATAAATGGTTGCTTTCTCTGTCAAAATCACTACTTAAATTAAAGTAAAGTTAATTTGATATGTTCATAATGTATCACTGTATTGTAAAAGTGACAATGTCCTTAACAAGGGTCTGATAATGGATTAATAGGATCAAACATGTAGACTGTTTCATCCTACTGTGTATTTTGTGTACCACTGCTCTGAATAAATATATATGTATCTGTAAATGTAACTTCCAGTGCTGCCACTATGCAAGTCTTGCTGAAAACACATTTACTGTGTGGTATCCATGCACAATGTGCTGAAGTTATTATGAAGATCTAAAATAACACAGTACTTACCAATGTAAGGATCGGGATATGGAATGTTTCCAGCATAAAACGCTTTCATTGAGAATGGTTCCTTCCGGAAAAATGTAAGCATTTTTGAGAATGGTACAGCATGGTTCTGAGAAAACACTTCCATTTCACTGTGAACAGAAAATATTGCAATTAATCTTTATGTTGCGTTGTAATATGACCATCAACATGTAAGTGAATGGTGGTCAAGGTACACTGAAATCCGATGAGAAACAGTCATCTTTTTCCCCTCCTCTTCTTTCATACTTTTTTGCACCTTTTCCACATTTCTGACATGTTATTCATGTAGCCAAAATTTCTAAGTGCAGACACCCCTGTGTGCTTCTCTCTACCAGTCCCACACAAGCAAGTAATCAACATTATCATCCTTAGGCACTAATCCACTTCCTTGTTCTTTCACAGATAATTAATTACCTTTGACAACATAATATTACAATATTACAGTTGAGGCAGTTGAAGCAATGATAGTGATACAAATGCCATGGCTAGAAACAAAAGCATCTTTATACTTCCCTTCACTGTTTGCTACAATCTCATGAAGTTGTCATCTACATGTGCAGCCAAAACAAAACAAAAGGTACTGAATGCTATTTTTGAGGTTACTGCAACTCAGAGGTGGACCCATGAAGTTTTGTGTATGTTGCACTTCACTCCACTAGGACCCCTCTCAGTGCATCCCTAGAGCATGCCAGGGTACCTCCAGAAACTGTCTCATAGCTACAATTTAATTTTTGCTTTCACCAAGTTTATGTTGGTGACAGTAAGGGTTTGTACTAAGCTTCTTCTGCTACTTTTGTCTCAAAAATATGAATCTGGATATGCCACTGAACACTCATGACAGATTCAGTAGGCACTGCATTCCAAACATTCCTTCATATTCTCCTGACAATGGACTCAAAAGCAAGTAAAATGAAACATGAGTAGTCAAGAACTTAAAAAAGTCAGCACACCACCCCACAAAACAACTGCATAATAAATTTGTTATACAATGTACTTCAGAAGCCCAAGAGGAGTACAGAGGGAACATACGACCTGAACGAAGTCCAATTTAACTTTGGGGGATACAGCACACCAGAGCATAATGTTAGTCAACCGACAGGTTTCTGTGGAGGATAGAGGAGATCAAAACAAAGTACTTTAGGACATGAACCCAAGTTTGAGAGCTACAGCTCAACAAAGAGTTGATGGGCACAGAACAATGAACATGTATGGTAAAGAAGGATGAATTGCATGTTGCTCTGGAACCAAATAACTTGACTTGACAGCAACTGTCTGTAAGATACACCAGATGTCCACATACTGACAAAGAAGCACCACCCCGCAAAAAATGGTAACTTCTGTGCTGAGTGTGGAAATACTACACAGTCACAAACCATACAAAACTTCAGGCCTTCAGCAAATATATAACAAAAAACATTTATGTTACATAGAGTCCTACAGCACACCACTAAATAAAAAACACAGACCAACGTATGGCATGCTAGACCATTTGCCAGTAGTCTCTTAGGACAATAAAGGTAAAAAAAAAAAAAAATTAACCTAACTGAAATAATGGTGATGTCTGCAGTGAAAACCAGAGGGAGGAACTGAATATTAAATGTCAAAACAATTCTTACACATTTTAAATAAGTTAATATGTACAAATTGTTTTCCAAGCTGCTATTTTAAATAGCAGCAAAACTGCAATGTCAAATAGCAGACCAAAGAAATGGACAAAATTTCCAATGAAAGATAATGATTCCATAACTGATCTGTGTATGATGCATGCTCTGCTGAAAGTTATATAGCAAAACAACAGTCATTCATACTCCCTTATAGGTGGTTATATTTTACACACGATCTGACTATATAAGAATCAGAGCCCTTTAAACTGCATCACATTCTAATGTGTAAGCCAGAAGGTTAATTCATAGGTTACTTCCCTATCCCTGATAGTTCGTTCTCCAAGATGATGGCAGTACAATGTCCGAGGAGTAATTCCGAGTTCTAGAGCACAATAAATAAGACGGCAATAATCAACACAACAGTGGGAAAGTGGATAACACTGATTTTTAATCCCGGATGTGAAGTATGATAGTGTGTGTGTGTGTGTGCAATATGCTTAAATGGTTAATATGAAAATACAAACCGACAGCCATAGCAGGTAATATACAAACCCATCTTCTCCCATACTAGCGTCCCAAACAAGTTTGATAGGATAATTCTGGATGTCAGTGACACTGAACTCCCGAACTCTGACGGCTGGTGACAGCATTGCGCACTGCAATGCACACCCTCGTGCTACTGCTTCATCCTGATTCAAAGTTGTGCTTGGCTGCTTGCCAAAAACAACTTCAATGAGATGTTTGATAGCTGGGATGCGGCTTGAACCACCTACAATCTCCACAGCATGAATTTCTTCAAGGCGTAGTTCTGCAATATAAAAATAAAAATGAAAAAACTTTCCACTGAGTGCATAAGAAAACTCATTTCTGCTACCCTGGAAAAAAAAAGTAACACATTCCTTTAATATACCAAAATCATCAATTTACACATCTTGTACCAGAAGAAAGAATTCCTTGGTCACTTCCATAAGCACCTAAAATTTCAAAACTAAACATTGCTTAATTAATAAGTTTACAATGGTGTAGTGCACAAGCTGTTAATTCCTGAACATATTTTTTTTATAAATATGCTTCAGTTGCATTTATCCTTGACTTCAGGATGGTGAAGCTTGTACCTAAAGCGTACCTTTGGCTACAAGACATACCAGGTCACATGCTGAATCCGTTCCAACATTCAGCACACATTATACACACCATCTACACAGTCAGTCAGGCTAAGGGGAAAAGTGGATTGATATATGGGTCTTGTGGAGGCCTAGCTTCACCTCTAACAGCTGCTTTGAACTGAATAAGCACAATGCTCAACACAGCAAATGTTATGCCCACCAAAAGATGTACCACTACTAATTCCAGCTCATATTCACACCTGAACACTGGAGCTGCTGCATATGACACATCTAAACCCCAATGGCTGAAGATGAACGTACAGAAGTAGGAACTGTCAAACACCATAAGTGAACAAGAAGTCAAAAGTTTGCCATGTGGAGTATAAACTTAACTGCTACAAATGCTTTGAAAATTATCAGTCAAATATGAAATGTTTTCCAACTTGGTAATGTTCCTCTGAAGAAATACATTATGTCATGCTGGCTTGGCAGTGTTGTTACCAAGAGGTATACTACACCATAATAACTTGGTAGTGCTGTTCAAAAGAATACATTATGCAAAGTGTCTCAAGCATAATATGGGCCACCAGTTCATGGTATGCAGTTATCACATAAATCTTATTTCACATAATGTGGCCTGTAACACAACTTGGTCATTGGCACTGAATTTTATTTTACTTTTCAAAAAAGCAACACCTTTTGGGAAGGTGCTGTGAAATTATATTCTTAACCCTTTGCTGCCGAATGAGTTATAAAGAAGTCGCAAACAGTGTGTCTAAGTTTGGAGGAATTTTGTTCACTCCTATCTGATAAACTGCAGTGGCTTGCTAAGTTGCAGTAACCTTGAAGGTCAGGGTTTCTTTGTGGAGCCAGAAAGGACCCCACTCCACCTCCCAAACCCTTCCAAAAACCCTGATTTATATGTCAACATATAGCAACTGCATATTTCTCTCAGATGACTAATATGGTTCCAGGAGGAGGACTCAGGGGACAGACATCACTCTCTGTGGGGGCCCTGCTGGGGAATTTAGTGGAAGGGGGGGGGGGGCTCATCTACAGGGGCCTTGCAAAGGCTCTGGAGAGGGGCACCTTTCTCCACAGGGGCCCTGTTAAGTATCATGGAGTGTCCGTTCACAAGGAACTTTGAGAGACAGTTGAAAGGGGGCTCTGGAAACAGGGCAACTCTCTCTACGGGAGCTCTGTTAGGGGAACCCGGAGGAGGGGGGCTCCTTTGCTAGGGGCCCTGAAGGTTATGAAAGGAAGGCTCTGGGGATGGGCATCTCTCCTCATAGGGGCTTGGTTGGGCAACCTGGAGTGGGCTCATCTACCGGGGACTTTGAGATATGGTGGAAAGGGGCTCTGGAGGTGAAGTGTCTCCCTGTCGGAGCTCTGTGAAGGGAACCTGGAGGGAGGGCTCCCTTGTTGGGGACCCTGAAGGAGATGAAGCATCTCTCTCCGTAGGGACCCTGTTGGGGAACATGGAGGGGGGTTCATTTACCAGGAACTTCAAGGGAAAGGTGAATTACTAAAGAATGTGTAGAAGAAAGCTCTGGAGATGAGTGTCTCTCTCTGTAGGGGCCCATTGGGAAACCTGGGGAGAAGTCCGTTCACTGGGGATTTTAAAAGATAGCTGGAAGGCTCCGGTGTGGGAGCGTCTCTCTCTGCAGGAGCTCTGTTAGGGGAACCTTTTCTGCAGATCTGGAAGGATATGGGGAGGAGGGCTCAGGGGATGGACATCACTCTCCATGGGGGCCCAGCTGGAGAATTTGTAGGTGGCTCATCTGGTGGGAACTTGATAAGGCTCTGGAGACAGGCACCTTTCCCCACAGAGGCCATGTTGAGAATAATGGGGAGTACAATCACCAGGAACTCTGAGAGATGGTTGAAGGGGGCTCTGGAAATGGGGTAGCTCTCTCTATGGGCACTCTGTGAAGGGAACCTGGAGGGAGGGTTCCTTTACTGGGGACCCTGAAGGTTATGTATAAGAAGGCTCTGGTGATGGGCATCATTCCATACGGGCCCTGCTGGGGAACCTGGAAGGGGCTCATTTACCATGGACTTTGAGAGATGGATGAGATGGGGCCCCATTGGGGGAACTGGGGAGGGGGGGTCCGTCAACCAGAAACTTTGAGAATTTGCTGAAGGAAGGCTTTGGCTATGAAGCATCTCTCTCTATGGGAGCTCTGTTAGGGGAACCTGGAGGGGGGCTCCTTTGCTAGGGGCCCTGAAGGTTATGAAAGGAAGGCTCTGGGGATGGGCATCTCTCCTCATGGGGGTTCAGTTGGGCAACCTGGAGTGGGCTCATCTACCAGAGACCTTGAGATATGGTGGAAAGGGGCTCTGGAGGTGGAGTGTCTCCCTGTCGGAGCTCTGTGAAGGGAACCTGGAGGGAGGGCTCCCTTGTTGGGGACCCTGAAGGACATGTAGAAAAGGCTATGGAGACAGGCAGCTCTTTCCATAGGGGCCCCTTTTGGGGAACCTGGAGGAGGGTTCATCTAACAGGGACTTTGAGAGATGAATGTAGCATCTCTCTCTGAAGAGGCTCTGTGGAGGGGGCCCCATGGGGAGCTCCTTCACTAGGGACCCTGGAAGATATGTTAAGAAAGTCTTCCGAATGCGGGCAGCTCTCTCCACTGGGGACCCTTTCCAGCCGAGGGGAACCTGGTATGTGGGGGGGGGCTCGTATACCGGGGACTTTGATGGATGAATGAAGTGGTTAGGGAGGGTTCCTTTACTGGGGAAACCGAAAGATGAGGTTTTTGAGAGATACGCAAAATGCCCTGTAAATGGGCCTCTCTTCATAGGGGTCCTGCTGGGGAACCAGGAGGGGGTTGTTTGCCAAAATTTTTGAGAGAAAAGAAAACTAGACTAAATCGCTCTGAACTGGACCATGCACACATGCAGAGCCAAATCAAGGCCTGCATCACCAAATCATCATGTGCAGACTACACAGATAAGATGACATGACTGAAGTTTTGAACTGTGTGTCCTTCGCCAAATTTTTTAAATAAGCACGTATCAGAAGCCACCTCTGTTTCCCTCTCTCAGGCAAAGAAGTACCTAACATGGTGGGCACCACAGAAATAGGAAACTTGTTATGGTATGCATAAGAGAACAGATACGAGTCCAAGGGTAGCAACAGGAAAATTACTGAAAAATTAAAAATTAACTAGAAGACTCAAAGAAAACCATAAAAAGAGCCATAAACTCAAACTGATCAGACCAGAGGCATGACACAAAAACCCAGAACACACACATTTAAAATTATTAACACCACTGACATCATTTGTTGAGAAAATTTTGAATGTTCTTCATGGGTTCAAGTAAGTTCATAAACCAAGAAATATACATGTATTATTTAGTCATAGTCAATCATAGCGGCATGGCAGCACATCTCACCAGAAGTGACCGTGAAGGTTTTTAAGTGCTGTGTATCCAATGCAACAGATGGGACTGATATGTTGTGGAATTCCAGTGAAGAGGATGGGAATATTACGAAGGAGTGTCAAGAAGATGAAAGCACTGACTGTGAAGATGGAGACAGTGACACTGATTGATAAAGCTAGATAGAATGTGACGTGCTTTGTGTATTAAGTGTACGAAATTAGTAGTAAATTATTTTTTCTTCGATGTTTTATTTTTGGGATGTCGGAGATTACAGATGTTTTGCATTCGGGTAAATACAGTATTTTTTTTAGAATATCTCCTACATTCAGATGTTTCATGCAGAAGAGATGCTTTCCTTCTTTGTTACAACTTTAAATATGGCCTCGTTGTACCATGGCTAAGCAAAGGATTGTATGTTATTCATTCCATGCATTGACAATGACTAATTTATAATAAATCAACAATGTAATATAACAATGTAAATACACAGATTGTGCATTTGTTGGTTAATTATTATAAAATGACCGCAGTACACAGGACTATTTTGCATTATGGTTGCATCATATGAATACTCACTTGAATCCTCCAAACATCTGCGCAGAGTCTTCTCCACCCTTTGGAATAAGTGGGCACATAACTCCTCCATATCAACCCTAAACAAAGCAACAAAGAATGCATGACCCATAATTCAAACTACATACTCAAGATTTTATATAATCTACAAACACATGGCAAAAAGGTAATGACAGTAAAATATAATAAATAAAATGCAAGGAAACGAACACTTATTACATAATTCATATACACTCAATACATGGCCAACTTATTGTTAGTGATGGTACTGCATTCCACGGTCATGTTCATTTAAATGTCAATATCTGTGTCAAATCACATCCTTCAAATTGTCATTTGAGCTCAGGGAAGCAAAAGTTTCATGTGGCCATGTCAGGTTAATATGTGGAGTGAGTGAGTACTACAATTCCATTCCAATTTACTGATGTGTGAGCAGGAACACTTCATCCAAGAGCCACCCATGTTCCAAATGTGGATATTATCAAGTCCTCAACCACATTCACTTCAATTACCATCATTCTGAGTGTCACCTGGCAGTCTACTGTAAGCGAATTGCACATTGCGACCACCAAATTTTCACTGGAGGAATAATTCAGTTGTCCATCACAAGGGTGACCTTCAACATCCTCTCAGTGCTCTTAACAAATACATGAACCATCACATTTCTGCATAGGACAGAGACTTAGCCCCACAAGCTGTTTGTTAGATTGCATATGTTTCAATGAGGTTATTACAAAACTTCAATCAAAATTTTACGTTCATATGCTGTTCTATGAAGTTCATAACAGCAGAGTAAAACACAATACAAAACAGCCATTCACAAGCAACTAACAAGATACCACCTGATCATATCTCACTTAATGTCAAGGTCACACTTCATACCATCTCTGGCAGCCTTTCATAGAACTAGACACATAATACATACTTTTATTTCTCCATCACATCAACTTACTGCACTGTATACAGTAAAACCTGATTTTTTTCCACGCATTCTGCATTTCCCCAAATTTTGTACACTTTTCATATGAATAATGTTACGCTTTCCTGCATTGTACGTTCCCACTTCTTCCTAGTCTGAACTATGGAATTTAGCCCATTTTATGCTGCATGGTTTTCTTCTCAGAATATTTTACTTGTATCCAGCAAGGCATGGCTACTGACATCACAGTGACACCACCAAAAGCCAACCTCTGGCATCCATATCATGGACAGGTGTAACATCTATAGACAGCTATCAAAGGCAATGATACAAGGAGTGATGCATCATGCCAATGACTGAATGACAGTGGGGTGGTGATGGTGGTGTCATAAACAATACCCTCAGGAAACCTGGCACTACTCCCACTGTATTTATGCCTTCCACCTATTATGGGCTCTGTGGGTGATGACCATTCTTTCCCCACTAATATGTGGACGCACATGGATATGTCTAATAAACTTAAACTGACTGTGTGGATGGTGATCGTTCTGTCCCCACTATATGTGGATACTTATGAAAACACCTAATAAACATAAACCCAGCAGGTACTTTGTTGTAGACACACCTGTATAACTTTGCTCAGCAGGAGGCCAGAAATGCGAGCATCTCTGGCAATCCTGGGCAAACTATGCATAAAAGGCAGGACACTTACCTATGAAAGAAACAATTCAGACAGCCAGTTCATCTGGCATGTCAATGCAGGGAGCCAACAGAGAACCTGTGGAGGTGTTGGGATTTTAATTAACAAGACCCAAGCTACCCAAGACACTTAAGAAGAAGCCTAAGAAAACTGGCAGATCAGAATGGTACCTGGGGCTTAGTGCAACAAAGTCACCAAACCTCATGGCAGTAAACAATGGATCCTAAAAGGCCCAGACCTAGGGGCAATAAATTTATCCAAATAAATCTGCACCATAGAAAGGCTGCAATGGCACTTATTTGTCAAAAACGTGCTACAGAGGAGATTGATATAGTACTCACTTAGGAACCCTGGGTCTATGCACACAAAATAAGGGACCTGTGGAAGAGGAAGGGGACACTGTTCACTGCAGGACCCGGAATTGTTCCTAGACCCAGCATTTTGTAAGGAAAACAATTCATTCTTTTTCACTGTCACAGCTCTGCTCTAGGGATGTAACAACAGTGAAGATGACATACACTACAGGAGGGGAGGACCTCAGCACATCTCCTCTATGATTCAAAGCACCCCCATCTAAGGCAATAAGGGAAGACGTTGAATACTGCAGTAGGCATAAATTGCAGCTCATCACAGGATTTGATGCCAATGTACACCACATTATATGGGGCAGCAAAGACATCGGCCACAAGGATAATGCTTAATGCAGCATTCAATAAGTACAAAACTTAAATTCTTAATACAGGTAAAAAACCTAACTTTGTAATTTGCAATACGGAGGAGGTTATAGACTTCACACTAGAGAGTAATAAGACACGGGGCCTAGTGTCCATTTGGTATGTATCTGCGACATCTTTGCCACACCACAAATACATATCATTTAACCCTTGTCTTGCTAACGTGGAGAATGCGGTGAGCTCCTAATAATGCTAGCAAATGGCAGATGGGACTCAATTTGGTGTTTAAAGGGTTAAAGTGGGTGACCTGGAAGCTACCAGGGTCACATATCAGGACTCCAAGACAGCCAATTTGGAATCCTATCAGAAAGACCTAAAGGCAAATCTAGTGACTAACATGGTGCAACTGGCCATCCTCTTATCCTGTCACCAAAACTGTACAGCCAAAGTGGCTTGCTTGCCAAGTTCAGTTCCTTGGTAGAACAAAGAGTTGACCCTCCTTCCAGCTTCAACAAGATGGCTTTTTAATCAAGTTAAATGTACAGATAACACATAATTATGTAAGATGGCCATCACCTATTACAATAAAGAAATCAGGAGCACTAAACAGTCATCTTGGAGAGACTACTACCGGGGATCGAGGAAGCACATGATAGGGCAGTCAGTTGGCCAAGAGGGTGGGATCTATTAAATTACATGATGATAGATATGGAGAGAGAGAGAGAGAGAGGAAAAAAAAAAGCCCTGCAGGAAATTTGCAGGGCTCAAGTTCAAGATTACAATACATTAAATTATTTTATTTTATTCATAACATGCATTTTCTTACATTCTATATTTTAACCAACAAAATGCACTAATTCAAATACCCTAAAACCTATCATAAAACACATATCATATTAAGCACCTAATTAAAATATGGAATTAAATTACTTGCCATAAAAGTACACATGCATGTGTGTATGTAGCTGTACTTTCCCAATCAACTGCCCTATTAGCTGGAAGACATAATTTACAAACTGCACACTACCATACCTTTTCATGTTACCATGAACATCCTTGTCATCCATAAAGCATTCAATGTTCATTGGAAGTGTGGTAGAGTTAGCAGACATCTGCTTCTTCAGCTTTTCAACCTCAGCAGTGAGACGAAGAAAAGCACGGGGATTGCTACGAGGGTCAATGCGGTAACGAGATTGGAAGTCACTGCTAAAGTGCTCTGCTAATATCAGGTCAATATCACGTCCACCTAAATGGGAATCTGATGCACTTGCCAGCATCTGAATATAGAAAACAATATTGCATTTCAAACATATATGCCAAAACAACAACAACAAATTTTATCTCGTCTGTATAATCATCCACTGAACTCTACACCAAGGTCCATCATATGACAAGCTTCCTCCACTTTTCTATGCCCTCCCACAAACACTCCTGTTGAATGGGTCCATTCTTCCCTCATAAGATATACACAGAACAAGTTACAGCTACAATGGCTGCTCCAAACAACACACAGCTATGAGATGGTTCAACAAACAACATGAAAAGACAAGGGGAAATTAACCTTTACCGATTGTGAAATGGCACATATACACAAGAATACAAATATCAGTGATTGACAATACGGCAACCAGAATTGTAAAATTGGGAACTTTAATATCCTGCATCCCCAGCCAACATCTATTACAATGCCAAATTATGGCTGCTAACCCCACAGTACAGGGGCATTTAAATCCCTACTCTCAGACATAAAGGTCAAATAATAACCCTTTTACTACATGTACCATACATTAATTTTCTACAACTTTCAATGTATTTATTCACAATTCTATTCATTAATATGCACACACAGTAACGAAATTTAAAATGGAAACATGCCAATTTATTTAATGGCCTGCTCACAATTTAATTGCAAATAATCTTATTTAAAGTAGAAATCCACTTTCCACAACACCTTTGTGCTTAAATTCAAACCTCATCCTACCAGTACCACCATGAAATCACTAATTTTGCATTCACCAAAACCTAAGCTACATGTCCTTTCATTAAACCCATACAAAGCCTCTCATAAATCCAACCCCTCATCCATACCTCAGGGTTATGTGGATTCATACTCTACTTTACCCTGGGTCACATGGGAGGCAATAACAGGTGTGGAGGGGTCCCCTGATGAGGGCTACTATGACACACATTGGCTAAGGGGGCAACAGTCTTCCCAAGCCAAGGTGTAAGGTACCTTGCTGAAGGCTTTATGGCACTGGGATAGTGACTGCAGTACACGATCCCCTTGGGAAACCAGACTGTACCCCATCATATGTAGCCCTTCTGTCCGCGTGGGGCTCCATGGATGGTGACCGTATGTTTTCCCCGTTTTTCATGGGAGGGGTCCTTAATTGGAGACTCTGACAGATATAAATGAATGAATAAACCATTGGCTCTGGAGATGAAGCATCTCTCTCCGTAGGGACCCTGTTGGGGAACATGGAGGGGGGTTCATTTACCAGGAACTTCAAGGGAAAGGTTAATTACTAAAGAATGTG
>Ga0123352_10005302_pt1 | contig 19351 bp, 20 predicted proteins | sample TergutLab28metaG_FD_89700 | JGI IMG/M metagenome (GOLD analysis project Ga0123352, IMG submission 89700) | Labiotermes labralis P1 segment gut microbial communities from Petit-Saut dam, French Guiana - Lab288 P1 | ecosystem: Host-associated > Arthropoda: Insects > Digestive system > Gut ... | reverse complement strand
GTCTCCCCAATGGTCTCTTTCCCTCCGGTTTCCCCACCAAGACCCTATACACCCCCCTCTCCTCCCCCATATGCGCCACATGCCCTGCCCATCTCATTCTTCTCGATTTTATCACCCGCACAATACTGGGTGAGGAGTACAGATCACTTAGCTCCTCGTTATGCAGTCTCCTCCATTCCCCCATTACCTCGTCCCTCCTAGGTCCAAATATTCTCCTCAACACCATATTCTCAAACACGCTCAGCTTCCTTTCCTCCCTCAATGTCAGCGACCAAGCTTCACACCCATACAAAACAACCGGCAAGATTATCGTTCTATATATCTTAATCTTTAATTTCCTGGATAAACAATGGACAACACCTTCACAATATTAAATTTTCATGAAGATATGTATACAGAATATGTTTAACTTTGTGCACAATTACAAGGTGATTCCCACTTTTCAGATGATAAATTAAGAAAGCATTCTTGTCCTATATTTGGGTAACCATGGGATGTGGTAAACCTCTTGAACTACCACTGTTTTTCTTTCTGCAGCCATATACTCTGCAAGTTCTTCTTTAATGTATGCACTACCCAATTTACTGACTTCCATTTAACAGCTCTTCTGATGTAAAACTGACACAAGTCATACTTTTCCTCCCAGTGCACAGGATTCACACAACATGTGACCTAAAGCAATGTAACATCACGTTGGTGAAACAAATTAAACATACCTGCAAAAGGCGGATCGCTTCAGCAAGCATGGCAGCAAGTATGCGTGTAGTATAGAAGCCAGGTCCATCCTTAACTGTGATCACTATCTTGCCCTGCTTCAGTCCAACACCAACTGCAGCAGCAGCTGTATCCTGTGACGTCTTGTCCGTAGTTATCACTTCTAGTAGTTGCATTTTGTCCACAGGAGAGAAGTAATGCATCCCTACAACCTGCAAGACAGGACTGCATTATCTGGGCAGTAAATAACAATTCTGTGTGGCTACATATATCATTTCACAATACAGTATCTGCTCTTCTGGTAAAGAACATTACACTGAGCAACAGAAAAACATTCAAATCCCAAAATGCTATAACTTTTTTGATAATATCCTAGCATCAAAAATTTAGGCCCTGTTTTGTGTTCCACGCCTTCCTTTGTAACTACAGGACTGTCTGACAAACAGTCTAAAGCACAATATGAACATATAGTGCTGGCAGACAGATCAACATTTACAGTTCCAGAAATACACTGTGAGGAGCCAAGCAGTATGTGAAATTAACCATGCCTTTACATATTACTGTCTTCTGGAATGTAATGCTGGGTAGTTCGTTAGAAATTTACTGAAGACAGAAGCAGCAGGTTCCTCTGATACAGTAATATCTACCAGACCATGAGGCATCACAGTCATCAAAACCTCAGAAGCCTTATAAATAAGGTTTCTCCGAACACAACCTACCTTCTCAGGATTTTTGCTGGCCTTAGCAATCTCAGAAATTGGTAGCGCACTGGTATTGGTTGCAATGACACAGTGAGGAGGCGTGCATTGCTCTATTTCTTTGATCACGCGATGCTTCACTTTCAGATCTTCAAATACAGCTTCAATTACTACGTCAGCATTCTTGAAGTTCTGATATGAGAGTGTTGAGTCCAAGTTGGAAAGATAGCGATCCCGATCAAGCCTACAAGACAAGACCATGGTGGATCAAATGCAGTTGAAGCATCATGCCTAAATTTCAATTCTGCCGTTCATGGCCAACGTGATTTATCCAATGATTATTTTCGTGATGGCCTCTAATCAAGAAACCATAAATACTGAGAATACTCAAAATTTAAACATGTGACATGGAAAACCAGCCCTTTGTGATGCACACAGCACAGTTGAGCACTATCTCCTCCCTGCCTGGCACCAGATGCCAGTTTCTCAATTAATGCAAGGCCTAAATGTTGGTCTTTTTCCTATGGGACTCTTCTTACATACAGAGACTGTCAATACTGTTCTGACAGCTCAGATTCCACAAAGATGACCAATTAAAAACACAAATACAATGGAAATGTCTGGTTAGATGTACCTTCTAATGGCCATTAGTAAGTCAATACCCAGTTACGTTGAGCATTCAATGAACAACCAACTTTACTGCATTTGGTCATATTTTTCTACTAGAATCCTGTCAAGCACTGTCACTGCTGTCTAAAACACAAAGAATGTTATAAAGTATGGATAATACTTCATTAAAGCAGTAATATGGAAACTGTAAATGATCAATTAACCAGTTAGACTGATACAATTTTCACAGTTTCCCGCTATGCTACACAATTTGGGATAAAATAATCTGGTTGACATGTTTACCAAAAATTTGGAACACAGATGCAATGAAATGTAACCAATCATGAAAATATATGACATGTAATAAAACATATGGCACGAGATATGAACTTAAAGAAAAATGAATATAAAGGACTGACAAACAGGAGATCACAGCTATCCTAATGTTTTACATCGTACTCTCAAGATCAATGCAACATGTATACTGCACTGTAGATGACAGACAGTTCTCACATACAGAGTTTCCAAACACAATATCTACAATGCGTTCATGTGACCACTGCCTTGTTTTCTAACTTGTGTCCATGTGAATGAACTTACTGAGAATACTTTTTCCTCTTGACACCATTCTCAAGGCCATCCTGTATCTGGCCCAGCCCACGGTCCAGTCCTGCTTGGTTAGCATCCTTCAGGATAACATTGTAGCCCTTGTCAACAGAAACTTGAGCAATACCTGCACCCATCAGTCCAGCCCCAACAACTGCTACAGTTCTAAACAACACAACAGTGCGTGATTTCAGGCTTCCACCGCAAAGGAGACGAGAACTGCACTCTTCTGGGTAATTACGCAATAAGTAGTGGTAACTGGTAATTGTACCACTACTCGCTGCATAATAATTCAGAAGAGTGCAGTTCTCAACACAGTAATGTAAATAATTCACATTTTGTAACACAAAAAAGAAATGATAATGCAAAACTTTCAATTAGACATCAGTTAAAATGTCCATACACATCTTCAATAACAGCCCAAAGTACAAACATTTGCTTAAACTTTGGCCACTGCCTGTCCTATAAACAGAATGCGAGTACATCTACCACCCAATAACCTGTATTTCATACATTCAGTCAACATTTATATTTACTGAATTTTTTTAGATATGCTGCACAATCTCCACTTTTCCCTCCACAACATTCCATGCACTTTATAATCTTATCTCTTTTGGTTCATAAAATATTAACATTTAATGGAAAGGGTTAACTAAAATTTAAATGCCCAGCTCTGTGGCCAAAGGGTTAATGATATATAATACACTGAGGACTGAACTTCAGAGATATCATAACAACGAATTTGAGTGGATCAGTATAAATAAATAACTAACAGAATTCATATTACAGAAATGTTGCTACCTATGCCAAAAATATTCTCTTTAGTGATCTGTTCTCTGACTAACCATCTGTAAGACACACAGTAAAGCAAATGAACGGAATGGCAGACAGTGCTTGGTCATAAAGACTGAGGAATTAATAGAGTTCCCAAGAACTGTAATTCTTTGTTTTTTTTTTTTTTTAAATCTAGTGACATTGCTGGACTACACACAACACAGACAAAATGGACTGAAAAATACAAAAACTAATAATAACACAGACACTAAAGCTCAAAGCAAACATAAAGGGCCAAAACTCAGCTAAAACTTCTTAAAATGTCTGGAGAAAATAATAACTTCTACACTATGCAATTATAGTGAATACCCTACCATGAAAAAAGTTTCAGGGTGTCAAATTTTCACAAAACCAGCCCCTATAAGAAACGTACAAATGTGTGTACGGAAGCTTACAATTTTCAAGATTCATAGATCGCAATCGTGTCTGTCCATTAATAAATTCCAACATAATTTTATAATCTGTATTAAAGTAAGTACGACAACCCATTCTAATAACAACTATGAAGTATACCGTAGTTTATTCCAACATCTTGTGTGTACACAATTGTACACTGGAATATATTATCAAACTCACTTGATGCTTTGTTTTGGTACTCCAAAGCGATTTTTCTTACATTCAGTTTGCCCAAGGAATAAACCAACTAGCCCTCTGCTCTGAGAAGTCACAGCCAGCTCACCAAATCCTTTGCTCTCTGCTTCGTATCCGGCATGTTGGCCCTTTTCAAGTCCCGTTCTTACTACATCCAAAATCTGAAATATTAACATATATGTAATATAGACATCTGGTTGCTTTTCATACTACATAAAAGGAACACAGACAACACATAACTACAGCTTTAGCATTCACTAGGATCATTAAGTTGCCAAGCCCATGTCATGTGCCATACACAGCATGAAAACAAGAAAGGTGTATCACCACACCATGAACACAGTGGAAGTTCCAGTTGCATTCACTGTGCAGCTTGCCAATATGGTGACAAGTCACTTGTGCATTCAACAAATGTAACATGATCAGTACCATGGTGATTACAATTTAAACTGTTCAGACGTTTGTTTCTTACGGTCTCTAGCAATGAGATACACAATTTAACAGTAGAGTGCAAATTTTGGGGCTTTCACAGCAATGTAGCTGTAGATCACAATCTTCTGAAGCATTTGAAATTTCTGTGGCTACAGATGTCACTAATATCATTCCTTTAAACTGTGGTGTTCCTTCCACTTTGCCTTTCCAATTCTGACTGAGTGCTTGCCTTTGCATTGAAGCAGATTCCCAAGGGAATCTAGTTTTGACCAATATATTTAAAATGTTTCACAACTGTGTAATAGCACAACTCTTATTTTATTATTTTTTTTTTGTAAAAACATCATTGTGCAAATAAGTGAGTCAATTATGCAAGTAAATATTATAAAATATATTGAAATTCCTCATATCAAAACAAACTTAATAAGGACTGTGTGGGATTACAATGCCACTTACACGGAGAGGTGCAGGATAAAGACCACCACTCAACTTCAAGACCTGTTTCTCTGCTCGTCCAAAAATCTGATTCCTGACCCAATTAATGGTAAGCCCAAAATCCAGCAGCATCTGGAATAAAGGCTTCTTTTTCCGGTCCACTTTGAGTTTTCCACTGGCAATCTCTTTTGCAATACCTATAGACACCTCCTCCAAGTACTGCAATGTTCTGTATAACAAACATACAGCCATATCTAAATATGTACCGAATAATAAACCTTTACCACTGTAGTGTTCCAGATTCCACCTATGAGAAATTCGAACACTGACACCCATACAAAATTATATTGCCTGTATGATTTGGTTTAATAGCATTGTGCTCTATTGTTGTCACATTTGTTCCACAAAATGGCAATGAACAAAATGCTGTATCTGTTGTAATAATAATGTATTCCTTTCCTTAGGTTACCATTCTCCAACTCATTAAATTACCCCTGTTGCTCCATCTCATAACACAGTTAATCTGGTACACCCCACAGACCTGTTGGTTTTAATTTTTTTTTGTTACACGGTCACTATACATTACTACAGCACGGCCAATGCTAGCTGAAGTGAATTGGAGCTTATGCACAAAGAGGAACAAACTGCTCTGAATGTGTTTTGTGTAAAGCATATTAAACATAATTAAAAAAAAAAAAACAAGGGAGTATAAACTACAATGCGCATACAAGTGTTGAAGCAGCAGGCACTTCAAAAACCTTAGTTCATGTGGGAGCGATAACAAACCATACGGGTCAGTTATGTGCTTCCATTTCTTCAGACATTTATCAGTCTACCAATGCACAGTGATAAGATTAAGTGGCCTAAATTTCAAAATCTCAACGAGTGTAATATACAGTCTATAATCTACCTGGGCAGTATTACTGCATGTTGCAACACTTCCACCACAATGTTGGACAAACCACACGCACAAACCAATTTGACTGAGCTGTTACTACAATGAACATGCTCTTAGACTGCTCAATAATAGGAGAAATGGCTATTCATTCTCACCGGTTCTCAGGAGTGTCTATACCAGGTCCAAGGGGTGAAACTAACACATCCACTAGGCCCAGCTTTTTGGCTCGGTCAGCTGGTACGGTGCGACCAGTCAGAGCCATGTCGAGGGCACTAGGAACATCAATTAGACGTGGTAATCGCTGGGTTCCTCCTGCACCTGGCAACAGTCCCAGCATTACTTCAGGCAGACCCAATCCTGTTTTTCGATCTCTAATTGCAATTCTGTAGTGGCAAGCTAATGCAACCTGGAAAGCAAATACAACCATCAGAAAAATGATACTGCTCTGTATAAAGCAGTTTCAAAGTTACCTATCAGAAAGCACTTATGAATCAGGGACTGATTCCAGGCACAGGCAAATAACTGTTCTCTTTTCCACAGTGTTGATACTGACTTCTGGGCCCACCATCCTCTTACTCAACAAGTGCAAGGGTTCTTTCCTTTCCTTGGGAATAAAGCAGGTAGGGCATAAAGCTGAGCACTCAACATCATCCAGCACCAAGATTTAGAATGCAAAGAACTATACCTTCATTCCTACATATGCCTTCAAGGCAAGGGGCTTAACGAAGTACAGGACAAAGTACCTATCACATAAGAGTTTTACTTGACACCCATGACTGCTAAGGGCAGAATCTTGAGACAGTAATGCCCAACAGACTGAAGACAACTGCAGTGACAGGGTCATGAAGTGCGACCTGTTTTTAAACTAAATATACATACATCCACCTTCCTACCTTGCTATTGACAGCCTTTCATATTGATACAATTTGTACATGAAAGGTTCAGCTATAGCCTACATGTTTGATTGCAGAGGTAAAATGAAATGTAGTGTTTCAGGAAGGACTTTTAGATGCAAAATTTTAGTACCAGAATTCTTTAGTAATTGTCACTGACAATGATATGTTTTTAGAGTGAAGTGCAGCAGCAGAGAAGCTCTGTATGAGAGATTTTGGTTCTGGACAGAGAGAGAGAGAGAGGGGGGGGAAGGGAAATTAAAACAAATTATTTTGACTGATGACATTTGCACATGATTACCGGGCTCATAAAACTATTGTATAATTTGGGTCTTCAATGTATACATAAGAAACACCCCCTAAACAAAGAGAAACTTTAAAACCAGGGGTGCACAAATCCTGAGTACCAAAGTCACTGTGACAAACAAATTTTATATGGTGGCACTTTAACATTTGTGAGTCCTCAGTACAGAACTTGCTCCACATCACCCTTTTAGCACCTGGTTCCCATATATTTGGAAAATGTGTGCACCTCTGGTTATGCCTATGAGACTATGAAGTATTGACCTGAAGTGTTTTTGTGACCCAATATCAATTACTCCTGGTTAGGTTAAATGAAATTAATGTAGAATAAATTATGGGTACCCACACCACAAACTGTAGTACCATGAGCTCCCAAGATGTTAGTGTCACGATTACTGATCACAGTGTAGCAATGATGATGAAACAACACAGAAAATTTTTACAAAAACTGTTGTAACCTTGTCCAGGGCATGCTAACTTCCCCTGGACCCCATTCAGCCTCCTATTTAATGGGTACCACTGAATTTGACATTCAGAGGACCATGCATCATGATATAATCTTATAATAAAGCCAAAGAGATACACTATTTCTCAAATTTATTTTGATAAAGTACTCTACATGTTTCAGACAGATCTGCTGTCCATCAACAGGAGTCTCAACATTGTAAACGCAGCAATAGGTAGTTGTCATGCTGTCTGCCAGCAGACAGTCAACATAACTAGCATGACAAATACCTATTGCTGCGTATACAGTGTTGAGACACCTGATGACGGACAGCAGATCTGTCCGAAACATGTAGAGTACTTTATCAAAATAAATTTGATAAATAGTGCATCTCGTTTATTATAAGACGGGTATCACCGAGTTCCCTCCCTGGAGTTTTAAGAGGCTGCAGCATGAAGCTGACCACTCACCTCCATATAGTGTGAAGATTAAGAAAGCATGGAGCCATGCATCCACTTCCCCACATGCTTTCACAGCATGCAGAGGGCAGCTCTACCTTCACCTTTCACTGCTGAAACCCTCAAAACAACTAAAACAGAAAAACATGATCCCCATGTTTATCCCAGAGCAGTAGTTAGTAACTTACATGTTCTGTACATATTACCTCAAGGCCACCTCCCAAACATGATCCCATAATGGCTGCCACAATAGGCTTCTTGCTGCTCTCAATTAATCCCAAAATATTCTGACCCGTCTGAGACACAGTCGTTACTTCTTGAACAGTCTTCAATGACTCAAGCATTCTAATGTCAGCACCAGCAATAAAACAGCCTGGCTTCCCTGAGATAAGGACAGCAGCATGGATATTTGGATCAGACTCAACCCTCTTCAGCATGTCCTGCATTTCATTCATGACATCTGCACCTAGTGTGTTCACCTAGCAGACAAAAAGTTAAAAGCAAATTCAACACTATAGTATGTTTAGGGGCTTCAACACAAATGCTGACAACGCCTTTCTGATCTAACCTGGAATAGGAGGCACATTTATTTTTCAGCTAAAACTTTGTTTATAATTCTGCATTTACAGACACTTTTAAATACTCTTATTTCATTAACAAAAGCAACATTTACAACTGAATATGCTAATGTAATCGTAACATATACCTTTCTCTGTGCGTTCCTTTAATCTCACATATTAACACTATAACCTGACCAAGAGTTACAGTAACCAAAGTCACAGTTCACAACACTAATAAGGCACATAAAATAACTAAGCTTAATCTTTGAATTTTCATATTAATGACAGCCAGCACAGATAATCACACTACAATCACTCACAAGCAAGCCACAGGTGAGGTTTCATTTTCATGACAAATACTCAAACCACTGTCATCACCATACAGAATACTTATATTCTGAGAGCTCATTTTTGTGGTGGAAACTCAGTTCATGGTTGCCATTTGGTCAAGATATAAAAAAATTTTTATCTACCAATGTTAGACATTCAGTTTTCATATAACGGACAAGAATTCAATCTACATTAAAACCTCTCCATTTCAGTTACTTTTAGTATGTATGTTGGCAACACATGCACTATCCTGTCCATTAAATTATACATGAAAACACAGTCAAATACAAATCAAGATCCATATTTTGACACCATCATGTTTCACTCACAAATGAGAATATTATGAAGTGACTTAAAAAAAAAAAAAAACAAACAGCAAAGAATTGTAAGGGAAATAAGTATGTCCCCTTTCTGTTACCTACTATTTTTCATTACATAATATACACACACACACACCATCAAGATTCAGAATTATATTTTTGCCATAGTAAAGATATTTATAATGGTCAGGACCTCACCTTTGAACCAGGTGTATCCACCACTATAACACATACATTTTCACTAATTTTGCACCTTAAGTGCTTTACTGGCATATTTGCCGAAGTTACAGCTTCTGTTCTAGGTGAGTCGGTGGGTTTCTTAGTAACTGCAGCTGCAGCTGTAGAATACAGTCTTTGTATTTGAGGAACTGGGGAAAAAGAATTTCCAATTACATCTGTTGCAAAAGTATGGTGTCAATTCTGAACTTCACACAACTGTTACTACACTAGGTCTCTAAATATAACGATTACAGAATAGGTCAAATTATATTACCCCCAGTCAATAATCCTAAGCTGCTACAGTGTCAACACAGGACATGCAGAGCCACACCCTATTATACACTTTTACTATACTGTGTTTACGAATCAATATCACGAGAACGTCTGAAATGTTTCAATTATCAACATTCGTTATTTGCAAATATAATACTTTGTTAAACGTCCTGCTCAAAAGGCAATAAAATAACTCACGGGGACGTTTCACATGCCTCTTCTCCACCAGTTTGTATACTGAAACCTTACATGAAACAACTGTATCTACATTTTTGAAATGATAACCATAAAACAATAACACACTCAGTCCTCTCCGCACTTTGAAACACATCTTACATCGTTAATTGCATGCAATCTTACACTATCGGCGACTGACCACGGGCTGGACGGTCGGGGATCAAATCCCGGTGGGGATGAGATTTTTCCGCCCGTCCAGACCGGCCCTGGGGCCCACCCAGACTCCTGTAAAATGGGTACCGGGTCTTTCCCGGGGGTAAAGTGCGGCCGGGACGTGCTGCTGACCACTCACCCCCTTCTAGTGCCGCGGTTATGGAAGAGTAGAGCTATACCTCTACCCACCCTGTGGGCCACACCGGGCCTGTAACGGGAAAACTGTAACTTTTAACTTACACTATCGTTGATAAAAGTGTTTAGAGGAATGAGTCGGCAACTAGTTATATCTCCTGAACCTTAAGATATTCAAAACCCTATTCAAAATTCTGTGTAGGACCTGCGTAATGTGAAATAATAACTTACCTCGATATCGTAACATATTTACACCCATTGTCGACATGCGGGTTAATGCTCCCAAACACCGACATGTCGCCATCTTCGCAGGGTAACACCAATACCGAAGTCCAAATCTGAAACCGACTTAGGCACACTTTGTTATTAATTATACGTATACCTAATATATGCAAGTGATGCTTGTTTGTTTCATCGCTTATGTTTGTTTTATTACCAAAATAATTGATCCTAGTCCAAATTTATGTTTCATAGGCAATAACTTCACGCACCCATCCTACACAACGTCTGTTGCGCCCACGGATCATCTGGCGCCTAGTGCACAGACCACCCTATTATCCAATAGGCGGTGCTGCAGTGGTGTAGACCAACCTTCAATGGTGTGTAAGGGTGGAAAGATAGAAGATGACAAATCTGAAATAATTGGAGACTGACAAGAGAAATATGGGTATTCTTATTTACAAGTGTTTTTCAAAATTTGTCAGTGTGAATAATCTGATAAGTTTACGAATACCTGTTAACGTTTTGCTCAATGATTGTACACGTCAACTGCGAATAAATTCTTCAGTAGTTTTACACAAAAGGACGTTGTCGAAATTTTTTTAAACGAATTCAAAGTCATGTCGGCATAGTATTTGTTCGTCCCTTTCGATACGGTTGTGCAAACCATAAAACGAATGTACTTTAAGCAAAGAAGTACAGTATCCATCGTTGCGTCCTAACCGTGTACAAGCGTGGTACATTACCTGGTGCAGAACGGAGAAAATCTAAGCCAATTTTTTTCTTTGTTTCCAGAAATTAACAAAAAAGGCGCCTTGTTGTAATGGCATCTGTTAAAGTTCCTGAACAGAAAGTTATTTTGTGTGGTGAATTTGGTGTTGGCAAAAGTTCATTATTTCGTCGCTACGCCACCAACACATTTGTTACTGCTACAGATAGACAGTCGACTTTAGGACTTGATCATTATGATAAAGAATACAAAGTTGGAGGCAAGGATATAAGGGTAAGCCTTAAAGTTTAGTCCTTTGCCATAGTAGTCCCAGTTTTGATGTGATGCTGTGAATACATTTTAAACATGGTCTATTGCAGTTGCAGTTATGGGACACAGGAGGCATGGAAAGAGTCGCTTCTATTACATCCAGTTACTACAAGTTTGCTGAGGCAGCTGTTTTAGTTTTTTCACTAGACAACCCAGCATCTTTCAATGCGCTTTCTCAGCACTTACTGGACATTGTAACATATGCTGAGAACGCAAAGATATTTTTGTGTGGAAATAAGGCAGATCTTGAAGGTCTAACACCTCAAGTTACAGAAAGTGACATGGAGAACTTCTGGTAAGATCCACAATTATTGATGGTATCAGTCTCCTTTTATGAATTACCAATTGTTTACACCATTCACTTCCAAGAAACTTTGAGAATATCAACCAGTTACAACCTAGAAAGTTCAAAGCTTCTTTCTTGTGTCTTCTTCCAGTTTCATGCAAAAATGTCATCCAACAAATTGAGAAAGATGTCTTCCTAGCTTATACTTTCCTTTAAAATAAACACAATTCAGAAAACAATCTAAAAATATTAGTAACCTTTACATAAAGTAGCAAACGTTGTGCGTTCATACTGTACCTGCTGAATGCTTAGGTGTGGTAATTATTATCTCCTCATAATTACATGACTTCTACAGGACATACAACCAGAACATAATTTTCTCCAAAGTGAGTTTTCTTATCGCTCTTTCAGTGAACAGTGTCACAACCTAATCAGTGCCACATACAAGACCTCATGTAAGACAGGCCAAGGTGTTGAGGAGATGTTTGCAGACATTGCACATCACCTGGTTGAGTCCAACAGATCACGCCTTGAACTGCAAGCCATGGATAAAGAATCATTCAAGATCACCCCATCCGATGAGGCAACAGAGTCCACATGCCTCTGCTAACATATCTACTAAGAATATCCAGTGCAGATACTGATCTGTCCACACACGTAACAAGGTTGTTCTTCATTTGGCTGTAATATTGCCTGACTATTGTGATCTTTCATGTCTTGTAAGTTGTTACATAATTGAGAATGTTTTTATCTGAAGACTGAAACCTTCAGAGATATAACAGTGTGTCATTGGGCCAATGACACAGCATTACATCCCAGAATACTTGAATTTTTAGCAACACCAATGTGAAAACAACAAATCTTGCATGTCCTCTGTAAAGCAGAACTCTCATAATCATTAACAAAGTGAAAGAAAATATCACACAAGATAATACAGCATATACCATGGGCAGGGCCTCATTTTACAAATACTAGCCTGTCTGAGACTTTCTGAAGTTCTGAAACCCATGTGAACAAATGTGACTAATTTCCCATTCAGCATTCAAAAATGGGCTCTTATAGTTCTGGACATTTCATTTGGTCACTTGTGGAAAAGGATAAAAGACAAACCATGTCCAAGGAAGTCAAGATAGCTGAATTAGTAAGCTCTGTTATGCCAGTCCTGCAAGTGATTATGAAAAACAGTACAGTAACAAAGAAATAAATTTTGTGTGCCAAGTGGAAGTAAGAATCATAGAAAGGTGAGAGGATATACCAATTCACTTTTTTTCTAGTGAGTGAAGCATTCATCTGGTTATCATATTTTTCAAAATTTTTTGACCTATGTAATTACCTCTAAGATTTTCACATTTCTGTTCATGTTAATAACACTGACTCTTCAAACAGGACACAACTTTGTGAAATAATGATCTTGCTATCCAAAATTGCTCTTAACACACATTACTAATCCCACTTAAAAATTTATCACTGTTGCAGATGTTCATGATATTACAGAGGAGTTCCCTACGCATTAGGTCAAGCAGGATGGACCGTCCAGTATGGCTGCTGGCCAGATCAGGCAGAGCAGCACACTTCAAAATAAATGTGTTCACTTGAAAATAAATGTGTTGAATCAGAAAATGCATAGAGTGACCCTAATAGTGAGGTTGGAGAGATGGGAGCTTACTAATACACGTGCATACTTGTAAGATTGGGACTCTCAACCTTTTGATATGGTGCATGCATGTCTACTAAGTCGACGACTGAAGTCCATAGAAATGATGATTAAATCAACAAGATGCTTTGTAGCCTGATCATAGGATTTTATTATCTTCAATACTGTAATGACATAATGAAGTCTGAGAACAGAAGAAATACATTTTGTGTGTGTGTGTGTGTGTAACTGTTAAGCGTATTTGAGAGTACAGCACTCCCTTGCCACCTGTGGTATTTCGTTTTGTGTGTATGCAACTGTTCAAGGAGTACACAAGGCAAAAATTGGTGTCTTGTGCACCAAGAAATATACATTGTGGATGGGAAGGCTGTAATTGGCATCCACAACAAGCTTTATGCCTTCCAGAATATTGCTGTGGTGCTTCTTTTACAGTAGACTTATATTATTTTAAAGCATTTCATTGTGTTTTTTCTGCAAGTGAAGGAACAGGCACCATATTAAAGCCCGATGAAAGCAAACAGCAGCTGTGCTCTGCTAATTCCATTTGCCATAAGAGGCTTGCCAACCAAATGTTTTTTTCTCTCTCTCTCAAGAACTTAACCCATGTACTTGGTAAGGAGCTGGTGCATAAGAACATGCAGAATTGAATTTTTTGCCTTCTGGCAAATGACTGATAATTTATCATGCATTATGATGATATATGTAAAAACGGATGTAGCTATGCGGTTCATAATAGTTTTTCTCATATACTTATTAAGCTGTGTTCTCACAATTGGTATATTTGACAAACATCTGTCACTTCTGGCTAGTTGGCATATTGTGGGAACAGTGCACTTCACAGATATTGGCCACTTGTCCACTTACCACTGACTGCAGGTAAATGTGACACATTCAAAGATACCATGAATATTTATTCTTTACCTACCAAATTGAGACCTGCTGCAAGTATGAATGTCTGCCATATAAACTAGTGTGGAAACAGTACAACACTTCTTCACTTGGCTTGCTGTACACTGCACGATAATTGGTACCTTTGTCAAATACACCAGTGGTGGAGGTACAGCTGTATCATTGCATGTTCTAGTATCAGTACTTGATGTGCTTAGTACAACTACATTAATAACAACGAAGGCCTGCTTTCAGAGTACCTGTAGATATAGATATAGATATGTCCTAATTTTAAAAAAGAGGTTTCCTCAGTAAGACCTGTCGTTCATGTATTGCCTGTACTAAAGGCTCAACCCTATATCATCACATTGTATATTTCATTATTAAATACAACAGCATTTACCAAAGTGACTAAAAGTTGTTTCATTCAATATCTCAATATATGACAACTGTATAAATTTTGTATGAATGGGTACATAAGTAAAACCAGATGTTTGCAGAACTACATAAAACCATAGCTGAAGGTAGTTTACATATATATATACACACACATAAGAATACAAAGTACATGTACAAGGATACTCCCATTCCATTCAGAAATTCAATGCTGCGACCACTTTATAGACTTCAGATCCACACCTTCCTGCACCATCTCCCACAATGGACTGAAAAAATGCAGAAAAATGCATTAATGCATATGTGCACTTAGAAATGAGAATTAAAAATCCCACTCAGCTGTAAGTACAGTCCTTAACTGTGACAACATTCATGGACTGTAGATTTGTTCCCATAGCACATGTTACAACATTGCTGATTTTAGGGAGTTGTATTAGTGGTATACAATAAGACAGACTGTACACCAGCACATAATTACAAATTTAGTGTTGAAACACTTCGGTACAAAATTAAGCGTTGAATCTGTTGGTGTGGAGTTTAGATACGCCATGACAATAGGTACATTCTTGTCTTTGAACCCAAAAATTTGGGGTAAGAGAAACACACAAAATTATGCTACAGGTAATAACCTGAATATTTTATCCTAATAAGTAGACTAGTCTGTGCAGAAACGTATGTGTGAAACTGAAGAGTTATATGCAATGTGGAATCTGGATGGCAAAATAGTATTTTAGGTAAATCACCTTATTTTTAAGATGTCATATTTACCCAATAAAAAGGCAAGGTTTTTCATTTCCATTCAAAAACAGGGTGTACATTTAAAAATGAAGAAACATGTAAAGAAATAATGCAATTCACTGACTTCTGGAAAAATTTGGCAAGTACTGGTAAACCCTGAAGCTTGTGTACATGATGCATGTTATAAGTACTTTGTCTAACTCTTTGAGATCAGATGTATTTTGAAAATTCAGGCCTCCTGGGATGTTAATATTGTGTTAAATGGTATATAGCTACTGATGTTCCATAGCAACTTTGTACCTTCATCTGCAAAGCCAAAATGAAGGTGGTGGCATTACCCTCCCCAAAAAAACATAAATTATTTCCCTGTGACATGGCATACATCTCAGACAGACTTTAATCTTCATCAACACTGCTGTGACAGCCTCAGTTCTCATAGGTGTACACTGCCGAAAGTTTAACTACCAACTTTTATGTCCAATTCTCAATTACATTTTCATTATTAGCCTATTTTCAGTTGCAGCAAAGAAATTAATGAGCACCTTTTTCACTAAAGGGGCTCATAATTTCTTTGCTGCAACTGTCCTTGGTTTATAACATATGACCAGGGCAGGACTGCTTCCAGGGTACTCCTTCTCATATTCTGAAATTGTAGGTACCAGTGCAGGTGAGTCAGTGTGAACCATCTCCTACAAAGTCATTGATGAGATGGTGTTTAAGAGTCACCATTTATATTACAGACTTACACGATGTGACACTGTCAGCAGTTCCCATCTGCTCACCCGTAACACACCACCACATCCCAGAAGACTTGAATCTACAGCACCATTACAGTGAGAACCTAAGCTGTCATCTGTCACCATTTATTTACAGTGGCAGGATGGCAATTCCTTACAAACAAGACGTTAAATATTGAAAGACATTTACCTCATGTCTCTTAACTTCTTTACATTTTTGATACAATGATCAGCAGTATAATCCACTTCTGCTATTGTTGTAAACCTGCCGAAGCCAAATCGTATAGATGAATGTGCCATATCATCATCAGTGCCAATAGCGCGCAGTACATACGATGGCTCTAGTGAAGCTGAGGTACATGCACTACCACTGGACAGAGCCACATCCTTCAGGGCCATAAGCAAGGACTCTCCCTCAACATATGCAAAGGATAGGTTAATGCAGCCAGGATATGAATCCACAGGATCACCATTACGAACTACGTGATCCAGACTGCCAAAAATTTTGTCCAGGAGTCGCTTTGATAGCAGTTCCATCCATTTATGATCATACTGAAAGATGAAAGGAAATGTTAATGCAATTGAATATGAATGGAAAATCTAGTACACAGGGTTTCTGAAAGTTCATTTGTAACAAATACAAGTTTACTTTTGCTGTATTTTGAAACAGGCACTGTGGTGTGGCAGATGAAAAGATAATAACAACCACAGCACAATGGTTAAAACCACCCTGTATACTTCCTGCTACTCCCTTTCCCCACATTGCCATTCTTGTTGAAGTACACGAAGTACAGTAGAGTCTCTTGTTCATGAATAATCAGGACCAATAAAACAGTAACACTGGAATTTAGATTTATTCATTTGCACATACTTGGTTTCAAGAACTTATGAAATGCCACCAGTAATAAAAATATAAAATAACTTAATTAAGCATAAAAGTTTATTTCTAATAAAATACTTTTTGGAGACACAAATTATGATTAAAGCAGATTCTCATTCCATAAAGAACAAAAGCAGTTAACCCCACTTAATGAAAGACAGAGTTTGAATAAGCTGAGAGTGATGTGCACAACAGTCACAAAACATCAAAACAATGGCATTAAAATGAGTGAACACAAACAACAAGAATTCCCAACATTTGGGTTCACAAACTCTTGAGGCTAGTGTGTTACATCTCAATGAGTGTTGTCTAATATGGCACCAAAGTAGAATACAAGGAAATACTGACAATGCAAAAAAATAAAGAGAATGCAGTTGGCCATATAAACACCTGAAAGCAAACATCCCTGGAAGATGAGCAACAAGTTTAACCAAACAGTTAAAATACACCCAAATTATGACAGGTAATGTACATATAAGGCAATACTGAGGTGCCTTCATGCAACCACTGTTGCAGTAGAAAGGTAATATGTATTATATATTCTGAGTGTGTGTTTGTAGACTTAGGTATCCAGCATGCAATGTGCATGTGCCATATTTTCATCTGTGGCCAGCCCAGCTCTACAATATTTTTCCACATTATCTCACAAATAGCATGATTTTATTTTAAAAAAAATTGAACATAAAAATGTGTGATTTTCTCTACAACTTCTGTCTGAAATACTTCTCAGTGTAAGAAGAAATGAGTGAGATATGATCAAAAATGTAAATTGCTCTTCATGTAAAGTACCCAATATTCTTGTCAGATTTTAATGAAACTTGACTTTTCATGACAGATTTTTAAAAAATACTCAAATATCAAATTTCATGAAAATCCGTTCAGTGGGAGCTGAGTTGTTGCATGCAGATGGACAGACAGACATTGTGAAGCTGATAGTCACTTTGAAATTTTGCGAACACGCCTAAAAACACACAAGTTTACCTTGTCACACAGCTTCATTCTCCTGACCTAGTAAAGAGACTTTCTTAAAGTAAATACTGTTCTGTCCAAAATCACCGCTCAGCATGTTGCTGCAGCTCAATATCCTAAACACGGTGGATTCACCAATTGGAGGGACAATAACAGGAAGGGATGAGATCCAATCAGACTGGAGGCAATGGAAAAGACTACAGGCATTCCATGAATTCCTAAATGGAAACACCAAAATTGGCATGGTTAAAATCAGATGATCCTTTGAGACCTGTCATCATCAACATACAAAATATTCAAAAGCTTCAGCTTCTAATTTGGAAATGGCATGACATTTGTTTTCTGCCCACATACAAGGCTGTTGTTAGATGATATAGTACTTTTCCTCATATTTGGTCTGAAACTTATCTGCTTTTTTAAATCACCCTACTCATTAGCAAACAATCAGCACATGCATGAAGGTTACCTGCATACATTTCATTCAATACAGAATTAGAAGCGTCTCATTTCCTGAATAATATGACACAATTTCATGCAGAAATTCTTACATCCATCTCCTGTTTGCATATACTGCACGCAGCACCCAAACCAACAGCAAGAGGACTTGGTACAGTACCACTTCTCAAGCCACGCTCCTGACCACCTCCATTGATGATTGGTTCCAGGCGTACCCTAGGACGTTTGCGAACATATAGAGCACCTACACCTGTTAAAAAATAAAACAATTAACTACACAGAATGAATTCAACATCAATAAATCAAATACAATGCTTATCCAGCTTGTACTCTTTCACTTTTTATTTTCTGGACTGCAAAGGTTATGATTAATAAGAAAATGTGTGTAATTTTGAGGTGCGACATCCCTGTTGTGTATTAAATCACAATGTACAAGGTGAGTGTGAAGCAATCCAAACACAACTATATTTGGAATCTATAGCTAGCGATGGTGGGTAGCTATCACCAACTACATGTTTCAGCCATCATGGTGACCATCATCAGGTTTTACATACTAAAGCAGATAAACTAATACAACATGTAATTTCAATCAGCTTCATGTCGAGATCAATGGAGAATGGAGAATAAAATACAACAATGAGTTGTATACATTGTACAAGGAAAGTGATATAGTAACATACATTAAAATTAATTGATTAAAATGGGCAGGACACGTTATTCGTATGGAGGAACAGAGCGCTACAAGAAGAGCTCTCATTTTAGTGGTAGAAGGAAGAAGACAGAGGGGCAGGCTGAAACTAAGCTGGGAAGATGGTGTGATGGAAGATGCCAGGAAGTTGGGGGAGAGAAATTGGAGGAATGCTGCAAGGAATAGAGACAGCTGGCAGAAGCTTCTGAAGAAGGCCTTGGCTCAAAAGGGGCTGTTGTGCCAATGATGATGATGATG
>Ga0123352_10005296_pt1 | contig 19354 bp, 12 predicted proteins | sample TergutLab28metaG_FD_89700 | JGI IMG/M metagenome (GOLD analysis project Ga0123352, IMG submission 89700) | Labiotermes labralis P1 segment gut microbial communities from Petit-Saut dam, French Guiana - Lab288 P1 | ecosystem: Host-associated > Arthropoda: Insects > Digestive system > Gut ... | reverse complement strand
TTTGTTTTTTATGTGTTTTGTTTTGCTTGTGTTCGTTTATGTAGGTGGATGCCAGAGTTTGGGGGTTAAAATTAATGGGACTAAATTTGATTGAAAAGCTTATTTGGTAATAGATGTTACAATTCAACTTTAATTATCTTTTACACAAGAGGGTCTTTCTTCACGAAAGGTCATCATACAAATGCAGTTTCTTACCAGTGTTTGGCACAGGTTGCATGAACATGTTTGATGATTGAGATTTAGATGAGTATGTATAAATATAATTGACACCTCTGTCGGAAATAATATATGCCTGGACTCAGTATAGTACTGTCTAGGGTGCAAGGAGGTCAGGAATTCTAAACCCATTTTACCCTTAAAATTAACTGTATGAGACGTTCTGTAGCAAGGCAGTAGAATGACTTATCTGGAATGATAAGAAAATACTTGCATTGGAATGGGTCAAAGGAAACCAGTAAAACACAAGTTCACAAAATGCAATGTTGAACACAATTTTGTGAATGCAATTTGTTCTTCATTTGAGATACACAGACAGCATTAGGAAAAGTATGCACAGAAATAACAGCCACAAACCGTTACATGTCAGATAAAAGTTTGTGAAAGCAGTGATTTATAGTACATAGAACAAAACAGAATATAATAGACCAGAATATATAAATAATCAGATGTATTGATTGTGTCCAATTAGCTGCATATCAGAGTTAATTTTTCACGTCTAAATACTACCTTCAGAATGAAATACTGTGTGCAGATATTAATAAGAGTAAAAGTTTTTTTTTCTTTTTCTCCCCTTCTGTGCGTTGATCTTGGAAGTGTGATACCCATTTTGGCAGCTGATCCTTGGTTTTTGACCCCATTGTGACAGACATTTTGGCTGAATAAAACATTCTGGCTCCATTGTCTCTGGTCACATTTGAAAGAGTCAGATTTAATTGTTATGGTTAATAGTAATGTATTAGTGACTTGTAGCTGAAATAACTTTGTATTATTTTAGAATTCCTGCACTTTTCTGTACCTACTATAGGAATCAGACCTAGACTGTTAATATTATTCTGTGGGCACTTTGCCATATTATTTATTCAGCTGTTCCCAATAACCTGCATTATTAAGTGGTGAGAAATATACCTCATTATTCTCTGTATCCATTTTTATTAAGCTATATTACAGAAGGAGAATGCTTTAAGTATTCCTTTGAGATATAGTCTGTTACTGTGTTTTCTGTTTGGAGATGCATGAGGCATTGGATTGATATTGATGCTATTTGTAAAGTGTAACTAGTAGGCATAATGATGTCCCAAACAATAGAAAGCAAGAAGTTTGATCTGATTAGCATAGAGTTTTGAACACTGTTGACTGCAATATGTGACTGTTGACATGAATGTTGAGAGAAGCATGTTAAAAAAAAACTGTGACGGATTTTTATTTTTTGAAGAATCAAATTAAGGTGAAAACGTGTTAAAAAATTGTGTAGGATATGAAAGGGCCATTGAGACTGTGATTTCATGAGTGACTAAAAATAAGAAAATGAAATCAGTATTTTTGTAAGAAAAAAAGTCACTCATGAATTTAAGTAGCTAGTTAAAGATTAATTTGTGTAATTCTTTTTTACATCTGCAGTAAAACCTGTTTAATTTGACCATGTCTAGAAGACACATTGTTCGAATGCTGTTTGTAAATTATATGTTGTGGCATAACTAGAATATAAACTAAGAGGGAAGCATTTACATATCAGCACAGATTGTCACTGTGTTCTTCAGAGGACACTGAAATTGTAAAAAGGTACTTAGGACATAGATATTCAGCAGTGAAGCTGAGGATTCCCTTCCTCTGAACATAATACTGTGTCAGTGGGTCATCTGGTAACAGTTCTTCAAGGCAATATAGTGGCCTGTTCTTACAAGATCGAAGTGTCCAGTAAGACATTCTGACCCTTGAATATAAGGCCACTACATTGTCTTGAAATGATGGGCTCTGTTTACCCACTGTCACAGTGTTATATCACAAAAGAACAGGATTCTGTGCACAATGGTAGTTTTTTATATGGGTGAATCAGATCATGCATAAATTACTGGCATAGTTGCAGTGTGATACTACCTACAGTTCAGAACTCACCTTGAAAACCCCAGAAATGAGTGTGAAAATGGTAGATTGGGTGCTGCTGGTTGGCTCTGTAACTGGTCACATGGGTGAGGGTATAGGTATAGCACCTCCTGCTGACAGCTGTGTGATTCCATGGGTGTCGGACACCTGCCATTTGGCTCTGCAAGTTATTTCCAACTTGACAACTATGGTCCCTTCATTCTCACCATCTGTGCGTGGATAGAATTTCTTGAAACCATCCTTCATACATACTTTGGGGTTATTTGGCTTCTGGACATTGTGCAATGTCACATTCAGAAAAGAACAAGTCAGGGGAACTGCATCTGTTCCTGTCTTCAGGTGAAAGGATGGAGAGGCACCTAATAAGATGGGCCCAGTTGCTAGACAAGTGAAGGTCCTTCAGTAACTTGCCATTCTTTCATGTGAAATGGGATAGGTCATATCCCAAAATCATTTCTGAATACATGACTGTGGATAAGTACAGAAGCCTAGTAAACCTAAGTGTCACATACAAGCATCAGACTTCTTTTAATTCATACACATTATGTGAATGAAAGAATAGAGGTCTTCAGCCTGGACTCATTAGCTGAATGCTTGACCTAATGAAAAGTGATCAGTAATTACAGATTTGTATGCAGTATTCTGAATCTGTATAATCCGTGAATAGTTTTTACATAATATTAAGCATAAATGTACTTATATTATGGAGAAGAATATGAAGTTCCCAAAAAGGAACATTTTATTTTAAGAGTTGCAGTACTTTTGCCCATTCAGGACCAACCTCAAGTATACTGTTTCCTCTTTGTTTTTATCTTTATAATGATAATAAATATGCTCATTCTATATGATCCTTGATGTTTGAACTGTCAAGCCTGTTTAAAAGGGTGTTAAGTGGAAGAGCATAGCCATAGAATAACTTGCTAAGAAAGTACAATTTGGATGTCAGCACTTTAAAAATGTGGGGTGGAATGGTTGAGTGTGTAAATTAACTGTTCTGCCTCTGTGTGCCAGGGTTACAGTGGCAATTAGTTTCAGCATACCTCCCACCATTAATACTGAAACGTGTCATGATTACAGTACCTTACAATATTGCAAACTGTTATTATGAGTACATAATATCAGACTGCTGGTTTTTTTAAATTTCTGTTAAGTAACTTATATTCCAGTCTATAGAAGACTTTGCTGTGATTACTGTTTTGGAGGTTCATATTTCTAGAATCTTCAAGTACAAAATTACATAGAGATTACATGTGTTTCTTTCTTACTTGAACGGTTGATATTCAGTTGCCAGAAAATTCTAAGTGCATTTGTACCTGACATCCATGACACTGAATATCTAAACGAACATTAATTTTAATTTTTTTTTAATATCTTTGGCCCCCATTCTTATAAATTCTCAGTGTCTCTTACAACAGTGACATTCAGTGTTACAGGGAGATTATAGTTTATTAAAGGGCACAGTATGCAATGAAATGGCAAGACTGTAACTCTGTGTTGGTATATATGCATTCAAACTTGGTGAACCTCAGATGAATCAACTATGTGCTTTTTGTCCTGCAGTTCCATAATCGATGCAACAGTATAAAAACAAATAGGTAACTGAGTACAGGGTTTTCTTATTGTCCTGGTATCTCAACAGACAAATCAACCCTGTGTTCTGATTGCACTGTTTACTCCGTGAAGGCAGCACGCCAGTGCGGAAGTATGCCTGGCAATGTGCTGACATGGTCATTATGTGTGAGGTCAGATTAATCGAGTTTTACTGCAGTTTAATTTACTAGCCTTATGATTTAGTTGTTATGTAGTCACAGGATGTGACAATGATAAAGTTGTTGTGCTTGAATGTAGCAGCCTGGTGAATGGGGCAATACACAGTGGCTTGTGGTGCACGGTAATCTTATTTGCGCTAAAGTTCTCCTGGGTTTACAGCTGTGAAATGACATCACATGCTTCATTCAGAAATAAAGTGCCTGAATTATAAATCTGTTTGGTTCTTAGGAACCTGGTTGGAGTAGATGTACAGAAGTTACATGTCCAATTTTGTACAGTCTCTTTGTGGAAGTACAACCATGACTGTTTCTTGACACAGAGTTGCTAAAAGATATCCAGGCGTGGATTTCTTTTTTGACATTTTTGAGCAGAATAACTCTCAATATTATGTAAAAAACTGTAACTGGGTCATAATTTTAGAAAGGTTTCTCTGTAAGACATGTCCTGTAATGAAAAATATGTATACAAAAGTACATAAAGTTTGCTATGTAGGTATTTCTTATGCTTCACATACATTTTATCACTTCTGAGAACTGGATTTTAATGTATCTTTCAGGAAACACAAATTCAGCATGCTACATTGTGCAAATTTTTGTGTGTATGTACACCTTAAAATGAAGTGTTGATTGGTACAGTCAGTTTTATTTTCTTTCATTTTGAACAGAGTGCAATTTGTGAAATCTTTTGCCAGTGGTAATGGGGTTAAGATTCTGAGTGCTGAACTTAGTTGTTAGAAGTACTTTTTCAGAATGCTCATGTTGTGTAGTAGGAAAAGGAGGTAGTCTGCTCCATGTAGATACTTTGTCTATGTAACTTGACCCTGTATGTCATGGATAGTTTATGACTTACATCATCGAAGTATCATTGAACCATTCACTTAGGACTTGCCTAATACATAGGCACAGTTTTCTGAATGTAGCAATATTGATGTTCTTAAAGAGTGAAATTTACAGTTGTTGTTTTTTCATTCTTATTTCAGATAGTGGTACATTACACAGAGTGGTTCAAAAGTATGTAGGTGTTTGGCAGTTCATTTATACTCCACACAAAACAGAACCATGAGACAGTTAATTCTCATTGTTTCGTGATTTCCAACAATTTTTCCACCCACCTCAGTTGGTCATCAGATTACCAGCAACTATCTGCCATAAAGAAAAAACAAAATGCAATATAAGTTAACAAAAGTAACTGTATACCTATTTTTGTCCCACTCTGTACTACAATAGATTCTAGTCCCAATACATCATATTTTTCAGTCCAATAAAATATGATAGAACTACATTATCACTAAAGCATAATTGCAACAATTAAAAATAGCTTAAATTTAATGTTGATATTCCCTACGAAACTACAAAATGAACGTTAGGTTTCTGGTGACTTGGAATTCATCTTTAGAATTAATTCTGCAATCTCTGGCTGTTAAGAAGCTACTGGTTTAGCTACCAAAAAGTCATCAGCTGTCTAAGAGTTCATTATTATGACGTGTATTAACAAAACTGGCTCTCTTTATAACTATGTAATATGTATATTTGTAGAGCCCAGAATAGTGAAAGATTTGTTTTTCATTTGCTGATGAATGTTCACTGAACAGTATACATTATACTTAGTTTAAAAAGAGGAACTTTAAAAGAATCGCTTTATAGTACATACCAATGTTCAATTTTCCTCACAATAGTGAACCAGTGACTGGATGTAAACTTATTCAAATGAACACTTCAGTTCAGTTTTAATTTTATGAACTTCTGTAAGAAGTAAATGTTTATAACTAATACTTACTTTGTTTCATTTACAAGATCCTAATTCCTTGCCGGCATAATGGTACTGAGCTAGGCAAACTTCAGAACAGATGCGCCATCCACTGTTTACATTCTGAGCTTTCGTAGGTCTCTTAAAATAATAAACGTTTGTACTGACAGTTATTTTAAGTTTTGTGTAAAATAACTTGGTCTTCACTGTCCCAACTACACACAACCATGAGAGTCACTGTGCTTTTATTTTGTTTGAATTATAGAATTTTTTTTTTTTTTTGCCCACTTAAGCAGGAAAACTCAGGTTTGTCAAATTACACTTAATATCACTAAAGTGGCAGGATTAATGCAGGTATGGAGATTACCAGAATGCAAAATGATGAGTGTTTCAGAGTTATGATCCATAAAAGCAGAAATGCCATTACCGATTAAATGTTTTATATCAGGATGACTTTCAATACACAGATCATAAATAAAACTTTATAAACATACTGTTATTCCAGCCATTGTGCATTGCAGAAAAACTGCACAATTAACAGAAAAGACAAGTAGAAAACTGATTATATTTATGAGAATTTTACAGTCAACAGTAACACACTTGCAGGCCACATGAGATGCAAGACTTCCGTAAATTATGTAATGTAAACCAACAAATGCACAGTTTTCAAATTAATGTTTTAATTCAATTCTTGGTGTCTTCTACAAGCTTTGAACATCATGTGTTCATCATAAGGAAGACCATTTGTACGGCATGTTTTTCATAAATTTCTGCACGCTGTCTAGCAGGTGGATGTGCCTGTTCCTTCCATCTGCTAGACTGCTAACATAAATGTATGAAAAACATACCATGAAAAACTACATGTACAAATGGTCTTCCTGATGATGAACACATGATGTTTGAAACACAGAAGAGAATGAGAACTGAATTAAAACGTTAATTTAAAAAGTCTGGATTTACATTTCATAATTGTGTCAATGCACAGTATAAAAAACATTAAATCCAAAAGTTTATTAATGATTTATGTAAAGGTGCTGTCAGTAGCTCAGGCAGTGTCACAGCAAATGGTATAGGACAGTGGAACTGCACTGGTCAGGAGGTTGTAGCACCACCTGAGGCATTGTCCTAGCGTCAGCTTGGAGGAACTAAGGAGCATGGCAGGATATTAAGGCTGAATATTTGTTTTGCCTGAGATTTGAACTGAGCATCTCATGAATGGCAATCTGAAGCATTACAACTGCAGCAGTCACACCATTAAGATCTGTAACTGATGAAACATACTCAATGACTGATGCCAACATACAAGAACTGATGGTGACAAAATCCCCATATGTCTAATGTCCTATAATCCTTTACATGACAGAGATGCAGGTAGAAGATGGGGAGACAGGTTTTTGGCATACACCACAGCTGAAGTACATCTTCATTTTTTTACACTTGTAGATTTATTGTTCAGCTTAATGTAGTCCTTTTCTTTATCAATGTTGTAGAATAAAAATATACTTGACAATCAAACAGTTGCTGAAAATATTGGAGTATTCATATGAAAATTTAAAACTGCATTCTTACTCTCAGACTTTTAGGCATCAACACTACCTTAAAATTCTGTGTAAGTACTTGTGGCATCCATTATTGTCAGCACTACTGATTACATTGTATACAAATACTTTGGATGACATGACATGCTATAACATGAACCAAGCAAAACACTTGGCAATTGCTGTTTTTACATACAAACCAGTGGCACACAAATGCGGGACATTGCCTCTGAATTGACACAGCTTTGTTACCCAAAAATGACCTTCAGCCGCCATAGAAATTTGTATTCTATGTCCTAATATCTGACTGGGAAGAAGTGTACTTCATTTCATATTCTACTTATTTTCTGTTTTGCTAACAGTATTAACAGAGGGCTGAACAAAACTGCACAGGAGTGTTTCATGATTTCCATTATGACCAAATGAAGGGTGATGAGATGGGTGGGAATGTGATACATTTTTGGAAAGAGGTGATAACAAAGTTATGATGAGAAAATTTTAAGAGAAGAGATCTCTTTGAAGACTACATATAGATAACATGATGTGGAATGGATTATTAGGCTCAGAAAAGGGGCCAGTAGTGGGGGTACTCTCAACAGAGAACCTTCAGGTTCCATACAGTGCAAAGGATTTATTGACCAACTAGGCATCTATTAATTTCTCAGGAATGACTCTGGTCTGTGGATTTGGCAGATATTACGAAATACCACTGATGAGAATGGTCAACCTCTGATGTGAGACCCATTATGGGGTCCAAGACCAACTATTTTGATGTGCTGTACACAGTATCAAAATACAAGAGAACAGCTGCATCCAGTGGACCAAACAGAGCAGTCACACTTCTGATGAAAGTAGTAGTCAGTGTGTTCTTTAACTAAAATAAGACAGTGGCAAATGTTCACCATGCATGATGATGGAATGGTGTGTGCATCCCTTCCCCAGCTCAGTTTTTAAAGACTGTGACACTGATAACCCGTGTGGCAGTCACACCATGTAACTCCAATATTTCTTCATAGTAATAAACCTGAAAATGTTCTTTTCAAAACCAAACAGTGACAAGAAAATTGTCTTAAAAATATGGAAATGGGACTTCTTACATGTGTATGTGTGTGGTGTGTGTGTGTGTGTGTGCACGCGCAACATGAAGAGTGATTAATTTTAATTACATCAGCCTGTCCACATGTAATTAACATCAGACTGTCTTTAAGTCTACATCCCATACATATTGTATTACTGTCCATTTATCCCGTCTCTGGTTTCCGCAAACTGGGAAACAGAAAGGTACGGTCCTGACGCCGGTCGCACAGGCTAGTGACATCAAAAAGGGAGTATGTGGCCATGTGTACATACTGTTGCAAGTAATGTCTCACACATGAATGCTTTCCATATTGTGTGCGATGTTCCAAGTATAACATGTCTTTTGTAGTGATTGTATTGAATGATTTCCTGGTATGCCTTCCAAATGTTTCTTGAAACCTTTTGTTACTATGCTGGTGGCTCAAATTATTACCGGTATAATCATACATTTCATGTTCCACATTCATTTATTATTATTATTATTATTATTCATCCTCTAGATCATTACAATGCTAGTGTAGTAAGTTGACTTATTTTTCTGGAATGAACTGTCAATGATTTAAACCACACATCTCTGTCATGCCACATACCTCGCACACTTCACAGAGCTGGAGACAGGATAACCGGACATTATAAATATGCATAAACTGTAAGTGTCACTGGTTTCAAAGTACTCAGCTCACAAAAATATGCCCGTTACAATCATTTGGTAACTCAGAATCTGCTAACCTGTGTTTCTAATACATGAATACTACATATAAATATTCTCAAAAAATGTAATATATGATTGGAAATATGATATATATATATATATATATACAAACAGTGTGAAAATCACATTAATCATGAACCATTAACCAACATTTTATAATTATATACAAACACTACTGTTCAATTTGTCTTTCAATGCAACAAGCATACATAGAATATGTTCCAATGACAACTGTAATTAATACTGGATGATTTAGCATATGAAAAACATTGCAAGGATATCAAATGGTGTTCTTCAATTGACAGTTATATCTTGTAAGGCTGTAGAATTAGCATCGTTCTTCGCATAGTGTTCAGTTTCAAAAGCGGACGGAGATGTAAAACACGTACATGCAGAGCTAAACCTTTAAAGTGGTATTAGCTGAGCAAAAACAAGTTAAAGAACTGAACATATCTATTTCATTTACACTGGTGAGAAATCAAGATATTTCTAAAACTGTATTGCACTTTTCTGTTTATTTAAATCAGAGCTGTGGAAAATGCAGGGTATGTGAGATACATTTAACAGCTACTTTATACCTTATCTGTCTCTTCAGAATTATGCCTTACATGTCTGCTTTCAGTCTTATACATTATTAGGGTATAATAATATGAACATAAATTTTCAAATTTAAAGTTAACAGTTAAAAAGCCACCAACAATGATCAGAAAATGAATAAATTTACCCTTAGTATTTAAAGTTCTTATCCCCGTAACTCTATCATCACAGACTCACCCGACACCAGGTAGGAAAGAAAATTGCTTGCTTGCAAACTTCCGCCACAGTGTAATGAGATCTTCACTCTTCTGAGACATTATGCAGTGTAGATTGGTAGTTTGTTACTCCAAGTCTTTTTGGACTGCTTGACCCTTGAGGATTGGACCAACAGGTTGTACCTGAACGTTTGTAACTAACTACCTATCTGTGCTGTGTAACATCCTATATCAACACATCTTGAAAAGAAAGATCTCACATCAAGTGTCTGGTGGAACAAATACGGCTGATACAATTAAAAGACAGTATTATAGAATGGGAAGGTCTGTCCTTCCTATAATGCAACACTTTCGAAGAGCTTAATTTTTCATTTACTTTCTTGATAACTTATCCAAACCACTGTACCTGTCAGGTAAGCAGTTTTACTTTTACGAATTCAAGGAGTGGTGCACAAAAACACTCTGCCACTTATTAACAATGGAATAATAATTAACTGATAAAGACCACCAACAAACACAACCATATTTATTGCATAACAATATGCTGCTACCAATGAGCTACGTGTTTTGGCCCAAAAAGGGTCATCATCAGGCCTTGTATACAAACAAAGAGGAAGCAAATATATAAATGTTACATGTATATCCTTACTGTTAGATCTCACACTTTACTCCATCTCAATGTTTTTATACAAAGCTAGACAATGGCCCTTTTTGTCTGAAACATGTAGCTCATTTGTACCAATATACTGTTAGACAATAAATACAGTTGTGTTTGATTGTGGTTTTCATCAACCATTCATTCAAAACAAAATTCAATGTCCTCAATGAAAACAATGAAATAAGTTTTTGAAATCCTTTATTTGTCCCAACTAACGCACACAAATTATTTTAATTGTTAAAATGTTAAAACATTTAAAACTATAATATTTGCTCCAACATGTTTCGGTTTACATAAACCATCATCAGGGAGCTACAGCCTGCGCTTTGCGAAAGTTACAATATTGATTCCAGTATACAAGTCGTTGTCGGAGTATTCAGTATTATGGCTGCATATTTCGTTCAGGCCTGTTGTGCATGTGGATTATGCACTGTGCGTAATACATGTATAATACATGCACTGTGCATAATACATGCATAATACACACGCACAACAAGACTGAACGAAATATGCAGACATAATACTGAATACTCTGACGACGACATGTATACTGGAATCAACATTGTAACTTTGGCAAAGCGCAGGCTGCAGCTCCCTGATGATGGTTTATGTAAACTGAAACATGTTGGAGCAAATATTATAGTTTTAAATGTTTTAACAATTAAAAAATTTGTGTGTGTTAGTTGGGACAAGCAAAGGACTAGACATTACTAATGCACTGAACAACCATGAAGATTAAGTTTTTAAAGTTTTGTGGGTATATATGTGCTTTGTTTTAAGTAACACAAACAAGTGTGAAACCTACATTCTGCATTTTTGTTTCATGTATTTGTTTCACTGTCAGTTCATCAAAATACAATAAAATCATCGGAGAGATACCATGAAGTATTTAAGTATGCCAACGCAGTAACTGCATGGTCCAGTGGCTGCCAATTATTAGACTTAAATGGAAGCAAATGTGTTAACAGACTTCACAACTCTGATTTAAATATATTAAAATATTTACTTTAAATAGAAGCACTTCCTCTTTTTTGTGGTCAGTGTTTGAGTGTCCTTCAAAATACAGAGTTCATGGGACATGCTGCTGCACACAAAGAGAAAATAGACTCAATCTTAAAAAAAACGTTTCTGTGCAGGTTAATGTGTTCCAAGGTTTGCTTTCCTAGCTGCCTGAAGGCGGATAAATAATTTATTCAACACTTCCATACATTAAGACATTCAAAGATTTCCTCACTTAACGCTGCTTGATAAATAATAGATTCAATGCTTCTGTACTCTAATGTGTTCAACGTGTTCCTTCTTTAGCTGCTTGTACACAGACAATTTCTTCAGTACTTCTTTACCATTCAAGATGCTCTCTCTTTTGCTGCGCGTACATGAGCCATTTCTTCATACTCCTGTACTATTCAAGGTGTCCTTCTGTAGCTATGTGCAGACAATTTCTTCAGTACTTCTGTACTATGTCTTAACTGATACTAATATGTAATCATTATATGATGATCAGAGTAAAATAAAGTCTAAGTATTCAGTATGAATAGTCACCAGTACATACAACTGTATTTCACAGATACCACTCTTGTATTTATTAATATCTGCATAATTTTATAACTGATGCTACTGTCGATCAATGGTCTGAAAGAACCACTCCGTGAAGCGTCTCAGTTGTTGCGCAGCAGTCTGCGACTCTTCCTGGAGTCGTCTATTTTCATCTCGCAAACGCCGGACTTCCTCTTCTAAAGAAAGACGTCGACGAGTCTCTCTAGCAACTCTAGCTTCTAGATGTGCGAGATGGCTCTGCAGTTCAGTCATCTGTCGTCCTCCGACAGCAGTAATGCTATTGCTTTCACTAAAAAATAAATTTTTACATCATTAAATGTATGCAGGAACATTAATGCAAACAAACACTATAAACGTGTATAACACATTTATGGGCATGAAATATCTGCCCCTTAAGATTATATTTAGTTGTGAGGCAGAGGTTCTCACATAGGTGTTGCTGAAGATTCAAGACTTCTGGACTAAGACTCCATGTCAATGGGTGTGTTCTGTACACCCACAATGACACAGCATCATATCTCAGAAGACTTGAATCTTATTATGTTAGTTGCTTTGATAAATATGCAACAACACCAAACGAAAGACTACCTGCCAATTTTGATTAAGACTGGAAATTATACAATGTAAAGGGACGCTAATGTTAAAAACATGTAATTATCATCTGATACTCAGAAAAGAGGTTAGGAATAATGCACTGACGTGTCATCTCAGTTATGAGGATATAATTTCAACTGTCTGAATTAATTTTATACGTGTATTCTGAGAGATCTCAAATGTATGCTAATGGGTTAAGCACATATTTCAAAAAAGTTTTTGTTTATCATAGTACACAAGTAAAAGTATGAAAGGACAGATACATGGACTCACCGAGAACAAATGCGCTGGTATGCAAAGGAATTACATCTGGTGAAAGGATAATGACATCAAGGAGAGTATGCTCTGGGATTGTGCAGCACTTCTGATTAATATGACAGAGTCCAAATCCAACATGTACATGAACTGTAAACAATGGCCACAAGGACAGTATGCTTCTGGGATTGTGCAGAGCTCCCAATGAAAATAAGTGGGTCCAAATCAAAGAAATGCATAAACTCATCTCATAGGTCTACACAGACATTAGTAGCCCAGAAAATGCTTAAAACAGTATTATGGTGAAAATACAAAACTAAAGGCCCTACAATTTAACCTAGTTCACCCAAACAGCAGGTCCCTCACAAAAAGCAGCACACACCAAGTATATCAAGGCTACTACACTGCATGCACAAGCATTTCACAACAGAAGTTCAACAGAGTATTATAACATTCCACAATTTATTTTTAATATGATCTATACTGTTTCCTGAAACACTTCATTTTGGAGTAGAGCAGTGTAATTTATACACAATACTGTACTTTAAAATCAATTTATACTTCCATAAGGCAAGAACAAGCAATCACTGACATGATTTTAAAAGCAAAATTACACACTTTAGTTGTAGATACTAGTACCATACAAATGAAAGTAATCACAATCCATAAATCTGGACAGATCTGTTATGTGCAGACTATACAAAAAATGTAGTTTCCCAGTGTTCTGGGGAGCTTTTGAGAGAATAAACTAGCAAGTGCAACACACACATATTATATTAAGACACGATGCAAGGACTGGCAGTCATCTTCTATGCGTGTAACTGATTTCATCTTTTGAAGAAAAAATTACATCCAACTGAATTCATTACTTTTTCTAGCATGTTTGTCCCAGTAGTTACACATTTAAAAGACAGTTACTTGAAAGAGAACCTAATACAGACAGCTATCAAAGTCTGCACATACATGACAATTTGGTATTCATCGAACTATTTTGTTTCATCGTAAAATTAGAACAATCTTTGAAAATATAACTGTTTTTGCATTTCAAATGCCTGTACCCATACAATACACAGTTGCCAATATGAAAAACATGTGAAATGTCCTCCTCCCAGTCAAGTTTCTGTACAGACTGAAAACACTCCTTCCTGTACATCCTCTATGGAATTACCAGTTGTGAAAGGGTTAGTGATGATTATTTTATCCATGAGATATATCTCCACAGGTAAAGAATGTTATGTATAAATCTCATGACAAAGGTTTGATGTGAACACATGTACAAAAACACCCCTAAAATTCATTTTTATATTTAGGCAACATAGAAATGTACTGCATTTTTAAGGCATGTTCATTAATTTCAGTTTCATTTTTCACAAAATGCCAATATATCATAATTTTATATCTTTCTGTTATACAGGGTCCGCCAGTGAAACCTGACGGTTTTAAAAGAAGTAGTGCATAGTCAATTTTCATGAAAAAATGTTTTTAATTTCCTTAATAAATACAGGGGAAGTTGGAATTTAAGAATACCATAGGAATATTTAAAAAAAGTTGTCAGACATGAAAAATAACATCGTTTAAATGACGACCCTTGTTGTGGATGCACTTGTTCAGCCTTCGAGAGAAGTTGGTCATCACCTGCTCACACATTCGGCGAGGTTTGGCACACATTTCCCACTCAATTGCATTCTGCAGCTGAGGAATATCTTGTGGCTTGTTGATGTACACTTTTCCTTTGAGGTACCCCCCACAAAAAGGAATCGCAAGGTGACAGGTCCGGAGAGTGGGGGGGCCACAGAACATCACCTCTGTGGGAGATGAGCTTCCCAGGAAATAAACTAAGTAATTCGGCCATAGCTTCCCTGGAAATGTGGGCAGTTGCCCCGTCTTGCTGGAACCAAATTCAGAACTGATTCAATCGACATCTGCGTAACTCGGGTACAAGGAAATTTCGGATCATGACAACACTACGGACGGAATTCACTGTCACTGAACGGCCATTCTCTTCAAAAAAAAAAATACGACCCTATCACTCCGAACTTGGCCACCGCAGCCCAAACTGTAACCCTATCACAATGTAGCGGATGTTCGTGCACCTGTCAAGGGTGGATCGTCAACCAGTAACGAAAGTTTTGTTTGTTCACACTTCCGTTAAGAGGGAAGTGCACTTCGTCACTTGTCAAAATCACAAGTTTGGGATCTTCCTCAAACATCTGCATCATGGTCTCGGCGAAAGTTGTTCTCCTGCCAAAATCTTGTTGATTCAACTCCTGGACAAGCATTAATTTGTATGGGTGGAAGTTCAAATCTTGGTGTAAAATTCGCCAAACAGTAGTGTCAGGCAACCTCAGAGCTTGCGCATGGTGAACTGCAGATCGACACGGCCTCAACATTTTCCGGAGTTCTGACCGTTTGTGCAGACCCACCTTGTTTCTTCTTCGTTGCAGAAGCCGTGGTATGGAAGTTGTGCACCCAAAGAAGTATCGTGTTTCGTGATGGAATCATCCCGTGATGTGCAACATTAAAATGCAGACGAAACTTCCTCTGTGTGACGGTTATTGATTCGCCGTTTTTTAAAAAACGTCTCCACGACGAATGCACAGGGTTGAGGGCCCACTGCTCCATGGCTACTGAAACTGCAAAACCTTACGCTTCCAATGCTACCCCTTCCATAGCAACTGGATGTTCTGCCTTCATATACTAGCCGTTCAAAAAACGTCAGGTTTCACTGGCGGACCCTGTATAATATTCATGGTTTTCATAAACTATGTGCTCAAATTTAAATTCCAACCCAGACAGATAAACATTAGAAGCTTACATGCTGGCGGCTGTGGTATCCAGCCCAAGACGTTCTGTCACATCATCTACCCAGTGCCCCAGGCTCTCCCCATTGCGAGCTGCTTCTGGTACTGGTTCATCACGCTGCACCTGCATCATAGCTCGGGTTGCAGTGTCTACTAGACTGGGCCAATCCATCTCCCGAGCATCTGGGAGGGGCAGAGGCTCTGCTAACTTCGCACCAGAAGACTTCGTCACTCGTGGTGATAATCTATGACAAAATACAGTTGCTCCACAGAAAAAAGACCCTTACATGAAAAGGTTACTAGTGACAGGCCTGTTCTCCAAAAGGTATTTCATATAATCTCACCAATTTTTTAGCTTTACTTTAATGGGTGCCCATTTATTTACATATCTTCCAAGGGTGTCTTTCCTTCAGATGCCCCACCAAAACTGTATGCATGTCTATTCTCTCCAATCTGTGACACGTGCACCATCCGCCATATCCTTCTTGATCTAACTGCCTTAACAAAATCTGATGAGGAGTACAGATCATGAAGCTCCTCATTATGCAGTTTTATCCATCTCCTTGTTCCTTCCCACACTTCTGGTTTGTGGGTCAAGTAATGTTCAATTCAAATTTCCACTATGGAATGAGGGTTTTCCCTTTCAGTAGAAGAGGATACATATTTACAGGGACAGTCTGTTCCCATTCATCCACAGAACATTAGGTCCCCTACCTTGTGAAACAATAACACCAATTTTCATCATATTAAAAGCCACATAACATAATCAATTTTTAAGAGAGTTTAGTTGATTAAATTTACCAAGAATGTGAAATTTAATTTTGATATTTAAAAATTTCTGAAATACCATTCCTTCTACTTAACAAAACAGCCTAACAGAAACTTTCTAAAGTGGTAAGTGTTCTTCAAGTCATATGGAGTGAAGAAAACAGTTTCACAACTTTATCATAAAAAATCTGCTAATATGTGCTGTCCACACAGAATGGTTTAGTACACCTATGCAAAATGAGTAATATCCATGGTACACAAAGTGCGGCATTAACAACAACAACAATAATAAATAAAAAATAAAATAAAAAAATAAAAAAACAGCTCCAGCTGTAAGCAAAGTAACAAAACATTACAAAAATCACCATTCATTTTAACTATTCAATGCAAGTGACCAGTTATATCATTTTACAATAAAGTTCAGTAGAAAAAAATTGATGCCACACTGCAATTTGCATTACATCATTTAAGAATAAAACATCCAATATGCTATACAAAGTGTAGTCAAACAAGAACTTCGCAATGGACACATACTCTACAAGACTGTAGAAGAAGCAAGAAGTAAGAAACAAGTTGCAGTCTTCAACCATCATCAAAAAGTGGATATTTTTCCCCTCAAGTTTTCCCATTTTTAGCAAAAATGATGTGGCACTTCTGTCACACCCTGCTCCTAGGAGACTGATACTTACAGGAATACAAATTATCATCAAAAATACATGACTAAAAATCAACAACTGATCACTTCTCTGTGTCTTAGCATACTGAAAACATGCCACCAAGATTGTTGTCTTCTAGGTAGACACCATGTAGACTTCTAGGTGGATACCAACATTTCAAAACAAAATGCTGCCTCCATCTGTAGCATAGTCCAGGAAGAGTAGGCCATGTGGAAAAGAAATGAGTATTACGTATGGGACGTACAGGATATGTGGTTAGAGTACTCACCTTTCCTCTTTGGTAAGCTTATTTTCACTAGGTGCTGGGCTTGAAGCTGTGCTGGCGTTGGATATGACTGTAGCTGGCCGTGCTAATGTAAGAATCACTTCACCTGAAGAGGCACGTTCTGTGGTGATGCCGCAATTGCTGCTATTTGTGTGCTGGTCTCTTGTACGCAGAAGTCTGAAAGCAAATACAAAATATGTGTATCGTGTGTTGTGCAGAAGTTCACGTATGTCATTACTTTCTCACACTGAAGTGCATAATCTTTCAATAACCTTAGAAAGTTTATTAACTGAACTTCCATAACCAATATTCCCAAAAAATTAAATAACTTCATTATATTAGCACAAGTAGAATGACTGTAACAAATAAATATAAGCCACAGAAATAAAATAATTGACACAAATGCAAAATACTGAAAAATCTGTGCTCTATACTTGAGATAGTATGGGAAGGTTAACCACAAGTGTGCGTGTGCGCGCGCGCACGCACGCACACATATATATATATATATCCTGTGAGTGTTTACTCCTGTTCCCAAGAAACATATAAATGCTTAGAATAAGTTGACACTGCACCACTAAATTCACTCATTGTCTATAACAGATTAGTTCTTTCACTATTCTAACTTTCTGCAAAAAATGTACCCTCTGTTTCACTGTGAAAATTCACATTCCATTCCACTCCACTCTTCTTGCTGTTATTGGTATTTAAGCTGTATGTTGACTACAAGAGAATTTGTATGTGAATACTATATTACACTTTATTTACTCAGTTATAAGGCAACCCTGGATAATAAGATACACCCTTCACAATCTCTAACAATCTGGAAAACACCTGCACAGAACATATTTCAGATGACAAAGTAAGAAAACAGTCACATCTTACATTTGGGCGAACACAGTATTTATAAAATACATCAAATAATTAATCTGAAGATACTTAATTCATTCCAAACTCTCAGCATATTAAAGGAGCAGAATAATTCCCCTATGAGCAGTTAAACTAACACTGAGACTGAACACTGTACTCCAAGTGGACCAGACATCTGCTTAGTATTTGGGAGGCCTTGGTTGCAATTCTAGGCCCAGAGACCAATTATCCTAAGATACTGTGTGGTTTGTCCTAGCTCTCAAGGCAAATGCAAGTGTATTACTTCAGATTAGACCATGCCTGTTTCCTCCTACATCCACTTAAATTCATTAATTACTATTCATTCAATCACCCAGTGCCTTTCAGCCAGAGCTCCTGAATGTATCAATAAACCATAATAAAATAAACAAACAAAAAACAAACAAATAAAGCTTGAACAGTAAATAATATATTCTGCTGAAAATGATGAAGATATCAATTACTTATGTTTGGCTTGAATGACCCATCACTGCACCCTAAAGCCCCAAGCAATGAAGTAATCATCAGTGGGTCCAAGGCCCTAATGGGATCCTTGTGTTTTGTTCCAGTGTCAGAGAATGAGTGCATAAACACACAAATTCTAACTTACTGCTCTCTTCCACGCTGTTCTCTGGTAGGCTGGTCAGAATCTGAAGACGGGCTAGTTGGAAGAACACTGAGTGATGGACAATTCCCATTCACATTGCACAAGTTTTCTCGAGAACGTGATCGATTAGTAACAGCCACATCATTTACATTACCACCAGCACTACTATTGTTACTGCTACTATGGACCTTTCCAGCAACTGCATTATTTCCTACAGGTTCCTAAAACACATCAGAATTATGCAGAATTAATTCACTTTATGCCCAACAAAGACTTAAAGAAGATAGACCATAAATTTTTAAATAACTCTTCTCATGTTACAAAAATTTACCTACATTTTTAAGTCTTACTCATTTTTAAGCCAAAACTCCAACCTTTCACCCCTCCCCCACATATCATGCTGGTACAACAAGTGATAAATAACGATGCTGTAAATGGATGGCAGACTGGGTAATACAGGGTGTTCCACGACTTTAGGGCATAACTGCAGGAGGTGATTTCCTAGGTCTTTGTGATCAAAAAAGTTCATTTAAACATGTGTCCGATTTTGGACGGTTACGGAGTTATGACCGTTTGAATCTCGGAATAG
>Ga0123352_10005295_pt1 | contig 19359 bp, 12 predicted proteins | sample TergutLab28metaG_FD_89700 | JGI IMG/M metagenome (GOLD analysis project Ga0123352, IMG submission 89700) | Labiotermes labralis P1 segment gut microbial communities from Petit-Saut dam, French Guiana - Lab288 P1 | ecosystem: Host-associated > Arthropoda: Insects > Digestive system > Gut ... | reverse complement strand
CAACTGTCCCTATCCTGGGCCAGCCCAATCCAGTCCATATACCCACATCCCACCTCCTGGAGATCCATCCTAATATTATCCACCCATCTAAGCCTAGGTCTCCCCAGTGGTCTCTTTCCCTCCAGTTTCCCCACCAAGACCCTAAACACCCCCCTCTCCTCACCCATACATGCCACATGCCCAGCCCATCTCATTCTTCTCAATTTTATCACCCGCACATCATACATTCCAACACATTCTTTAAACATACAGGTAAAAACTTAATACTACCTGCAATACAGCAAACTACATACACAGACTATGACTCATAGCAAATTAGAAAGCAGCAAGAACTGTGCTGGCAGATAGCGTGCAAAAGTGTCCAAGTGAAGAGTGATGCAAGTTGTCAGTTACAATATTATCACAAGGTTCCAGATCATGTTTACTACTATTTTAAAAGAAATTATAGTCAAGACAGCAACAATGTCTATCTAACAACTGATACTTTTACTACTTGTTGCATTACTGACAAAAATATTATCTCTGATGTGTGCTAGCTTTAGAGCACAGTCCTTAGCATTGGAATAACACAACCCACCTAAAACACAACAATACGAAACTTCCTAAATTTCTCTTGTTTTATAAGGATGAGTTATTTACCTCTATCCGGAACTTCTCTTCCAATTTCGTGATGTCCTGTATCAGTTCTTCCTCTATATCCTGCAGGAGCCGTACTCGTTCCTCATCAGCTTCCTTCTCCTTGGTGATTCGCAATACCTCCGGGTCCTCCTGGGCTTTTACTTTGTTAGAATCCTGATTCTCTTGTGATTTGTTTTCTAGCTCCCTACCATGCAGCAACTTTGTTGCCTCCCGACTCCGTTCCTCATACGTCTGCACAGCTGCAGCCTTTGCCCCACGATTCACACCTGGTCTTACATTGCTGTTCATTCTGTCTGCAGAAGAGCTGATCGCCCTTTGATGACTCTCAGTTAAACTGTCCTGTGCTGCTCCTTGCATGGAGTTCACACTATCTGCCAACAAGCTCCCTTGTCTATCAAAATATGGCTTAGATGTACGATCGATGACTGGCTCAGCAGGCTCCACTAAACTTGGGTATTCCACATGCTCTGTAAAACCAGATGCTTGTTGTATGTGATGAAAAGTTTGAAAACAGTGACTCTGAAATATGGTGCAAGGGTTATGTTTAAACAGGTGTGAGCCAAAAGTTCCTGACCCGAACAATGTATCAATTTCAGGTTCACCTTAGTTAAAGATCAGTATTGTCTCCTTCAAGGTAATCCTGTTTGGAGTTTATACACACAGCCCATTGCCTCTCAAACTTTTGGAAGCATCTCTGGAACTCCCATTTCATGATGCTGCCCAGCACTGTGATTCAGCTTGAATCTCCATGACATTTTCAAATATTTGTTCTTTTAATGGGATTTTCATCTTATGACCTGTTACAACATTATGAAGAAACTTTCTAGATGTCTGACTTGCTCATGCAGGTCCTTTAACACAGAAAGTCAGTTTTGTTTATGTTTTTGCAGATGGGGCTTAAATTTTGAAGCAGTCCACCTCACATTTATTTAAAACTGAGGATAGGATGCCTGAGCATGTATTATATGACCTGATGGCCTTCTTCCACAATTTTGTAAGTCCAACCTGACAATGGGCAGCATTCATAATACTCGATCAAAGTATGCAACTTTTGAAATGTGAATATTATTCAAAGGGGTCTTCTACTCAAGGTATCATCAGGAAAGGCTCTTTTAAGCATTTCATAAGTCTCAGAAGCAAGTCTCTCCACGTTAAAACAAAATTTTGTGCCAATTCTTTTTTCTTTAAGGTTTACCATTCCACTGGGCTGTAACAAGTGCATAATACACTGGACACAAAACACACTTAAATGTCAATTGCACAAAAGCACAACATTTGGTTACAGCACCACTCACCACACTAATTCACATAAAACAATTCGGTGGTACCTAGTGGCACATAGGTGCATTATATCCAGTTAGAGCTCTGTGTTGCCAGTCCAGAAACTTTCGGCTTACACAATAGGGAACAAATGGAGGTGTCCTTAATTGATGGTTTAAACACTAGAGGCTATAATGGACACATAGCCAAATTATTTTCAAATACACAAGTACAAGAAACAGAAATGACACCTTCATATGCGAAACAATGACAGACAATTATTACCACTGGTGTCAAAATTTTTTTGAAGTTTCCCAAATGACAGCAGTGAAAAAATACAAATTCTGATCACTGGAGATAACCACATACTAGAATGAAGACACCATGAGCTACACTCAAAACAATGCTTATTCTAGAAAATCTCAGTATTGGTTATGGTTAACCAACTAACGTGAAGATTTTAATGCTTTAACATTCAGAATCTCTACATTTTACCCACAAAGTATATATATATAATTCATATGATTCCCAAAATGAAGAGCAATTACTTCCACGTATAGCATTAACCAGTTGGTCTCTGCAATGGTGAAGTAGAGTGTGACTTTTATGTATTTAGTTCAGATGCTTCACAAGTTTAATACAATGAACATGTAAATTGAGCATACACCCATCCCTCACTTTACATACGAATTTTGTTACACAAAAGCTGTCTGTAAGCCAAAATTCCATACAGAAAAATTCACAGCAGTGCAAGGGTTCTGAATCATTTACTTGCCTGACCTGCTGTACACACAATGTTTGTTATAAAAAAGGTATTCTCTAAAGTAAATATCTGTAAAGAAAGGTTTGCATGTATATAAAACAGTCCATTTAATAAGAAGTTCTGAATTACAGAGATGCACAAAATGTAGTTTTTGCTGTACATTGTTTTATTGTACCTTTCACAATGTCACTTTTCCAATTCATGTATTAACTGACACCTGTCAAAATAATCTTATCCACATTACCTAATAGGCTGTCCAGACCTGGCACACCAGGATGAGCTGGTACTTCCACTGTGGGACATGTAGTGTGCATTGGGTATGTCGATAACCAGTCCTCATATCCTCCCTCCAGAATAAGTGGGGTGGTCTTATAGATGATCCCAGGATCCCACTGTAAATAGCCCACAGTTTATTTGATAAGCTTGCTCATTCCCAGCATGTAACACTGCTATGCAAGAACATGCCATAGTAACAGCAGCTTGACAGCTTACCATTGTGAATGATATCAGGCTGTGATGCAAACTTATCTTAAAATTAGTATTTATACAGTCAACAAAACAACTTATTAGTACTTAATATTTAATACAATTTTTAGCTATCTCTCATTCAGTACACACCACTTCTCCTAAGTTACAGAGCACCAAGTTATATCATAAAGTTTGACACAAGTTTCCACATCCTTTGCAAAAAAAACTGAATGTACAACATGTAAAAAATTCCCATCCACCCTTCTGACCTGTGAGAACTACTAGCACTATACACAATTTTGAAGATCTTAACAGTATAAACATAATTTAGCATCACCATATGCTTGTTAAAGCAAGCATATGACAATTTATGTTTGTAAACTACAGACTAATTCTTGAAGTGTTAATAACAACAATCAACACAGTGCAAACGACCTTGCATGTTGGATTATCATATACTATTGTTTCTTTACCACAGATATTCCTCAAATCTGATAGTACATCTCAGTGTATGCATTTTTACTTTATATGAGATGGGCAGAGCATATGGGATGTAAGGTGGAGAGGTGAGGTACATGCAAGATTTTGATGGGTAAACCTAAAGGAAACAGGCCCCTTCAAAACAAAGGTGGAGATGGGGGAATGTGAAAATTGGTCTTCAAGACAAAGGATGATAGGTCATAGACTGGACTGCTCTGGCTCAGGATACAAACAAGTTGCATGATCGTGTGAAAACAGTAATAAATCTTCCATTTAAAATGTGGGGAATTTCTTGACTAACTGAAGAATAAAAGCTTCTCAAGAAGGATTCTGCTCCATGGGGTTAATTATATTTTCATTCTCATTTTGTTTCATGTTGGTATGAATATGTATATTCTTCACACACATTGATATGAATTCATTACATACCAACAAGTTTAGTAATTATATCTCGAACATTCAAGTCTTTGGGACAATATTCTATGTCAACTCATAAACAGATACTGCTGTTATGAATGTGGTGAATATTCTCACCTTCAGAGGCAAGCAGGGCCAAGATTTTTCACATGAAGGGTGATATATGAAACACATTTTGTTGTTGATTTTTTTATATGTTTCATACATTAGGGCCTGAAGATGGTATGATGATGCAGAAACAGGCAGTTGCCCAGTATCCCAGTATTCAATACTATTAACAACCTGATGTGTCTGGACTGCATAAATATGAACTCAAACTGTTTTAATACACAACAGGATGTAACAGTACATGCACACTTACCTTGTTTGGTGTGACTGACAAGAGAAATTAAAGTACACTGCTCTAAAAAATTATCAACAAGGAATTCCAGGCAACAAATGAGTTGAAGAGCATTTCACTGAAAGTTTCAGAAGAACTGTCAACCCCCCATCCCCCACCCAATCAAGCTATCAAGTGGAGGAACTCTTTCAGAGGCTGTGACAAGACTGAAATATTTCTTTTGTAAGTCTGTAAAAGTCACTGTCATATGTCACATCTTACATTTCCAAGAAACTCTACCAACTTCCAATGCAATTTCATATAACAGAATGTTTAGTTCAGGAAAGGAGACACGGTAATGAATCTGTTATATCTAGAATTTGGTCTCTAAATTCCATAAACTTCCCATGAAAGCTGAATGTTACATATCATTTCTGTATGTTTACTGGTTACCAAACTTTATGATGACTTAACCTATTCCAAAATTTACAATGCTCTTTAAAACACATATTTTATATGATTTTGTGCTATTTAAAATTTAACGACTCTAACTATGATCAAACAGAAAGTAACTTTAATGTTATTGCAGGGAAAGAAGGTAGAAAACCTTGCTGGAAAAGATCTTGAAGCAGAGAAGGAAGAATAGAAATAAGAAAGGAGAGATAAACAAACAGATATGGGGGAGGGGGAGAGAGAGAGAGAGAAAAAGGTAGTTTTCCAACTGTTACATCCAGACACAGGAATACGTACAACTGCTGTCTTCTTCAAGCTTTTGGCTCAGACAGATGTGGGATTGGGACAGGTTTCTCTCTCAAACCTCAGTTTTCCCATTAGCATCAATGCTATGTGTCAGTATCTTATTTATCCACTCTCAGCATTAAATAACCTTAGCTAATAAGAGCATCACTATATGGAATATTTCTCTCTTATATCAAGGCTAAATTGTTTAGCTCCTCAACCACAATACATCTGAAAATATAATTTACATACGATTCCCAAACAAACTCACATAAGAGATAAAGTTTCCCATCTCTTTGCACATAACTGGCTTTCTACCAACTCAGTGGAATTAAATGCCCAGTGTGATGTGCAGATGACTGGAATTTAAATGACAGGTAGATGGGAAGACCATTAAATGGCCACCTCTATGCCCAACATTTGGCGTTTTGAGCACGTGCATGATGAGCACACCTGACATTAGATGCCACAGGGTTACCTTAAATTGAAACCTTTCCAATTTTAAAATTGTGCATATGGAACCTAATCAGCAAATCAGAATCAAGATATCAGTTCTGATATTTTAGCAGGAACACAGCTAAGGATTCTGTTCGTCTGGGATATGACTGTGAAAGTGGGTAATTGGATCTTGACATTTCAGGGCAATGTAGTGTCCTCACCTTCAAGCACTGAAACCTCCTACGAGAATTCTTCCAGGACCATCACAATCTGATTAACCAATGACACAAATCACACCCCAGAAGAATGAATCTTAAGTACCGACACACTGGATAATAATTAGAAGAAATGTGTTCTCAGTACCACCATGCTGGGTAATAAATAGAAGAATTGAGTCTTCAGTACCACCATGTTGGATAAAATTAGAAGACTGGAATCCTCAGTGTCACCATGCTGGATAGTGATTAGAAGAATGCAATCCTCACTAACACCAAGTTGGATAATAATTACACGCTGATTAGTTCAGTTACTATACTAACTACAAGGACACTACATATAAACTATTCTTATACCATGTACTTCTCTTCAGTGGTTAAATTACACATTACTGTGAAAATCTGGCTATAGTCAGGAAGTTAAAATGTTATCTAGCTGTACACCTTTCTAATGAATTATATTTCCAAAATGTCATTTTGGTCTATGTACCTTCATCAAAATACTCTTCAGTGTGTACAGGTTGGTACCAGGCTGATGAGATTTTTCTGTTGTAGACCAATCCAAAAGCACAATTAAATCTGCATTTTTCCTTTGACTCCAAGACAATCTTGATTCAGGAGGAAGTAACTTTTCCAGTGCTGCAGCACTTGTCCTAGAAAAGTAATCAATGGTCAATAATCCACAGTAACACATGCTGAAATAGAGACAAATTTTGTGATCCTTATGATTATAATATGAAATATAAACTTATACAAAAATGTGCCAATTTTTTTATGTCACACTTCTCTTATTCAGATTCTAAACCTTATCACCCACTCTGTTAAATCACATTCATAACATTCTTACCTCTGTTGTCATTCCATTGACTACAATATGTTTATGATCCCAACATCTTGAACATATTGAACCTCTGTCATGGACAACCCAACAGTCAAAGTCAAGAACATGGATTTACATTAAAAGATTCAACCTAAAACTTTCAAATATTAAAGTACACTGTCTAAAAACTTTATCAATAATCTACTCTTTACATCAGTAAATTCTTTAAGCATTCTTTGTTATTACATAATTTTGTTATTACTGACAATGACATTGATATTTGACAACTTGTGCTATATGAGTTAGCTGACTATAAAAAAATACAGTTTTTTCCCTTCTTCCTTTTTTCTTTTCCTTCCCCTTTTGTTTTTCCTCTCTCTCCCCCATGCAAATCCATCTCTTCTACATTTGTTCCTATGCTATCCCCTCATATTCTTTCCTGATATGATATAAATACAATCTTTATGATTGATAATGTATTTATTAATTTCTTATTACTACTTTTTCTTATTACATTTTACATAACTCTTATCCTTGCTATGCCATTCCCATTTCATTGTGGTGTCAAATGTATAGTAACTACTTTGTATCTGCTGAGACAGACAGCCTGCTGTGTTATATATGTTTATGTTAACTATGTGTATCGTGATACTCTTTGCCATTTACTATTCCAACATGAAATCACTAGTTTTTAGAATACAGAAGAAGGCAATTAGAATTATGGAAGGATGTGGGAACAGAGTTTCGTGTAGAAACTTATTTAGGAAATTACAAATTCATTGATTGTATATTCTGAACTGATCACATTTCCTTGTACAAACTTGATTTGTTACTTATGCATCATAATCACAAATCACTATCATATGTATCTTACTGTCAAGACTCATTTTGTGCTATGCCTGTTGTTATATAATGACAAGTTCTATATCCACTATGATGGATCTCTGGAATACTAAATAAATGAAATGAAATAATAACATTGATAATACCCAGCACATTGTCTTAAGTCTTCACACAGCAACAGTGCATTGAAAAATACTAAGTAATTAAAACAAACTGAAACAAAGCAAAAGATTTTGGTTTCCCAAATCATAACTTAAGATGATAATTTCATATGCAACCACGTTACGAATAGTTCCAAAAATTTTGGTACAACATATCACTGTACCAGTTTTCCTTGTAAAGTAGCCTCATATTTGATAACTGGTATCTCCGGAGTCATTTATCAGAGAAAATAAAGTTATGCATTAATAAAAATAATTTCTAGTATTAAATTACACTTTCATTACTATTTCTTAAACCAACAATGGACAAACCCTTAAAACACTTGAAGGAACAAGGGCAACAGAGTGTGGTTATGGTAAAGTTACACATGCAAGCCATGAAGGCATATGGGAGAGTGGAGGTACAGCTCCATTCATTGCACTTGGCAGTAAAAAGGAGTAAGTGGCCAGCTTCGTGCCTCAACACACTACCCCCAGGAGAAACGATCCCAGTATCCATTCAATAGGGGGCTGTGTGGGCCCCAGGGCCGATCTGGAACATTTGAATAAGGGACAAATCGCTTGTATCTGGCTGTAATTGAACCATGATTCCTTGGATGTCCAGTCCTTGGCCTATTCACTATAATGACTAAGCTATCGCTGCTCCAAACAGTGTGGTTATTTAACTAAAATGTTTCAATGTTGTCTTCACCTTAAAAATACAATACTCACCCTGGTTTTACAATGTCTTCTGGAACATTTATACAGTTTCCTATAGTCATATGAGACTTTGCATAAGAGGTAGCAGGCCGGGAGTCAAGAATCAAGATGTTGGTTTTATTTTCTTCCAAGAGAGAATACAGCTGTCTGCTTGATATACTAATATCATCTACACCTAATCAAAAAACAAACCTGGTTAGATAGACACACAGTACAAACATAAGACTCGGGTAAAAATCATTACACTGAGAAATAAACACACACATCATAAGAATGTGAATGATAAACATTTATGCACAATATACAGTTCAACAACTGCAGGATAGAAGAGGACTCCATCCAGCATGCTCTTCAGACCTTTCTTCTTCTTTATGCTATTACTTCTTTACTACTAAACTGTACACAGTACCTACAAGGCCACAAACAGCAAAGTATTTAGATATATCATCAGCATCTCTTAGGACTTCATCCCTCACATTTAATTTCATATAATATGGAGCACCTGTGAGGGCATACACACAGCAGAGACCAAGTACATTCTACAGACTTGTAAGTTCTACATGGTTCAAATGGGAATAACAATACAGATGGCACACACAGGAGACCAACCTTCCCCATTAACACTATGGGTCATCATTATTAAACTGATACAATGGAAACTAAACATCAAAATTTGCGAAGTGTACCACAAATCATTCAGTGTTTTTGTAAGTTACAGTTTTCTGCAAAATATTTAATGTTTTTCAAATGCTCTCAATGCACATTTCACTCTTTATCTGCAGTTTTTCCTCACAATCCCAGATGAGTGAAATAAATACTGTACTGATATCGTCATGTGAATACATAAAGGTTTTACTGAACCGGACTCACTCATTCCATGGACAAGAATCCTTTGTAAGAAGCTGATCAATAAATTACCAGCCTTCTACAGACCCAAAAGGATCATTAATGTGTTCATACAAGTGTGTCCCTGCGCCCTATTCTATACTACTGTGGTAAATAAAAATTTTCAAGAATGAGAATGGTTTCCTTACACAAAAATTAATTCAACAAAATACTGCATGACATGTTGTGAAAATAATTTGTTTACCCTCATGTCTGCTGGTGATCTATGCAGACCACACTGCAAGTACTAACCAGCACACAGCTTCAGGCCAATCAGTGAGACTGCACATAAATGTTCACCTACCATTTACTGCAATACAAATGATCACAAAGAATAACTAATTGAAAATGTGGGTGTTCACATTTGTTCACTGTTAGGAACAACCAGTTCACCATTGCAATTATTCTTGAGCTGGAATTTAAAAATAAAAGCAAAATTATACATAAACTAAAAATAATTACTATGGAAATACAAGGCATCACAACACTTCAGGCACCATACCTGAAATATGTTGCACTCTGTTTTCCGATGACACAAATGTTACATCACCTGGTGTTCCATTGACTAGATTGGTGTCTTCACTTGGCCTTTCCAACTTAACTTGCTTCCTCTTCAGCTCTTCCGTTGCCTCTCTTTCTTCTTGAGCTAACTGTTCAGCTTCAATTTTCTCCTGTTCTTTCATTATCCTATATCTGTCAGTCAGGCAAAAATTTATCAGAATTAATAATCCTGATATTTTTACAACACCAAAAAACATGTAACTAATAGAAAGATCAGGAATCAGTAAGCTTCAAAATCCAATGCAAATTAAATGCAATAAAATATGTATCTTAATTTAATTGCACATCATTATACAGCACAGAATTTGTCACAAGGAATGGCATCCATACGCAATTCGGGTTTCTAACAATCACAGTGACAATAATGCACAGGACAGTTGTGTAGTATGAGTAAGCAAGGTGAGTCGAAGCTTTGGCATAAGTCACTTTATTGTCTGCTGCCATGCAGGCAACACCTGATCATCTAAATTTTCTGTCACTAAAATGAAATCTGCAAGCCCATCATCCATGAGCATTTGTCAATACTATGAAACCTCAAGGCCCAACCATGGTGCAACAAATGACTTTGTCATAATTACTAGGTTTTCACCAGTAAATTAAAATCTGGAAGCCTCATTCCTTGCACTAAAATGAAAATGCAAAGCTTAATACCCATGGCTTAAAATTTTCTTTCCTAAAACACATTTTTTTTTATCATCTCTCAAAGCCTTGGGTCAATAGATTTAAGGTTTAATTTGGGGAGGTTCTACTCCATGCATTACAATTTCTTTTTCTTGTCTCAGAATGCCTGTAAGCGTACAGAATGTGCCAATTTGTGATTTTCTCATGCATCCTCCACACTGTGGCTTAAAGTTGTGTAAGAGCATTGGGTCTGACAACCCTAATCTAACACACCCCAAAACTTGCAAAAAAAAAAAAAAAATAAGTAAAAAAGCAAGCAAGATGCGTAAGGTATATATCATATTAAGTTATATTTTTTAATCATATCACTTTGAATGAGAATGAGAGTAAATAATAGTTAGTAAAAAGTCTGGCAAGGCTCTGATGTTCAAGTCTCGGACTAATCTTCCCAAAGATAAGAACATAAACTAGCGATTTTGTTGTTATCCCTTTTATATAATAATAATAATGAAATCAATTCAAAATTGTTCTATTTAAAACTTAGAATTTGTGGAGAGGATTCAGAGTTCAAAGCCCTAACAGCTGTTTGGACTTAAGACATGCATTCATAAGACTGAAGGGGTTTATCAAATGTTATCCCCACAAGCATGCATACTTGCAGGCTGGCTGTTTCATAGAAGGATGGTGAAGTATAGATTTGGAAATGTTTACTTGAACATTACTTGACCATTAATTTCAGGGGACCAGTGATGATTACCATTGGTTTGTTGACCAGTAATCTCATAATTGTAATGAATAAGTATGATGTAATCAGTTGCAAGAACATTAGCAATAAACCTACATAAATGCAAGCTGTGTGATTACTATGTACGTAGTCTGTGATGATTTGAAACAACTTGCTAGTACCCAGTACACATGCCTTGATAAAACCTCACATAAATGGATGAGAATGCCAATAAAACTTGCATCTCAGAATGAATGAAGTACCTATTCTGAACCAAATGGAAATGAATTGAATTTATTTTTACGTTCAGTAAATCCACAAGGTTACAAAAACACTGGATACAAAAAATGTCAACAAACAATATTCTTAAAAAATATACAAGAGACAATGAAGGATATTAGTATAAAATATAAATACACAAGAAACAAAGGAAGGTTACAAATGAGCATGAATGATAAAGACAGCTACAAAGAAAGACAGATGCATACATCACACACCAAGTGTTCATAGTTTCAGACCTTATGAGTATTTGAATTAAATTCAGTGGTGTTTGAATGAGTAAATTTGTATCATCAGCAAACAAAACAGGCGCAGACTTATTATTTATAAACTGAGGTAAATCATTCAGGCATACAAGAAATAGCAAGGGATCAAGGATGAAACCCTGTGTGGCCCCATGTTTAATTAATGCCAAGTTAGACAGGGTGCTATAATGGTGTGTCTTAGTATATATTAAAATTCTTCGATATCTGCTTTTAAGGTAAGAATGAGAGAGTTATTTACCTTCACCAGTTTTTCCATAAGTTTCTAGTTTCAGTAGCAATATTTCATGACTTACGAAATCGAAGGCCTTTTCAAGATCACAAAAATACCTCCAACCATTAATTTATTCTTCAAGGAAGTTAAGATTTCATTCATTAGTTTATAAATGGCATTTTCCAATGTTAATCTCATCCAAAATCCATACTGTTCCCTGCTGAAAATTTTACTATTACATAAATATTCTAATAACCTTCATTGCATTACCTTTCCAAAAATTTTGGAAAATAAAGTTGGAAAAGATACTGATCTATAGTTACATATGTCTTTTTTATTTCCTTTTTAAGGGCTTTATTATAGAAAATTTTAAATATTGGGCAAAATATCCCTAATAAGAACTTTCTTACATATTTCATTGAGGGGTGAAATTATGGACAGCTTATTTTTCATAACTTGGTGGAAATTTTGTCATAGCCAAGTGGAATCCTTTGACTTAAGTGACTGAATTATTTAAAATGAAACTGAAACAACCAAAACTGAAATAAGGTTCACACAACTGAACAAAAATTAACGTTATCGAAATTTAACTGCCATACATTCAATAATAAAATTGATCTAAATAGTACAAATGCCATTATGCATAAAACATTCACCTCTGCTGTAAACTGCCTGCAAGTTTCTCTGCCGTATCCAGTGCATGTTTTACTTTCTGTGGACCAAGAAACTGATTGAAAAAGGCCTTTTCATTTTTATACTCTTCTAACCCCTGAACCATTGTCACTATTGTAAGGTATTTCATATAGTTAACATAACTCAACTCCTCGTCACCAGTAGACATATATTTTGTTGCTGCACTAAACAACTTGTCGGCTGAGTTGCACAATCTGTAACGAAAACAGGTAAAAACACGTAACATGACTGAACAAATTATTTTTCACAATGTACACGCGCACTATTTCGGACCATGGGGTTTACTTACGCTTTAGCTTTGCGCCCTTTAATGGACTCATCAATATTGTAATGCTTTTTCAAATCTTCAATTGATTTGCCCAAATGTAAAGGTTTCAGTTTTGTTTCTGGCATTTTGAAATGTGTTACACTTAACAATCCATTAACGTTCCTCTTCAGGAATCAAGCTGTCATTCCTTCTAAAATCAGATATGACTTGCTACAGTGACACGTATAAAATAATACAAGGAATATTGTCTTTACTACGCCATATTTTGGTAACAGCAAATTACGAATATAAAATCAAAACCATTACTGGCACACACCGCCTTACTATCGTCTCTACTACATCAGCTGCTACATTTTGACAGCTATATCTGTGCGAATGTGTCATCTGTGGTAAATGTGGTCAATTTCAAAGCATAGTTTGTAAGTTTCTCAACGACTTAGATATCACGGATTGGTATTCTCATGTACGCACCACATGCTGCCATCTATAAGCAACGGCGCATAGGCTTCTTTCACACGTCCCGGTTTTCCACTAGTCAACAAGTTACGGAAGGGCTTTAGCAAAATTTTGAAGTTTTAAATCTCGTCTGATTTTCGCCGATTGGTTGAATGACTACCAACGCTGACCAAATAACCGTGCATGAAGAGTGATATAAAGTGAATCGTAATATTATTATTTCTATGTCTTTTTTGTACTGTCGTCTTAAACCCAGACATTGGAGGTTTCATTGGGTTCACCCTATAATTAAAAAACGGGAAGAGGTCAGTGCACTTTACATATTACTGTCAAGATTTTATATTCTACTGTTCTGGACTAGGAGGTGACACAATATTAATAATTCTGTATGAACTCAAAATCATTCTTTTACAACTGACGACAAATCAGAAGACTAATTCACAGTATCAGTCAGTACTTTACTGAAACTACAGTGCAAGGCGATCCCATGGAGGCAACCGGATGTATAAAAACCGAAGTGTTTGAACACGTCTATGAGCAGCACCTGCAACATCGTGATTGAGCTGCTGGCCGTTATCCGACCCTAAGTTGTCGGCATCACCAACTGCCGCCAGGCGGCGGGCCCGTGAATTCAGTGCCGGTCTCAAGCCCAGGCAGTGCAAAGAAAAATTTCCATTCCTGTGTGAAACTAATTTGTCCAGCGAGAGACGAACTCTGCCGAACGGTTCGAAACCAGGTTGAGTGAAAAAAGCGTTACGGCGGAAAGGCAGCCGTAGCGGTAGGGGAGTAGCAGGAGTACGCTTTATTTCTTGCACCTAAAATTCAAGATGACCAACCATAGAACCAACAAATTAATGAAGAAAATTTAGAGCAATTATAAATACAACGAATGATCAAATTTGTACATTATCGAACTCAATGAAGAGCACTAAATTATGCAGCTGTGAACATCTCACTGAGGTTTTCTGCACTGCGTAGTGGTTAAACGCTCCGAATTATCATTTCAGCATCCACTTGAACAAACTGCCACACTAAAAAAAGCAGCAGTATTGTGCCTACGAAACATCGGGATATTTAACAACTGCATGGTGTCAAAATCTTACAGAGGATCATCATGTGGTAGACAAGAGAAGTGAATCCCGAACACCACGAACATAGCAGGGGTTTCGGTGGTATGCAGTACAGGCAGTTCTTTTCTAAATGAAGAAAAGACGTCAGACTTGGGCTAAAAGTCGACTGTACACGTAAAATGCAAAGCTGTCCTAATGCAATAATACTCATGGTGTGAAAAGCGCAGGGATGAACACTAATGCTGGATAATATAATCCACTGTGAAAATCTTAGTGTACACTTTTCTAACTAAAATAATTTGGAAATCTTGTTTTCTACTAGTTGGGCTAGCAGAGCAGTTGGAGAACACAGCGTCCTTAAAAAGGAAACAAAGTACAGTACATGCTCTGCTAGCATGAATCGAATTTAGTGATGATAACGTAAAGGAGACTTGCAACGCAATTTTGTAGGAAACCACTAAAGAAAGCTTTCATTTAGACCCGCTGTAAATTGTTTAATAAGCCTGATTGTATTGGTAAAGGGAAATGCATAGGTTAATGACGAGTCACTGAAGGTTACATGAATGACGTTTCAGCGTCTTCAGTTGGTAGTCGAAGGCAATACACAAGGCAACAGCCCAAACGATTAGGCATGTCAATCCATGGTCCAGAGAGCACAATATTCGCAAATCGTTATCATCATGCCTGTTTTCTTGAAGGATCTGTATACCTTGAGAATACTTACAGGCTGTGATCTCACAACCTTGAAGATGCATGTAGCACTCGTCTCCAAAATGCTGGTGCATTTTTACCAGACTACACGGTATCATACTTCGGAAATACTATATTCATATTTATGCTGCGAGAACATAAAAATCTCACACCTTTTATAAATGGATATTACACCGCCTCGCCTGTGCATGTAGTAGTAATAATAATTGTAACTTATTTGACATTTTTGTCAATCGATTACCATCCCTAGTGTTACTATCATGATGATGATTATTATACATTACATTTGATATGTATCTTTAGAAACTACATTGGTAGTACTTCGCTTCATTCAATTCGTACCTGTTGATAAATCCACAGTGATGCTTGCGTTATCATCATCCACGGATCTCAGGTTTCCCCGCAATGCCCACCATGGATCACACATAAACATACTGTAGTTGCACAAACAATTTTGAAGACCAACATATACAATTGACTGTATGAACAGAAGTTTATGATATAGTAACCACTAAACTTAACATTCAAACCTTCAACTGCATTTATTTGTCTTTTTAAAAATTCAAATATCTACCCAATGCTGGGATCATGCAACATATGAACCTGCAAACTTAATTCGTGTATGACCCCAGACTCACACACACCACTCTTGTGGTAATGTTAAATCCTTGTGTAGGTAACCTCGAGAAGTACAGCTACTATGTCTTTGGTATCATAAACGTTAACACAGCCCACTACTGTTCCTGTAATTAATTACAGTTATAACATTCTTGCAGATGTTAAAACAACTATATGTATATGCTACATATTTTTTGATCATGTTTCAGCCCTCAGTGTTGGCCACCTTCTTGTCTGTAACTGTCTAATAACATGCACTCAAATTTATTTACAATATAAAATCCATGTTTACATTTTGTGTTACCCAAGGCACTTATTCCCCCACTCTCTTTATGCAGCAATATTATAGAGGTGTGTTATGAAAATTAAGTGTGTTCATTTACTGTTATTAGGACTGATCTAACCTTAACTTCACTGACCTTACCCATCACCTGATGTATTAAAGTTATTATAATAATTAATGTAACACTAGATTTTGGGGACAGAACTGGCCCATCTTCAGGCATACTTCTACATAATATTCTTACTACATTACTAATTTACATTTTTGTTTAATGCAATTTACAGTGAAATCAGTGCACACATGTTCCAAAGACAGTTTAAAACTACCATAAATCACACTAAACATTTGATGCACAGTATTCACAAGAAAACTAGAGTACTCCTGAATGTTTACATCTTCTGAGCTGAAGAGGCTGCACAGGTACACTGTTTTCGTCTATTCGTATAGAAAGACTTGTGTACTTCCTACCTAATCTTTTGATTTCTGGCCTGTTCTACACAGCTGCAAACATTATAATGCAGAAGCCCTAATCCAGTTTTCTGTTTTACATTTCCTGCCACTGGATTCTACTCCATCCACCTAAGGTTTCGCCAAGTTTTTCACAGCTCTAGGCAACTGCCAGGTGGATATCTTGTACCATTCCACACAATAAATGCTTGACACAGCCAATACTGGATTCTATAAATTCAATTCAAGCTCATGTCTTCAAACTCACAACCCTTGACAATTGCTTGTAGTTAACTGCTGATGTATTCACCGATTCATATTTGCCTTTAGACTTACCAGTTTCTTCCATGGAAGGAGTTCTCTATGATACACAAATAAAATGTAACATTTTGTTATTCATAATTTTAACATCCTTCCAGCTATCAATAAAGTCAATAAATTCATACTTTTTCTGGAACAGGCTAATGAAGAGAAACATTTTTCTATCTTTCCTCTAAACAGCCTGTTCGCAGGTGTACATATAACACGTATCATAACAAACTGATTATTGTTACCACAATGTGAACCATCAGACAGACACATGTAGGTTGAACCAATAAATATAGAAATATCACAACTTAAAACAACTATAAAGGCAACATACAACACAATTTATGTTAACAATTCTTAACAGAATCACAGTATTATTCTGTCTTTATTCCTCCTAGGCTACAATTCAAACTTAGTAAGCTCACGTATGCTCATCTCACAGCCAAATATTATTTCAATGTTTACAAAAAGAAAGCTCATAAATTTCATTTTAATTATGATTTGCTTTCTTGTAAAATACACAACAGTGTTCCTACATAATTATTTGAATGACAAAAGGCCATGCAACATTAGAAAGCTAATTTGTTACATGTTTCTTTAAAGTAGATAAATTTACAAAATACAGTTTCAGTACAATTTTAAAATGTGAGATTCCATTTTTAAATTTTTAACTTCAATAACAAATATTCACAAAACAAAGCAGTACACTCTATTTACATTAAAATATTTCAGTTCATCATTAGAGAAGATGACATACAAAAACCTGAAGGCTAATTACATGTAACATCGCGTAACACAGTTATTACTATAATTGTGTGTGTCTGTAACAACACTAAATTTCATTTACAATCAATTCTCCTTGGAAATCAGAAAGTACTAAAGAAGAGGAGGGGGAAAGGACAGCAAAATATGCTGCATCTAAAAGTACCTTACACACCACTCTGACAGGTTCATTCTTGCTTTCATTTAACATAAAACTATCAACTGCAACAACACAGGTTACAGCTGTACTGCAAAACAATTTTTAAAATTGAGGATAATAAACACAGCACACATTTTATGTACAGAATGCTGCATTTATGGAACGATACTGTTTGTATGTAATCCTGTATGTCAGTAACTCTAATAATCCTTGCACACAATGGACAAAAGTAATGTCCACTGCATTATGTAATATATCCTGTACTGGGTCTTTTCTGGAGGTACACTGGCTGGGGCATGGCATTGACCACCCACCCCATCCAGTGCCAAGGTTAAAGAAAGAGTAGCAATGTACCCCTACTCCCTCTCTGTGCCTTTATTCCTATAACTCAGTATACGAATGTTTCACTCAACATCTAAACTCATTTCACACTGTAATTTCTGTACAGAGTGAACTACAACTATATGACAGCTCAATAGGAAATATGTTCTAAGTAAAGCCATATACTGCAACATACCATGCACTGCTACTTCCAGTCCCCAGAGCAGTGGGTAAAATGAAGTATGGGGTACCACAAACACTCTTCCATTCACAAGCAATTGAATCTTTAGCTCCTAATTCAAATTAAATAATTTCACACAGTTTGTGTAATGCAGAATCTATATTACTGTCTTCTGGAATATAACACCACATAGTCTGGTAGAAACTTACAGTTTCAGAAGACCTTGCCTTTTCCATCTGCACGGTAAGAAAATAACCCACGTGTGAAAGAAGATGAAGGATATGGTCAAGGAAAGCTAGAACCAGGGGTAGTGTGTGAGCAAGTATAAGATGGTGGTTCTAAAAAGGACATTGGGGGTGTTGGTGCAGGCACAGCATGAGTAGGAATTGGGATGCAGGGGTGGGGGAGGAAAAATAAAGCAGTGATGCAAAGACTATTAGGTGGAGCAAAGAGGTGTTTAGGAATGAACAAGAAAAAAAAATAGAAAAACACACTACAAATTCTTCCACAGACAGCTGCCTATTCTATCCCTAAGATGGAGCCAGCATGTTCCTCCAAAAGTTGGTACAGTTCTGTCACAACACCTAGCGTCACATCCCAGAACGTAACAGTTTTTAATGTCACTGCTGGCAAGAACTTCAAATCTCACATTAAAGAATGTAGTTCAAAGAAATGAGATCTCAATAGGGGAACTTTAAACACTGAAAATGAATGAAAAAGGAAAGCCCACCATTTTTATGGCTTATGTCAAAAACATAAAAAAAATTGTAACCAGTAACTGTAAAAGACCTGTCTCTCCCATCCATATCAAAAAACAAAGACTGTTCAATTGTCAACAGTATCACACCACATCAATGATGTGATGAGTATAATAAATACACTTGGCAGTGTCTTATGTCAGTTAAAATTGTACAGTAGTGAAGGTTACATTCACTCTATGGGCCGATGGCCATCAATTGGCATTGTATGGAGCACCTCATCCAGTAACTGCAAAGCACGATGTAAGTGTACCTACAAACAGAAAGAGATACACATTTTAAAACAGCAGGTTTAATGTAATATACCTCTACAACCATTTTCTTAGATGTTTACCCAACACTGTTTAATTAAACATAAAGAATATACACACTCCCTCACCCCCCCCCCCCCCCCCCCCCCCCCCCCCAACACCCATCATTAATTTTTTTTTTCTTAATATAAAAAAAAAATTACATTTTTGTGTTTTATTTTTCTAACCTTTCCCACCCCAAACAGAGTGGTACAATTCATATGT
>Ga0123352_10005294_pt1 | contig 19359 bp, 20 predicted proteins | sample TergutLab28metaG_FD_89700 | JGI IMG/M metagenome (GOLD analysis project Ga0123352, IMG submission 89700) | Labiotermes labralis P1 segment gut microbial communities from Petit-Saut dam, French Guiana - Lab288 P1 | ecosystem: Host-associated > Arthropoda: Insects > Digestive system > Gut ... | reverse complement strand
GGGTGTATATGTGTGGTTTTGTGTCTCTGGTGTGTAATTGTGTGTGTCTCATGTGTGTGGTTGTGTGTGTGGGTGTGTGTGGTGTGTGTGTTTTATATTTGTGGGTGTGGTGTGGTGTGTTTGTGTGTGTGTGATGAGTGTTGTTGTGTGTGTGGTGTGTGTGTGTGGTGCATGTGTGTGGGTGTGGTGTGGTTTTTGGGTGTGGTGTGGTGTGTGGTTGGGTGTGTGGGTGGGTGTGTGGTTTGTGTGTGTGTGAGTGTGGTGCGTGTGTGTGGGTGTGTGTGTGTGGTGTGTGTGTTTGTCGATGTGGGTGTGGTGTGTGTTTTTGTGTGTGTGTTGAGAGTGTGATGTGTGTGTGTGTTGTGTGTGATGTGTGTGTGTGTGGTGTGTGTGTTGGGTGTTTGTAGGGTGTGAGTGTGTGTGGTTGTGGGTGTGGTGTCGTCTGCGGTTGTGTGTGTGGTGTGTGTGTGAGTGTGGTGAGTATGTGATGTGTGTGTTTGTGATGTGTGTGATATGTATGTGTGTGGTGTGTGTGATTGTGATGAATGTCTGATGTGTGTGTTTGTGGTGTGTGATGTATGTGTCGTGTGTTTGTGTTTGAAGTGTAGGAGAGTGTGTGGTGTGTGTGTTTGTGTTGAGTATGTTATATGTGTTTTTGTGGTGTGTGTCTGTTTGTGTTGATATGTGTGTTTGATGTGTGTGGAGTGTGTGTGGTGTGTGTGTGGTGTGTGTGATGTGTGTGTTATTTGTTTGTGGTGTGTGTGTGTGGTGTGTGTGATATGTGTGTGGTGTCTGTGTGAATTGTGAGTGTGGTTAGTGCGTGTCGTGAGTGTGTATGGTAAGCGTGTGGTGTGTGTTTGAGGTGTGTGTGTGGTGTGTGTGTGATATGTGTTTTGTGTTTGTGGTGTGTGTGTGATGTGTGTGTGTGATGTGTGCGTGTGTCGTATGTGTGTGTGATTTGTGTGTGTGGTGAGTTTAAGTGCTGTGTGTTTTGGTGTGTGTTGTGTGTGTGAGTGTTGTGTGACGTATGCGTCATTGGTGTGTGTGGTGTGTGTGTGTGTGATGTGTGTATGGTGTTTGTGTGGTGTGTGGTACGTGTGAGTGGTGAGTGGTGTGTGTTTGTGTGTGTGATGTGTGTTGTTTGTGTGTGATGTGTGTGTGTGGTGAGTTTGTCGTGTGTGTTCTTGTGTTTGTGTTGTGTGGTGTGTGTGTGGTGTGTGTATGTGTGTGATGCGTGTAATGATGCTTTTCTATAAGTCACCTCTGTGTGTGCAATCATGTGCATGTACTGTCACCACTGCTCAATCCTCTGTGCTGCAACAGATGGTAATGGTACAAAGCTACGCACATCAAGTTTCATTTTATGTTACAACTACAATTTGGCACTTTCTGCTGCCATTCTGCAACACATGTGGACAGTCAGTTGAGTGGGCCACATTGATATAATAAACAAGCCAACAGGAAGTGGCAACCAATGGTTGTCAAAGTAATGGTCCTACAGAAGCAAGCCAATTACTGTCAACACCACATATGTATCATATGTCAGCTCTCAGTGCACACAATACATCACAGATTTCATACTGCAACACACATGAAGGAAATGTGGATTCATAAGCATGAAATAAACACAAATACATAGTACTAAGATGTTTACATAGTACTGGAACCCCACTACATAGAAAACATCCATACAGGAAGTAGCACATTTTTGGTAGGACTGTATAATACATCCCCTCAAGAAGTTATTATCTTTCATCCAGACTAAAATTAAATATATACATAATTAAACAGACAACACATGACCAGTACACCCATACAGGCACCCCAGGTTATATAGCCCCACCTTACATACACTCAGTCTTAAGTACACTTTTCCATAAACCACGTACGAAAACTTTGAGGTGAATAAATATTACATGATGCTTAGAATGTACTCTTCCATTATCAGGGGTATTTATAAAAGTGAATACATGCCCAAACTAAAAGGTTCCATCACACAAACTACAGCACCCTCCCTTACGAATCATAGAGATAAAAAACAGCTGTGTGTGTGTAACACATGTTTTGTAAACATGTGTTACACACATCAACTTACTGATTTAGTGAATGCAAAGGGATACCACAGAGGAACACCAGAATCTCCCTTAAGTGCATATGACTTATAAACAACCTTTTGTATAAAATTCTGGTAGGTAGTGGGTTGAATTCTAACGTATATAAAAGGTGAACTACCCACACATCTGCTTTTTGTGTAACAATGCTGTATCGACACACTGCAACTTTTCCAGTGGTTCAGTTCCACATCATTCCCTTTGTTAAAATTTAGATAACAAGTGTTGCCAACTTTATAGAAAGGCTGGTAACTTTCCTAAGTCACACCACATAAAATGAGAATTTACTGTATCAGCATCTATTCTCAATCCCAAGATTTCTTCACCTCATTCAAAACACCTGCAGCACAGAGTGGTGTCAGCAAAAGCAAAACATGAAAACACAGACCTGGGTGCAGGGGTCATGGGTTTGCACATGCTGCAAGCAACACTCAACAACTTGGCTAACTTGTCCTTGTCCAACGCTGTAGGAAAACTCTGCGAACTCAGCATTGCTGGTGGAACTAGTGGAGGTGTTGGCTCTCTCAGCACCACTTCTTCTGGCTTTGCTCCCACTCTGCTGGTGCTAAAAGTCATTTTTGCAGAAGGCCTGCAAAATCCAAAAAGAAACAAAATTTTGTCTATAATATATCAGTATAATAAGGTACAAAAACTGTCCCATATCCTTAACTGCACCACTTCCAAGTCTCTTTCCTGGGGATAAAGTGGATGGAAGCATGGCACTCACCACCCATCCCCAACGAGCACCAAGGTTAAAAAAAGAGTAGAGCTTTACCTTCACTCCCCCTCTGGGCCTTCATGGCCTGTTCTAGGTTGAACTTTAAATTTCTGCCTTTTCTAACAGCACCATCACATGAAAACATATGACGAAGTTGAGACAAATCCACTCATCAGCACTATATGGACTGAGTGATTGGCTCCATGTCCAGGCTGCTTTAATCCAAGGAAAGAGCACCCAGTACCAACTATGCAAGAGGCCAAATGGGGCCATCAGCTGCTCTGGATGCTGTGAAGAAGAGAAATCTCTGTTGCAGCTTGCAAGAATCAAACCTTGACTCCCTGATCATCCAGCCTGTAGCCTGGTCATTAAATTTAATGAGCTACACATATTGTCAATATCAGAACCTACTGTGTTTCCATACCTCAAAACTGTGAAGTAATGATGTCAACAACCAGTGGCTGAACAACCTTGACACAATTCCCAGCATGGGAAGAATGTTTCTCTTTGTCCCAGATTGGTTTTAGGGCCCAACCAACAATCTATCCATGCGTACAGGCGACTCCTTTTGTGACAGTAAAAATGAAGGTGCACAAAACTAAATGCAGACCCATATCTACTGTTGGTGTTAAGTGTGCATGCTTTATATCAAATAACTTCATGAAATGGGGCTTAAACAAAGTGACAACTGTACCTTAATGTCATCCTTTTACATTAATTCTTTTACAAGTGTCAATATTTATATCTACTGACATTCATATTTCAATCTTCATTCACTTCCTATACCACATTAGAAATAAATTGGAAAAAATACCAATATCCATCTTTAACAATTCTAAAACCTTGGAAATGTCTAAGGAAAAAAAAAAGGATAAACTCTTTCCCTGAATGAAATGTTTTTCCTTAGTACTGTACTGAATGCTTTTGACATTTCAAATATTCATTGCATCAGGGACCTGTGAACATAATAATGAAACTTTTGGCTCCATAATATACAGAGAACTTCTCAATTAGCTCAGGAACTAAGAACTTGCAAGATTTGAGGTTCTCCCACCACTGTTGCTGAAGATTGAAGCCTTCTGGGATGTCATGCTGTGTCTTTAGGCCAAGGTCTGTGGTGCCACTACTGTCCACATCAAACAGTATTCTCGGATGCCATAGCGTCACATGCCAGAAGATCAACTATCAACTCCTCAAGAAGGACTCTGCTGCATGGAGTCAGTCAGTCAGTCAGTTAGTTAGTCTCCTTGTTTATTTACTGTTTCCTGTAGAAATGCTACAACACTAGGCAACACAAGCCACCATTCCTGAACAACCAAACCATCACTAAGTAATGTATTATGACGAGAATGCTCAGTGTTTAACTTGCTGGTTTTCAGTCAGGTCACCTGTCACTTCCAAATGCTCTCATTATCGCCTTATTTTCAAGTATGTTCTAATTGTCTTCTTCCTCCTCCTTTTAACCTCAATATCATAATGTGGACAGTTTGCTACATCTACTTACACTATGAATCTAACCTCACCTAGCCAAGCCATGGCTCAGGTGGTTTGTCACATGCCCCTCACAGTGGAGTCCCACATTCAATCCTAGGCCAGCCCATGTGGGATCTGCTGTGGACAAAGTGGCACTGGTGTGGATTTCTCTCTCAGTACTTCACTTTCCCTTGTCAATATTATTCCACCAATATTACATTCTCAACCACTCATCTATCACCAACATCATACACAGAGCAAATAACAGCACTGTTAAATAAAACACTTAAAATTTAACTACATATATATATATTATTTCTGGAACTTTATTTATAAATAAATAAGGACTTCATACTGTCAGCTCCAGTATTCTGTAGCAGCTCAGACACATGTACTGGTAAATAGGATACAGAATTCAACAAAATGAGAACAAAAGTTGTTAAACAGTTCTGGAGATGAAGCACGCACACAGAGACATGCACTTCACGCCAGGCTGCTCAAAAAAATAATTACAAATGCCACTTACACTTTCTTCGGTGGCTTCTGTTGCGGTAAAAACACAGGGTTCTTGCCTGACTTCATAGTAAGGATCACATCAGTGAGAGGAGAATCAAGACCACAGTGAGGGCACGCTGATGACGAAGCAACTGTCAGCTGGCAGTCGCGATGGTACCAGTGAGAAGATGCACACTGTACAAATTTCCCCTATACCACGAACAAAACAAATCAATTATCTTACTAATCACAGCCAAACACAATAACAATTCTGCACTTGGCAAACTTCTGACGAATGAACAGAAAAAGTAACACCCCATTCCCAACATACAGATAAAGTTTTCAACGCAATATTCCAAAATAAGCGACACAAATAAATATCTACCTACGAATGACTCATTACCATCAGTAACAGCAATGTTTTCCTTCTTAGCCAGGACAGTGTAGTTGGTAAAGCAACTCGCTATGGATTGGATGGTCTAGGGATCGCATCCCAGTGGGGGTGGAGAGATTTTCCACACCCACCCTGAATGGCCCTGGTGCCCACCAAGCCTCCTATACAATGGGCACCTGGTCATTCCTAAGGGTAAAGCAGCCAAGGTGTGGTGTTAACCACCCACCCCATCCAGCACTGAGATTAAGGAAATAGTATAGCTATACCTCTACTCCCACTCTGTGCCTTCATGACAGGTTACAGTATAAATTTTATAAAGGATTCCTTGTACACACCATGAAGGCACATAGGGGAGGAAGGTGTGGAGGTAAAGTACCACTCATTCTTAACCTCAGCACTAGATGGAGACAAGCATCACATTCATCACAATGTCCAATTTTGGGTTGAAGTAGAACAGGTTTGTAACCACAGGCTCAATCTCATCTAGCGAAACTACACACCTTCCCATCCTTACCCAAAGAACATGTCACACTGACTAACCCCATGGATCAGAGACATTCTTGACAAGGTGCTAGTTCCCCAACCAGTCAAGAAATTCCGAAGAGTTTATGGAACCCCAAGGCTCATTACCATGTTCAAAAAAGCCTGGTACTTGTCCCTATCCTCAGACAGATAAATCCAGTCCATGTCACCCCATCCTATTTCTCTACAATCCATTTCACTAATACCTTCCCACCTATGCCTAGGTCTTCCAAGTAGTCTCTTTCCTTCAGATTTTCCTACCACAGCCATGTATGAATTCACTTCTCCCCCATATGTAAAGATGCCAAACAACCATACAAAACTATGTGCAAACCTGAGTGCAGAACATTCCACAGCCTGGACAGCAGTTGTGTCTCAGTAATCGATGCATATGAACATCACACAAAATCAGGTATGGTACCCGGTGACTGGGCCGTGAGAGCCTTGTGTCCTGTGTAGTGACAACATTACAACAGCCAACCAACCGATCATCCAGCGTGTCCATTGCTTGGCAGTACATCTCTCCTGCCACACCATTCTGACCACGAGTAGATACAAAGAGCTGTGACTTTGTTTGACAGCAACACAGAGCTGCAGTACCAGCCTGCAAGCAGCAAACAAACCATGTTACAGGAGTTCCAGCATTGTAACTGCGAAGCAGATATATACAAATATATAAACTGACTCTTCCACAAAATGAGGGCAAGTTTCTGGACGTGATATACAGCTATTTACAACCAACACTCTTTACATGATGAACTATTTACCATTACATGAATGCTATCTCAAACATTATCTGTAGCAAACACAAATGTAACTGCATCAGTAATAAACAGATACTGTTCACTGTCTAATATAACTAATATATTTTTATAGTGGTTTTATTACACTAAACCCAAAATGCTTCAAACTCATCATCATGCATGTCCTTAGGTTTCAATTGCGGTTGAGATTTTTACAGCTTTACAGATGGCACAAGATAAGTGACTCCTACTTTATATTGTTTTTGAAGTACTTTCATGGGAGTCAAGTAATCATCAACATCATCATCATCATCATCAACAGCAACAGCAGCAGCAGCAGCAGCAGTACCACAGCCCTTAGTGAACTTTGGCTTCCCTGTATGTATTTAGTATGTATTTCTTGGTCTACAATGGTAAACCCTAATTTGGTGCAAACTGGTTATAATTAGTGCATGAAGGTGCCTCATAACAGGGCCATTTTCCATACAGCACAGTATCTATACTTCATAACAGCAAGGTTAACCACTACAGACAAAGATGTATACTAATACATACCATAGATTGAACTAAAATACTGCAAAAGTAGTATAATATAAGAGTAAATTATCACATACCATCAAAAATCTGTAATGAAAAAGAAAAACTAAAACAGAAACCTGAGAGAGCCCATGAAGATAAGCCAAATGGTTTGAAACATGTCGGGCATAATGCCACACAACTATAACATAAATACAGCGAATATAAAGAGTATATCAGTAGTCTTGAAACCTACAAGACAGCATGCACCTTAAACCAATTTATTTGAGGATGAAGGCAATCTCAATGACCATTAACTTTTACAATTTGAACAAAGCTTTTTCATATTTTTGTATGAAAGCACTATAAAATCTGCAGAGTATGAAGATACGGTATGCAATACCTTAGTGCATCTGCCGGATGTGGCAGTCATCAACTCCCCATGCATAATGAAAATGGACCTTAATCTGATAACTATCATTTATCACCACCTGCAGCACTATGCCATGGGTATGGGTGGTCAACAGAGTGGGCTACATTAATACGGTAAACAGGCCAACAGCAAGTCATAATCCATTGCTGTCACATAAAATAATGACTCTTTACTATAGTATTAATGTTTTTTTTACTGGCTTCCACATTCCCAATTAAAATCTTGTCTTGAACCCAACACCCCTTCTCTGATATCTTTAACTCTTCTGCATCATGACTTACATACATTATTTATTTAAAAGGAGCCCTTGTACCCTAAAATTGCAACACGGAGCAAAACAAATCCGAAGTGTGTTTGGAAACCACGATTCAGGAGTAAAGCAAACAAGGTACACCACATACAAGCATTGAAATAAAATGTGTGCCTGGTGAGAAACAAAGAACCACTAAACTGCGAAATCCGGCCACTGGAGACTCCACCAGCTGCCCGGAAAAACATTAATCAAAATACAGAAAGCATGCCTTAAACCTTTGTAACTAAAATTTGTCAGTGTGTTAACCTCACTACTCCTTACACTACATTTACATCTGTCCCACACACCCCAATTCCCATAACAACCAGATATAACTCACCCCACTTGAAATGGCAGTAGATTCAGGTTTTGCAGGACCCTGAATGCTGTCTGCTCGGCTTGGAGAAGGAACGCTGCTGAGACAATGACGCTTGGTGCCATCCTCTGCAAGTACCACTACATTCAAAGACATACCAAATCAGAATGCAGCTGTTACAGTATTATGACTAAAGCTAAAAACATACTACTTAAATCTAGTCCTTATTACCTCACCCATGGCAAGTTAAAACACAAAATCATACCATCATGGCATATCAGGAGCAGTACAGGCAAAGCTCCAGTTCTTAACGGTGGGACTAGATTGAGGTAGATAACTGGCCAGCTACTCATCCAGATTGCTTTACCCCAGGGAAGAACCGCAGTACCAATTGAATTGGTGGCTGGGTGGACCCCAGAGCTGGTCTGGGCATACTGGAGAAGTCAAACATCTCTTGCATCTGCTGGGAATCAAACTTCAAATTGTCCAGATCATAGCTTAGTCACTATACTGACTGAGCTATCCCAGCTCTCTGCCCACAGCAAGTGGGAGAACACATTTCTGGAGCCCTGAACAAGACAGCCCAAAAAACCAAAACTGTCTATGGATGATGTCTGTGACCTCTTCTCAAAATAGTCCCATCTCCTGAAAATAAAAGATACTAAACCTGCTGCTTATGAGAAAAGGCATGTAAAGAATATACTGCCTGAAATATTAACAAATTAACTGCTGTCCCTGTGTAAACAGACAGTACTGCATCAGCCTGAATTAATGGGTATCAGAATCCTTGCAATTTACAATTTATTTTCTATATCTGTTTGAGGGACTGATTATGTCTGCCACATTCTTTTAAACTCACTTCTGCATCAGTATTCATCCACTCACATTTCCATCACAACTTCTGGAGCACTACACATTGTATTTGGGATTTAAGACAAAGCAACCCCTTCATCTACAAGCTTAATTCATTCCTCCAAAAACGCTCACAAAATAAAAATGAATTTCCCATTACTTCCTACATTATAAATTTTAAATGTTTCCAAAGGTCAAACATTTCTCTTCAGACATATGAAGTTTGTCCTAATACAACACCCAACAGACCTCAGTATAAAATTATAGTACTAATAGCAAGATGCTATACTAAATACATTCTGACTATGCACAAACAATAGTCATGTCACAATAGCTGTATGGGAAGTGCATGAAAATGGGTGCCATCCCTATTAATAAATATAATACACAAAAATTGTGGCAAACTAATTTACAATGTGCAGGGAAAAATCCACAACAAAGACATGAGAAAAATGACACGATGTGTTGCTGCACATTTGAAAACAGATGACAGCCAAGAAGAGGCACCAGTAACAATGATCAGTTTGGGAGAGGAAGAAACATATATAACCAAAAATTGGCTTGGACACTGAGGCATTACTCTATTTTATTTAGCGCTGCTTCACAAAACCCTCTCAGAACACAGTAACTGTTATTAGAAACATAAAGCCAGCTTATTAACCCTTTGGCACCAGCACTAAACGTCCAGTGTGATGTCCAGGAGACTGGAATTTCAATAAGGGTGGCATAGTGAGGCCATTAAATGGCCATCACCTCACCTGCATCTCACTTCTGGTGTTTTAAACATCACACCGCATAGATGTATACACCTGACATTAGGTGCCAAAGAGTTCATGTATGAGCAAGCATGATGTTTGACTCAGCACCAGATGGATATATCAGCTTTACATTCTGGCTCCCCAATTCAATCAGAAAAGGTACCTAAACTCACCTGGGTGGCGGGCCAAATAGTCCTCACACTACTCTCTACATGGTGACAAGTAAAAAACATTTCCAGTGTCCCTGACAGAAATTAAGATGCTGGTCACAGAGCCTGTAGCAAATCACATCAATCAGTAATGTAACTTTTACATAAAAGCCTTCACAGGTATGGGGGAGGTGGTGACAACAGCAGCAGCCACAGCAGCACCAGCAGCAACAACAACAACAGCGACAACAATGACAATGGCAACAACAGCAGCAGCCGCCCCAACAACAACAGCAACAACAATGGCAACAACACCAACGGCAGCAGCGGCAGCACCACCACCAACAACAACAACATACAATCCTCGCCACAGCTGCTATTAACCAAATGAGTTGGAGAGTCCTCGGATTCAGAGCATGAGCCAATTCATATCACTGACCTTCCACTTCATCATCTTCGTCGTCTGGTTGCAATTTCCTCTTCTGTGATGTAGTCTGGCATGCTTCAGCTATTACAGGGCTGCCACTACGACTGCCTGTGTGGATAAAGATAGCAAAATTAAAACATATGATTTTAACACCATCACCAAAATTCAGGAAACTTTAAGACAAATTCTCTGCGATCAGTAAAACAACGACATGCTTTACAAATTAAATATTACATATGAGTATACTTGACAGATTCAGTAAAAAGTCCGTTTATCCGCAAGACTGGGGAAGAGAGTGGGCCAGGATATTGATTTTGCCACTAGATAGTATGGTGACAAAAGCAATTTCCCACAGGTAATGATGAACAACAGGCTGTAAGTCGTAGAACAAGTAAGACTGGTGAACAAACTCAACAGAAAAGCTGTAACTAAAAAGCAAATGTGGCCAATCAGCTAAGCTACTCTGTGAACACAGCACCACCAGTGGTAGACTCCAGAACAATCCAGAATGTTCCACAGTCTTCAAAAGGTGGTGCTACACTTGCACTTCACCTGTTTTTATCTATTCATGGTCTGTGAACCTTTGAATCATGGTGTCTAAAAATATAACAAAGCGTGGTAAAAATGAAATGCAAGAAATGTGTTAACTGTACTTCAGAATACTGAAGTTACCAGTACAATAGACACAGATACACATCACAGTGCACTCTATGGAAAAATATGCCATTAAACTTCCCACTAAACAAAGTGCTGGATAATTAGAATTTTACTGCATTTTCAAAGGACACTATTCCAAGGGACATATCAGCATAGGGGGTTTGTACCTACTGCAGAGTGTCAACACTAACACGGAAATATGGGAAGTACCTGAAGTAGCCAATGACTAAATGATTCTTTGCTTCAGTTCATTTTTCTGAAGAATATGGACACAGTAAATATGTCAAAACATGATGGCATGTCAGGTAACCCTGTCCTCTAAACCCTTGGAGGGAGGGAAAACCACAAAAATTTTTAAATAACACAAACTGCCACGTTTATACTACAGAAAACAACTCACCACCAAGATCCACACTTGGAAACTCAGCAGCATGGCTCTTAGCAATGGGGTCAGCACATTCCAGCTGCTCTTGCTGAGCTGGAACTATTATGGCAGCCTGCTCCTCAGGCAATACTATAACATCGTTTTGTTTTTCAGGTTCTGAAGATTTATTTTCTGTGGCATCCACATTACTGGTGTTACCCAATTCTTTAACCTGTCGACGTGGTGGCTTTGTTCTCCTGATATTATTCCCAGTAAATGAGTACCTGAGGCCTTTGTATGGACGGTAGCGTCGTTTTCCAGTTTTCGTGTATGTTGGAGCATTAGTGCTGTGAACATGACTCTGCGTTTTCACAGCTGTTTTCACAGCAGGCAGGGCCTTAGTTGTTGTAGAGTGTGCTGATTTATTTCCTGCTGAAGATGTTTTGGTAACTGGTTCTGCAGTTGTACCTGCACCATCTTCAGACTTCAAAGACTTTGCAGAATTTTGCTCATTATGTGAACTCTGCTGATTCAGTCTTGGGGACTTAAGAGGGAGTTGAGCTCTGGCAGGAGACTTGGAGGTTCTTGTTGTTCCTGCAGCCTGGTTCCTCTCAATGGGACTAAGACGAGGTGAACGATGTGCTAACACCTTCAGATTCCGTGCGACACTAAGTTTATCTTCACCTTGGCCCAAGTTACTAAATGACTTCTCCTTACGGGCAATAGCACTTTGTAATACAGACTCGCGTGGTGAGTCTTTTGAACGTCGTCGGGCTGAACGCTTCACACCTGCAGGTTCTTCATTACTAGCCTTAGCAGCTGCCGCTGCCTGGCTTCGTAATGAACGCTTCCCTGATACCAGACCAGATGCAGATGTGGCACATGTATCACCACCTGTTTCACCTCCCAATTCTTGATTGGCTGAAGTCCAGACATCTTCACTATTTGACTCACTGTCCTGTGTGCTTTTAGCTCTTGTCTTCTTGGTCCAATCATTGGAATCCTCTCCTGTCTTCAAGGTAATTACAATTCGAGGTTTAGCATCATCACCATCATCATCGTCATCATCTGCACCACCTGATAAACCATCACTCTTAGAAGATTCACTTGGGACCTCTGCACTATTTGCTACTTCACTCTCCTTTTCCTTCATGTTACCAACAGCAGCAGATGCAACATCACTGTTTTGGTTCTGACTGTCCAATTTAACTTCAGTCTGACTCTGTTCACCAGTCCCACATTCATCACTCTCATTTTTCACTGTCAAAGACTTATCATTAGTCAATTCCGTGCTTGCATGGTTACCTTTGTGTTGATCATTTTTTGAGGTGTCAATAGTGTGCACTTCTCGATTAAACTCACTTTTCATTTCCCCAAGAATGGTCTCAATTAAATCTATGCCCACTTTACTATTACACTTATGGTCCATTTCCTGGAGTGATGCAGATTTATCAGTTTTACTATCATTTTCATTATTACTGCTGTCAATTTGGCTCATTTTAAAATAAATGTAAAATGCACCACTACTTGATATTATACAATAATTTATTTACTATATATTGATGTTTGAAACAAATATGCTGTGTAATGTGTCCATGTTGATCTGGGTATTTTCTAAATCTTGATTTGTTTCATTTTACATGCCAGTAACTTTAACTAATTAATGAGGATGTACTCAGATCAGTGTTCTTCCTTGTGTGGAAAATAATAATGTTACAATTAAGGTCCAATTAACCTGAAAAACAATGGATACATAATGAAATAAAAACTCCATGAAACACATTGCAAAACCCTATTATTAAGTAAAATATTTAGCCAACTTACTTAAACATTAAAAGTATTTTCACACATTACGAAGATCACACTGTAGGCAACTAAAAATTGCTGACAGAACAAAAACAACACCAACACAATTTCTTGAAAATGAGCACAAAGAAAAGGGTGTATCTTGTAAAACTGCACTGGAAGAAACCAGTTCCAACCATACTTCTTCCATTACCTCATCATTCAAGTAAAATATGCATTGATGGGTAAAGCAACCAAATACAGCAGTGGAATCTCCCAGTACCACATTAAAATAACCAAATATGACAGTGGAATGTCCTAGTACCACATTACAGTCTTTATAGTACACACCTGCCCAAATTTTAAGTTTTAAACAATTAAACTGAAATAAAATATGTGCAACAAGTTTTAAATTTAATTCCAATACTGCAGTCCCAAGACACTTCAATGTTGCAGTCCCACTGTGTGAACATGTGAGGGTTCTGACTGGGGTGACACCACTCACACCAACTTTCGCTGCAGAGATTCAGACTGACAGTAGGCACAGCAAACTGACTGCAGTGCTAAACCTCTGCTGCTTCACTGATGCATCAACCTTCCATCAGAATTCCATATGGGATACACATTACGAAAAATGTTCATATTAGATACTTCAGAGCAAAGTGGCTCTGCACCAAAGGTAAAGATTCAAACACACAGAGCGATGTCAAATGATTTAATCAAGAACAATCGTTAGGGGTACAGGCTGTTCATCTGTCAGCAAGCCCAAAGCTACGTAACTTTAGCAAACGTCAGCAGTGAATGTGACTTCTGTCAGAGTATCTGAGGAAACAATTTTCGGGAAGATGATCAAAATATACTGCACAAGACAGAGGCATTTTGAATCTGGCTAAACTATCAGTAAATTGGAACAGTCTGTGTCATATCATTTTCTGTGAATTCATGTGTTCATAATACTGTCAACATCAATTCTGTACAACTGCTTATGTGTTCAAAATTTCATCATGATACAAGTAAAATTATGCCACTTATGTCATAACAGAAAATAATATATCAACGTTACATATAATATGCAAAATTAACACTTATGACACTTAATGAAATGCAGTATGTATCTTTTACATTATTTTCCACAAAATCAGAATAGCAAATATCTCACCAAAATAGGAATCAGCATTATTTCTCATTATCTTAATGAGATGCATCCCACTGTGCATGGTATCAAAACAACAAAACATTCACATCACAAAACTTGTTTTACTATGTTGAACTTATAAAAGCTATAAACATATAAATTTGGCAATAAGTTTCGGTCCCTTTACAGGACATTTTCAAATCTTTCACAGAAATATTAACATTTACTTCAAAGTATGAGGTGGTCATCAGACTGTGATCTTGAAAGTAAACAGGTCTCTCTCTCTCTCTCTCTCTCTCTCTCTCCTGTGGCCCTATGTGGGTCATGGCCTCCTCATTCTTGAGGTTTCTAGATCACACACAACAATGCATCACAGTTGGTAGAACTCCTCTGGACGCATGATCAGCGCATCTCAGAGACCTCTACCTGAAAACACACAACACTCACAAAAGACAGCCATCCATGCCCCCAGTGGGATTTGAACCCACAATCTCAGAAGGCGAGCGACTGTAGACCTACAACTTAGACCGCTAAGCCATTGAGACTGGCAAACAGCTTATTAGGTTATCTAAATATATATATATATAAAATTCTGTGGTTGTCAAGAAATATAACAATTACAAAAGCATAAAAGCACAAAGCTATGAACCTAAAAAAAAAAACCACCTGAGTCAGTAATATAAAGAAATTTTTTTGTTAGAACTTTTAATTAGAGATCACAGTATGGAAAACAGTTACACTTATCCCAGCACTTTGTTGTCTTCCACCTCTGTATAAACAAATTTGTCCAGTAATAGTGTTTATACCCTCATGTTGAGCTATGCTCCATTGAATTCTTCAATTCACCCTCTGTGAAGTCATACATGTGTGCGCATTGGGGCTCCTGTGTTTTGGGAGATAAATTATGGGTAATTCGCCAACCTGAGAGACATGTTGTGCTTCTTGGTTACTGGTCATCAAATTTACACGTACAATTTCTGAAAGTTTACTGTAATAAAAATGTTGGGTATAAGGAAAATATTTTGGTCATTTTTACCATTTCTCAAGATTTCCACTACACTTTCCATCTGTACATGCTACTTCACAATGAAGAGACTGGGTGCAAAACAGGGTAAGAAATCCTCTAAATGACCATATGCTGGTCACTAAAATATAAAGGCAAATAAATGGCCTAGCATGCCATATATTGGTCTGTGTGTGTCTACTTGCTAGCTATTTAAATGACCATGCTAAGCAAGGTAAACTCAAGTTGTCATGAGATACAATGTGCATTAAAGTCCATCCCCCCAGGGTTCGAATATATTGTCTTTCGTGTCACTAGATAAATAAACAATGGTTTCTTGCAGGTTCCAACTGCAACCCTATCTAATTATCAAAAATATACAACCAATAACTTTTAACTTAAAAGCACTCATTATGATATCAGAATATGTTCACCTAAACCCAATTGCTTTGTTTTATTTATTTATAGTTTATTTACAGACACTTCCACTACATATGGTGGACATACAATGGATTGGAAAGCATGTGCATGGAATCAAGTCATGATCTGAGCAGCAGTTCAGACATGGTTGAGAGCAGACATGTAGGAAGCAGTGCAAAATGGCAGTAGACATAGTGTTGGCCTCTTTGGCAAAAGACACTGCAAGTTGTTGGTGACACTTCAGATATAAATATAGTGGGAAGTACACATACATAGTTTTTTGGACTTACAATTTCAGTTATACTGATACCTGGAGCAGCAGAACTACACCCAGGGCCAAAAATGAAAAAAAAAAATAAATAAATAAATAAAAAGACAGTCAAGCTAATTGAATTCATGGTGGAAAAGAAAGAAGAGGAGAAAGGTATATGTGAGAGGTTAGAAAAGAACAAATTCAGTTTGACTACAAGAGTTAAAGTGGATGTAATGAATGGATCAGCCAAAAGAGTGATGGAAGGAGGGAAAGAATCATACATACCTACATACATCCCTGAGGCTGTCACCAGACAACAGGATGAGGAACATGTCAAAAACATACAAAAGCATACAAGACATAAAATTATCACAGTGTAAGAATTTACAGTCATGTAAGTCAGTAATACATATTATCTGTGCATGCAAAAATTTCATCCAGAGTAAAAGGAGTGTGCATACACAAAATTTTTTAGGGCTACTTTAAACTGTGGCTTTTCATTCCTAAGGTTTGTAATACTTTGTGGTAGGTTGTTAAAAATTCTGATCCCAGAGTAGGATGCGCCTTTTTGAAAACAAGACAGGCTAGCAACAGGTCTATGTAGAAGGTGTTTATTTCTTGTACTTATACTATCTACTGACGAGTTAGTCAGAAATTTATCCTGGTTTCCAATTTATAAAAACTCATCAATGAGTACATATATTGGCTTGGGATTGTTGAAATCTCTAATTTTTTAAATAGCTTTCTACATGAAGTTCTAGGGTGTACACCCGTCATAATTCTAATTATTCTCTTCTGCAAAGTGAATATCTTCCTACTGTATGAGGAATTTCCCCAGTGAATTATTCTATAACTCGCAATAGAGTGAAAATAAGCAAAGTAAATCGATCTCAGAGTATCATTATTGTAGATATGATACATTTGTCTAACCATACAAACATGCTATGCTTAGTTTAGCGATTAGGCTAGGTGAACTGTTGGGAGGTAAGGTAAGGGTGAAGGAAGAGCTCTGTTTTATATACAACTGGCAGCAGAGGAAAAATGTATTAATATCCAGAAATTCTGTCCTCAAGAATCTTATTTTTGTACTTTAAAAATTACAGAAGATATAATGAGAATGAATCAAAGGGTAGACATTTTGAGTTTGTATACAGAGGGTGTTCGTGGACTGGGCAAGAAGATCTGGGTCAAGATTTAGATCCTTCATGAAGAAATAAAAATTATTGCATGCAACGAAAAATCTAGCCAGGCCAAGGACATGAACAGAAGACTAAAATATTAAAGTACAGGAAATATGTAGACAGGTGATTCCATATTTCAAAGACACCAAAACAGCAGCATACCTACATAAATGCAAATTGGTGATAAACAGAAAAGTGTATGATTTGAACTTTTTACAAGAAAATTATCAGATAATAAACAGTGACCAAAAGCTGGATAGCCCTCTGACAGAGGGAAATGTAAGATGTCAACACTGACCACAGAGACAAAGCCCAGAGGTCTACAGACATGAACAGAGTGCAACTAGAGGACACATGCAAGAAATAGAAAAAATAGCCTTGCACAGTCACAAATGAGGAAGACAGAAGTACATGCATTTGACCAAAACAGCTAACATGATGAATCAATTTAGATCAGTGATCAGCAGTGTCTAACTCAGCACCCACATAACAACATCAACACTACTGCATTACTGTTAGAAGAGAGATACTACAGCATTAGAAGATTGCTGACAGTTAAGAAAGCAGAAAAGTCACTTAAGAAAAGAGAGATAAAGGATGGAAGTGGAACAACATGGGATTTCAAGAGAGCTACAGTAACATTCAGGGTAGGTTTCATAAATGTAGAAGACTTAAAAAGTAAATTACAAAGCAGGGATTTTTTAATCTGTCGGGAAAAAATTATATGCTGGGTAACGCAGAACATTTGACTGGATTAGAAAAATATAAAAATAGGGTATACAAGAGCTTTAAAAAGGTAGATGCACAACAGCAAGATATGAAAAAAATCCAGCAGGGTAGGTAGTGTATAGTAAAAATATTACTGACCAATACGTTTCGGGAATTAAGGGAAATAGGGGAAATATTAGAGACATAAGACATGTACATGTATTAAGCTGTGCGTTTGTTTTTTATACTGCCCACCGATGGATTCAAAGTGTTTCAATGTGAATTTTATACGGTATTTGGATAAGACAATAAATATGTTAAAAACTGATATTATAAAGCCAAGTTATTAGTAACAGGTGATTTTAATTGCAGAACAGGGAAGAGACAAGTAGAACTGCCACAACTTTTGATGTTTGCGTAAACTGTAATGCTGAAAGCTATAATTTTGCCAAAAACAAAAGTAGTAATGACAAAAGATGTAATGCAGAAGGAAGGAAATTGGTATATTTTTATCAAATCACTAGTTTCAAAATTTTGAATGGGAAATCTCAATCTAATATAGAAAGGAAGTTATTTTTAAAAATAAATTGGGTAGTAATGTGTTAGACTATGCATTAGCTTCTGAAGGTGTAATTAATAATATATTAGACTTCAATATTGGGGTAAAGAAAATTACTATTCATGTAGTGTTATTATTAGAATTACAAAATACAAAAGAAGATACAAATAATAATACAAATGTTACTTATCAAACACAAATACAGAATTAAGATACAACCAGAACAACAGCTAACAAGATGTTTTTATTGAGAGATTGAATAACACTGCAGAGAGAGTATAGACCTATATGTGTGGTGTACAGGACACCTTTGCTAGAGGCAGAATAGACAAAACAGCAAACGTGTTACATGGCATGGTTGGTAGAGCAAGGACAGAAATGAAAATCAGAACTACAAAGTTTAAAGAATGGGATTATTGGTACGATGAGACATGGAAAGCAAAGAAGAGAGAAGTTAAAAGGGCAATGAAAGAGTACAAAATGGGAGATGGTGAGAATTGTAGAAGCTGATACTGCAGTTGTATCATGGATTATGAACAACTTTTAGAAGAAAAGAAGTCAAGGATGGCAGGATAAGAAAGAAATAAGAACAGATGAATCATTGAATTAACCCTTTAAAGATTAGCGTCCACTATAGTAGACTCAACTTGTAATGCCAGAAACGCTAATGTCTACTCTAGTAGACCTTCGTTTGGCAACGCTGACAGCCCTCTCTTTCTATCTGACTGCACAATGTCTCAACACTGAATCACTTATGAAAGCAGTCCTGTTTCATATCTGTGTGTAAGCACTTAGCTACCAAAGAAACTCTAATTAGTCATGAATGCATAAGTGTCGTAAGTCTTGAAAGCGTACTGTGTAGTTAGTTCCGTCTTGCATTTAGTTAGTGGACTGGAATGTTTTGGTAAAATACGAGAAATCGTAATGGATTCGGACAGAGACAAGGATAAATATCACACAGACAGACGAAGAGGAGCCACGCCCACCTTCGTGATGGTCCTCCCTGTCACGGCCCAGTCACTTTTCAAAATTTTACAACCCTTCCGAACATTTGGCAGTAGACGAAGTCATTGTGAAATTCAAGGGAAGGGTATT
>Ga0123352_10005293_pt1 | contig 19360 bp, 13 predicted proteins | sample TergutLab28metaG_FD_89700 | JGI IMG/M metagenome (GOLD analysis project Ga0123352, IMG submission 89700) | Labiotermes labralis P1 segment gut microbial communities from Petit-Saut dam, French Guiana - Lab288 P1 | ecosystem: Host-associated > Arthropoda: Insects > Digestive system > Gut ... | reverse complement strand
TGGTAATTCAACAGAATAGTCGCAAGCTCCTGATGATGGATATATTAATGTCCGAAACATGTTGAGCACATAAGAAGTGAAATAAAATAGCAAGTGACATCAAGTTGGTCTTTTATTCTTCAAACTGAATCTTCTTTCCACCATACTTTGTTTGATGATCTATGGCCTGTCTGGCTCTGCCTTATTTTTCGCAATTACTTCGTAAACAGCATGACTTTATAAAAAAATATATAATTCACAGTAAAAGTTTGTTTTTATTTTCTCTATATCTTTTATCTGAAACTTTTTCAGTTCGGGAAGAGTTTAGACAGCTCTTATCATAAAGGTACTTAGTGTCGTCATGCAAACCACCTAAAGGTGCTTTTCATATTTTAACCAAGCTTTAACTTTCTCGTCGAAGGTCCCTTACATAACGTTTCACACACATCCTTGCAGCGACAGCCGAGTCGTTCCATTCGAAAGAAAGGACAGACAGAAAAGTACACTGACAAAGTTAATAGTCGCTTTTCGCAACTTTACATAGCCGCCTAATGTTGAATGGTGCAATAAAGTCATCATTTTGCCAGGGGCAAATGGGAAAATAACTACCACCACATATGCGCGTTTACTAGTCGTGACATAGTAACCAATCTGACATATTGCTTTATCTCATCGAGCATAGGAACATTAGTTTCGGTTGACTGTCAGCTTGTAGAATATCAGTGTCACACGATTTTCTGTAGGTACACTGAAATACCCGTTTTTCTTTTAAGAGAATGGGAGAAGTTGAGGCATAAAATCTTGTGCCCAGATGTTTGTTATAACATAGGGTATTGCGCGCTCTTACGACAATGGGGGGTCAATAAACCTATAAAATACAACACTACACAATCTCTTAAAACTTATTCATCGAGGGCAACTCCGTAAGCACAAAAAATATTTGTCTAATTTTCAACACAACCAAGAGGAAATCTCATTGTCATAATACCCCAAAATACTGCATATACAAATAAATAAATATATATACATGCATACATAATACATACGTACATACTTATACATACGTACATACACGGCTATATGTTGTATGTGTGCATACATTCATACATACACACATACATACGTACATACATACATACATATATATATATATATATATATATACATATATACATAGATGAATACAAATATATTTGCATATTAAATATGCATGCTGCATTCTCAGTGCACTATTCAAATAAACTTGCTTGTTTTCGGAACGTCTACATTTTAACCGATGTCAAGCATAATCCATAATATAAACTAAATGAGTAGGAATCAGAATTGTCACCAAAAAGTAAGTAGGACGTAGAAAAATAATTTTTCAAAATCCACTTTCTCCGAAAAAAAATATATTGAAAACATTAAATAAAGAAGGATTCAGCAATAAGATAATTTATCAATTTCTACAAAATTAATAACAGTAGAACTTCCGCGTCCCGTGAAGAAATTAGAGCAATAAACAACCCAAATAATTCGTAATACCAATTACGGTATAATGTACGCAAGAACGAGCACTTTTTTACGGCGTACATGAATATGCTTTTTGAAATATGGCAACTCAGGTTGACAAGAACCAGTGCTTGCTTGCTTGCTTGCTTGCAGCACATTTATCACCGCTGGCTTTTAGGTATTTTTATCATACTTCGTCAGACCTTCGAAGTAGACACTAAACGAATGGAAAACAGTTCTACGTATTCAGAATGGACATGTGGTTCGTGCTCATACCGGTGTTTGTGGCAGCAATTGCCGCTGATTTACCCAAAACTGGCTACATCAATCAAACTGCTACCGACTGGTGGCAAAAAACTGTAATCTACCAGATCTATCCACGATCTTTCAAGGACAGCGATGGAAATGGTATTGGAGATATCAACGGTAATACAGTTACTTTATGTCAGAATGTCACACCTCCTTTTATTAGGCACTATTTGCATGAACTTCGTAAAATACGCATGAAAAATTGGCAATGTCAGTCATTTCTCACATGTCGCAACATTAAATGTAGGTGTAACTGGAAGATGCCATAAAAATTTGGTACTGAGTTAACCGAACTAAAATAGTAAGGAAAATTCAGTGCGAGATATTTTTTTGACATAGTTCCTACTGACGATTCAAGTCGTATGGCATGATAGGCTGTGTCGCTGGGTGAACAGTTTTCGACATTTTGAAGGATCGTTATCGGAAACTACTCGCCCAGTAACGAAGGGTCACATCGCAGACAAATTTAACCTTAAGAAAATTTATTTTTAATACTTACGTATATATACCACTGCAAATCCTAGTTTATTTAAAAATTTAATTTAGCTTTATCAGTTCTTTCAAGAGAAGACTTGTCGTGAAAAAAACAAATTCACAAATCATATATAAATCTCATTTTGATCTACAATTATTAATTTATTTGAGAAATAATTTAATAAGGGTGATTGCAGTCTTCAGCCGCGGTTTAAATAAAATCGTTGCTCTTCTGGGATGTTACGCACCACGCATTGGCATTTAATTACCGACATTTCGAGACAAACTATCCGTCCTGTCTTCAAGGGCCAAACAGTGCAAAATTCTTGAATCTGGCACTGATAGGTCGTCCCGAAACGCCGTGGGTAGGTTCATTAAACATATTACGTGTAGTAACAATGTACATCCGGAATAAATAAATGTAAAAGCCACTGAGATAAACAAAAAGCCAACAACATGTTTGGAAACTTACCTTTTGGCCCATTAGATAAATATATTTTTGTCATTTAAGAAAAGCTTTCTCATGTATTGCACGAAATGAAAATTATAATTAAGTTTGAAAGAAATACAGCATGATACCAGGTTAAGGGAATAGAGGGAATAATATGTTACTGGTTCAGATTTAGCCTGAATATTTTTAAACAAGAATTAGAGGCATTCGTCAATTATCATTATTTATTTTGCGATTCTGAAGGATTCGACTTTGGAGATGACAATATGATTCATACTCGCACTAATGGTAGATATGTTAATAAAATGTCAACGTATAAATTTCGCATGTCAGTCTCTGTACTACGAGAACAGTGTACACTTTTATTGCCATCAAACCAAATATTGTGTGCAAGCCACGTGTTGTCAATTTGCATTTCCTTAATAAGTAATTAATGAATGCTTTTTTTAATAGTTATTGTTATTTCACTGTTATTTTCTGCCCAGAAATTCCCATAATGCTTAATTTATCTTTATACATGCAAAGGAGTTAAGAAGCAATGAAAATCGTTAGGGCTTTGATTCAGTCCGAAGAAGGAAAGACAGGTGGCCAATAGGCTTTCAAAGATAAAAGCCTCTTTTCTCTGTTACCTCAAATGACTCCCAACTAGGTATTTCACACTGATGTTTCAGTACTTAAAACAGGCTTAAGTAATGATTTATTTCATAGAGGAGCTTCAAATCTTTAAAATTGCATTCCGCACTTGTATGCGTTTTTTTAATCGAATAAAATGCGGTTATAAGGAGAAAGTATTTTCAACACGTTTAATCTCAAAAGCAGTAAAGAAATCTGATATATGGAGCCTACACTAGAATATGAAGGTAAGATTAATTTCAACCGATAGGTTGCCATGTAAGCTGTATTCCATACGGCGAAAAAACATAACCTAGTAGGGAATACACGCATATAAATGTAAGGTCTAAAAAACTGTGTCAGTAATAAATATTGGCATATAACACGAACACCGGATATCACTGTGATACCTGAAGTATATTGGAATAATTTTTATATGAAAAATATTTAAAGAAATGAACGAAAAATGATTTATAAATTTTACTCTTTCTCGAGTCATTTGTATCTGCAAAGTTAGTAGCTGTCCTAAAATGATGTATATTTGTATGGTCCTACGTTGAATAACAAATCGCGCATAAATTAAGTATTTAATTTAATTTTAAAGTTGTAATTTATGTATATTTCTTCTACCAAAGTTCCATGAATTGTGAAATGTTTACCTTTCCTCTAACAGGAATCACGTCCAAATTGGACTATTTATCTGACACCGGAATAAAGGCGATTTGGCTGTCTCCTATCTATAAGTCTCCTATGGTGGATTTTGGATACGATATCTCTGATTATGAAGCCATTGACCCTATATTCGGTTCAATGACAGACTTTGAGGTCTTAAGGAAGAAAACAAAGGATAGAGGTGAGATATTTTTGAAGGATATGTTTTCTGTGTGATAAAGTATTGTCCTTTTACGCTTAAGGAACCGTAATGTGAGATAACTTTTCAAATAATTTTGATTATTGAAACGCTGAAAAATGGCACACCAAGAAACCAAAACTACGGAACCAACATTGGCTATGACAAGACTGTTGTGTACGTAAAACTTAGTACTTACTTTAATGCACGTAGTTGCTATCATCTTATCATCAAACGGCGAAATAGGTCGACCTTGTTTTAACCCGTTTTAAAGTCATCAATCTTGCAACAGTCTCAACTACAACAAAGGAAAAGTGGCGTCTAGGATAATGAGAGTTTCTCCAATTCGTTTCTTCCCATCAAAATTTTAATCATTCTGGGCAAATGAATTACGTTTAAAATTTGATAAACTGGAGAGTCTCATCTTATATCATCCCATCTTTCAGGTTTCGGAACAAACTGGTTTGTTTTATTTTGAATAAAATTAAAATTTTTGCAGTGGCCTCGGTGTCTCCTGTCTTCAGTTCGACTCACTGTTAAATGACAAACCTGACTGAAGACGCTGTAGACACTCCAAATTGAATCACTCCTTAAGATGCATAAATGTGAAAGTAAAATGTCCATTTGCGAACAGTGGAATTGCCGTTAAGTAGACCTATAATGGTTTAGTTTTGTAATTAACCAACAAGGACACTTTAATCAGGATTTAAATAGACGCATAGAAAATTTTCTCACATTATTTTGTGGCTCCTCCAAATACCGCACATAATTTTCTATGTGATTTGTGTACACAGGAATAAAACTTATCCTGGACTTTGTGCCGAACCACAGTAGTGACCAGCATGAATGGTTTCAGAAATCACTGATGAACGACTCCACATACAAAGACTACTATATTTGGGCGAACGGCAGAGTGGAAAACGACACTTACGAAAAGCTACCGCCAAATAATTGGGTAATATTTCTTTCGATATTCAGGGCACCATAAATACGCTTGCCTACTCATCATCCGTTATTCAATTGACCGCAATGAAAAGTTAATTTTGGGTGCGGTCTACAATAGGGAAACTTAAAATTAATGTGAAAATTCTTTGCAAAATAATGATGTGACTCTGCAGAAAGGGAAGTAACTTGCATATTTTCTTTAGATTTATATTTTCTTAAATTCTCCAGTAAAATGTTTGTCGAAATGATATTGTCTGGCTATGGATAAGTGGAGTCTTTAAGTGGTTAGTGCATCTGGAGCTTTGTTAATTTGTTCATATTTTAGAATATGCGCGGTGGCAGAAAAATATTTTTTCCTTTTTCTAATTGCGTTTTTCCCCTTAACCTTTGGGCCTAGCATTAAATTAGAAAGATGAGAGTTTACAACAATTTGTAAATGAAATATGTACATAACACATGTTGCAGACAAAGATGTTTTGTTTTTTTCGAGGGAAATTAATGATCTGCAACCTATTTCTTATTCATGGCCTTAAATCTCGAAAGCTTAGTTTTGCTTACAAAGCATAAAATGGTGATATTTCTATTTCGTCTAGTAGCTATTATTGTCCGGTTTTCTCTTAAAATATGATTTACAATTAAGACAAGTGTTTAATGAATGTGTTACTGCTTTCTAAATTTATGTATGGTGTAACTTTAATGAGAAGACAGACAATGCTTCCTTATCATCATGTATATCTTTGTAAATTTTCCTACTTTCAGTGTCTTCTTAGGACACCTGACGGCCACCTACAGAGTGTGATGATACCAGATGCTGTATAATACAATTTTGACCTCCTCATGTTGAATACATAGTGCTCAAAACATGTAGAAGCGTATAATATACTTATTATAAAACAAGAATTTGTGCATTAAGTTGGTTAATTACTAAGATTATACTGAGATGTACGGTCAGCAAAACATCAAAAAACAAAATTCGCTGTCTTATTTGCAAAATTAGCCCGTGGGCCATGCCTGGCCTGCAAGTTCCAAAATACCGAAGTGAACTAGGAACGTTTAAGTTCGCAACTGTTTCTCTAGTTACTTACAGAAGCACCGCTTATATTTGGGGCATGCCACTTACAAACTTTTTCTACCTTAAAGTCAATTCACTTTTTCGTTATCCACAGACGAGACCCTGGAAAACGATCCATGGCAGTTGAAAAAAATACATCTCATGTGCGAAAAGAATTCAGGAGTCCCAATCCAGGGTGGCATGATCATTCTACTGTGCCTGTAAATCTACCAATTACATGTCGATACAGCAGAATTTATGATAATTTAGATTACTTTTCTTTTATTGAACTATCAGTATGTTGGCAAACATACTGAAAATTTTAAGCAGGGTGGTGGACATGACTACTGAGCATTAAAATTCTCAGTAGGTGGAAACAGACTTCAGAGACAATGCCACTGACGTCATAGGCCTATTCTTTTGCCCTGCATGATTACTCACTAGTGGAGTTTCAACCATTTATCAACGTTAAACTAATCTAAACTTACTGTGTCACTAATTAGCCTGATTTTCAGTCACGTAAAGGACAGGAATGACACGTGTAGAGAACCCCACATTACCACACAGTCGTGCGAAATCAGCTGAAATTTTACTCTTTGCTCTTTGAATGGTAGTATGAGAACAGTAGTTAATGGTCATCAATTTATATCCAACATTATCGAATTAACGTCACAAGAAAATCTGGGTTCAAAAGTTACACCTAAGATGTCCGGGTGAATTAAATTTGGGCCCATATCGAACCAGCATAACCATTCTCACATTCAACTTTGTCGTTTTTGAAGTTCATTGTTCTTGTGTCATTTAGTAACGCTGTCTAATATTGAGTTTATATGGCACGAAGATTAGTGTCTCCTGGGATATGAAACCCTAATACGTGTGTACGTACAACGACGTATTATGGGTACTTCCTGCCTCCATCAACTACCCTGATGATGGAGACGCAGGTTTCTGTGAAAGGTCAGTATTCATATACCATAATATACGGTGTCACATCCCAAGAGACAGCAGTCTTGATTTTCACCGTTTTGGAAAACTGAATTCTCGCTGTCATCTCTTGCCCTAAAACGTCCAACAACACAATAATTTGTCCAATACATACAACATTGATCCCTGAATATATATATATAACTTCAATTTAAAACATTTTTGAAGTTGTGAGTACCTGAGAAAATACATGAAACTATAACTTATTGCATTTTCATTGTGCCGGTATCGTGATTAACTTTGAAACAATGAATACAATATGTAAACGGATAGGCCAGTGAGTTGTGCGAAATCAGGAAATAAGTTTTTAGAAATTAGGCCTACGTATGTTGAAGCACTTTTCCCAGTGACGCTGTGTCAGCCATTAGAGTAACTAACAATTGTTTCGTCGTAGTTTGGTTTTATTATGCTTAATTTTATTGTAACTTGCTCAGTTAAGTGCATTCGGGGGTCCTGCATGGACGTGGAACGAAGACCGAGGACAGTACTACCTGCATCATTACAGCTCCAGGCAACCTGATCTCAATTACAGGAACCCGGATGTGGTCAGAGAGACGAAGGTAAACACACAAGGTTCGGTAGGATATTCTAAATTACGACACCCGCAGAAATCTAATTACTACAGTGATCTATGTGACCGGATTTATCATTTGAAAATAATACCAGCTAACCTAAACAAAGCGAATTTTTTATATTAATTAAACAATTGGGGTAACGTTACTTATACCCGAAACTTAAGTGTGTTTGGTATGTACATATTAATCGATACACGCAATACAACGCTTCTAAATTATCCCTACTTACAAACAGGGGGTTTCTCTTTCTTTTTTTCTGTTTCTAAATTTTCGACAAATTGTCTCCCAGTCGAAGAACTTTCCATTGTTTCCAACAAAAAAAAAAGACTCAAATCAAGCAGACTTATTGATATTCCTACGAGCAATAATAATCTTCAGTGCGCGTCTTCCTTCTTTTACCTTTGGCTCCCATATACTGCAGTCACTAAAGTGCCTCTTTCTCCGAGATCCCAAATACCGACCAACCACTGACGGGTCTCCGCACTATTGCCAGGACCAGGAACTTGGTTTCTGGCTGGTCCGGTATAAATAATACATTTTAGAAGCTATTATACTGGATAAAATAAATCGAGCTAACCAGTATCCTGGGCGTCGTGTATATGAAGCATGTCTCCAAGGACCATGCGCAGCTGAATATTTTTATAGTGAATCATTCACTGTCACATACTTTTAGAGCAATGGAGTTCAGAACTTGGAGCTCGTGGCACGTTGGAAATATTTTTTGTTTTTACGCGATCCAATAATTAAACACAAAACTAATATTTTTACTCACATTTCTTTCAAATATTTTCACTCATTGTACAGAACAAAGGTTAACCAGTGTCAGATAAATGATGAAGATTTGATTGACCTATAAATAAGCATAACCCTTTCAAACGTTTAATCTTCAAAAGTATAAGTAAAAGATATTTTTCCAAAACTTCATAAAATGGTGTTCCCTCAGCTTGTCAAAGACGTCAACGACTTCACACACTTCATTTTCTTTAATTTGTATCTACACATCGGGAAACACTTGACTAGTTTTTAGTTTTAAAATGTTGATTTTTTATTATCTTTTATGCAATTTATTTATTTTTAAAGCCTCGCGCCACAATTTGAAAAATTTTGCATTACACTAGTTTGTTGTAACAAACCGGCTGCTGACATCTGATTTACAGAATCATTAAACCAGGAGACTGAACAGCAAACGTGAATGAGCCCCATAAATTTACGTTTCCAAACAAATAATTTGAAGGACATGTTCCATTTCACATTGCCGATAACGCCTCTCATTTCAACTAGTAAACTGCACACTGCCATATTCTTGTTTATGTTAGGCTTGGAATAAAATTTCAAGGCCAAGATATCTGCACGAACAGTATGATTATTTGCGAAGGGAGTTCTGGTCACATAAAGCCCAAGAATAAAGATCATTCTTGAGGAAACTGTATTATTATTCCTCCCACAAAACAGAATTACCTTCCAGTGACTAACAGTGGTCAGTGATTTCTCTTTTGGGTCGAAACGTTTAATTTGAGACGTGTTCATCCTTTCTTGCAAAGGAATAAAAAACACTGCATACGTTTAGGTAAAATTTGAGGGTAAATTTCGGTAGATTCTGAGCCGCCAAACACCAACAACACCTACACAAAGTAGCCCACAAAACGCAGCGTAGATAACGCCTGGAATTTGTGTCATGATCCTCCTACTGTCACATATTGTTTTTAGACGACTTTCTTTTGAAGGAAACTTAGGCTTACGAGTCAACATGATTTGTGGGTTGCCCAGTTTCAATTTCTGACTCAGTTGAACTATTTTCACAAAATTTTATATTAATACTCCGCCACTGTAGCCTACCCAAAGCCGTGCTTTTTATTTTCTACATTAACAACATTGTGAAATTGTGAATTGGAAAAGAGGCTATAATCTTTTTGATCGGGGAAAACCCAAACAAGGTTTTTTTAATTGAGTTCCTATTCTGCTTTAAGAAATCTAGTACTGTGTTGTAATACCATTACTAACAAAACCAAAACAGTCTATTGCTAGAAAATTTTATGCAAGGACATGCTAGCGTCAGACAGAATCGCATCTTCGTTAATATTTACAACATGAAGACTGTTATAGTGTACATTAGTGTTGTATAATTGCATAACTTAAACGCACAATAGTAGTCACAGAAGGAAAAGAATTTGTATATTTCTTCCAATAGGAAAAGAAACTATATGAGTTTTATTCCTTGCAAGTAGACAAAGAAGCATTTTAATTAAAAGTAATGTAGATTAGCTTCAAAAACCTTATTGTTCAGTAACTTATAGCTGCTATAAATTAAGGTTATCTCAATACAGAATGTGATGAAATTCTGGCTGGACAAGGGTGTTGATGGCTTCAGGGTTGACGCCGTGTATCACCTGTTTGAGGACAAGGAACTACGGAACGAGAAGAGATCTTATGATCCAAACGCCCGACCAGGAGATTACAAATCTCTGGTGCACAATCTCACAAGCAACCAGCCTGAGACATACGACATGGTAACGCAGTGGCGAGAACTACTGGACGAGTACGCCAGGAAGGACGGAAACACGAGGTCTGAATATTCTGGGAGCTGCACGTGCTAATTATGAAGTTACCTTACCGATGCATAGCTTTAGACGGCGTTAATTGGGATCTGTTTAATAAACGTAAAGCACCCTTCATAAACATTACATTCACTTTTTGCTACAACCGACTAAATCCACAATGTAATATACATTAAACAGTACAGATATTACTCAGATATGTTTCGGCATGAATATGCCATTCTCAGGGAGTGCTTGTGGCACGCTTAAAGTCTGATACAGTTTATAAGATAATATCTTAAATCATAAAGTACGGAGTGTTTAGAGTTACCGTTCATAAAACAATACTTGTAACTTTCATAAAATAGGAGATATTCCGCAATTTATAGCAATTGTGCATAAATAGGTTTTTATGTCTTATATGGTCTTATGTATAGAAAAATAATTTCTAAATCAGTGGATATAATTATAAACATATTTTCTACGTTATTAGTTGGTTGTTAGTACCTTCTAATTTGTAGAGGTATATACTCAAACACCCAAGCGGTATTAAAACCGACGTGGATCGTGTACTTAAATGTCTGATAGAGATGAGTGGTAAGAACGCACCCATTTATTATGAAATTTATAATATAATTCTATCAACTGTAGCCGGTTTTAAGGTTGGCACATTCACTTCCTGAAGTAGGCTTTGCATATTTCTGACGTGTGGCTTAATTAATTAAACGCATGGCACCTTCACACACGCATTCTTACGCTATTTCGCAACCTGCACTAGAAGAAAGTAGGTAGCTAGCACTATGCTTCGGCCGCATTACCCCCTGGAAACACAAGGTACCTATTTTACAGGTGGCCGAGTGGGACTCGAAGCCAGTCTAGACGTCACGGAAAATCTCCCACGTTCCCCGCCCATCAGCATTTGATCACCGGACCGCCCTACAAGTAGTGTCGCTGTACCAACTACGCATGTCGAATGTGAACAAAATATCGAAACACTTTCTCCATTTTGGATCTTGTTGCAGGTTATTGATGGTAGAGACTGGTAACAGCAATTTGAATGACGCAATGGCTTATTACGGAAACAAGACACGGCCAGGAGCGCACTTCCCGTGCAATGTGGATTTGCTTTTAAAAATAAATAATGATTCGAAGGCAAGCAGCTATAAATCTGTAATAGAAAACTGGATATTAAATGTTCCTGCGGGACACTGGAGCAACTGGGCGGTAAGTGTCTGTCTCAGCGAAATAACCGTTTGCCGTACGCTGTCGAACCGTTGATTGGAATATTTGGAAGCACAGTAGAACTCCGCTTATCCGGACGCTGCTTATCGCGATCAGCAAATATCCGGATCGGCTTGGCCTTTGGTGTAAATTTGTCGAGAATTCTACAAAACTAACTTGCCTTGAAATTGCCGGTTATAGGATCAAGTACAGTACAGTGTTATGGCTTCTAGAACTTCAAATCAGACATGGTCGAAAGGTTTAAATGCAGATACATATCAGTAAATAGTAACAGCCGAACTTCAAACTACCAATGTATCCTATTTTCAAAGAAAAATCCAATTATCCGGATTTTCTGCATATCCACATAGCTCGACGTCCTAATTAATCCGGATAAGTGGAGTTGTACTTTTGAGCCATCCTGAAGGCTAAACTGAAGTCAGAGGCAAGCATAAATCCTGAACCACCAGCAGCTGGATGACGTGATACATTATGGAATAGATAGTGAGGATCGGTTCTTGATGAAGGTGTGCCTTAATCACCACTTTCACAGGGACTAACGGGCCAAGGGCAGCTTCGTATCCTATTACAAACACGGAGGAGTGGGGACTGCACCACTCACCTCGTTTAATAGTAAAATTATTAAAACTAACTCCGGGGAGGAGAGTACTTCTTGAAAAGCTAGTAGGTTCTCAGCTAACCAGCTAGCTAAGAACTTCCCCACATTTTATGGAACCCAAAAGGTTATCACCGCATTCACTAGAGTCCCCCACCTGCCCCTATCCTAAGCCAGATCAAATTATCCATGTCTCTAGCCTATTTCTTGAAGATCCATTTTAATATTATTCTCCCATCTGCGCTTAGGCCTTCCAAGTAGTCTATATCCAACAGGTTTCCCCACCGGAAACCTGTATGTAACTCTGTTGCTCCCAATGCTTGCCACATTATCCGCCCATCACATTCTCCTTGATTTGAATCATCTGAATGATCTTTGGTGAAGAGTACAGATCATTTTTTTAGAGGACATCCCATTGTGTATTAGATTTGAGAGACAATAATAAATATATTTGTGTTCAGTCAAACACAACAATATTTATTTTTAACTTACTGGCAACAAGTTTCGCTCATTAGACCATCATCAGGCCATCTTTACATACAATTTAAAACAGGTTAAATGTAGTACACATTAATTTCTTGTCGTATGGGACAAATAATACAAAACTTTTGCTGTTTTTGAAACATTAGAGTGTGGCCGGGTACACTCTGTATAGGTCGACATGCCGATGTTATTCTACCAACCAGGAAGTCAGTCCTCCAGGCAGAATATTCGTGCTTGTTCTAGGTTGGAAATCATGACTGGAGCCGTGCAGCGAACAGGATGGGCCGAGATATGGTGGACGGTATGAACATGCTGGCACTGCTGCTTCCAGGGACAGCCATCACTTACTATGGTGAGGAGATAGGCATGGAGGACACATTCATCAGCGTGGAGCAAACTGTAGACCCAGTAGGTGTCAACGCTGGTAGGCGCAAGTATTTGAACCGTTCACGCGACCCTGAGAGAACTCCGTTCCAATGGGATGACACATCGTATGCTGGTAAAGACAATGTATCCCATTTTTTATTTAGTTGTTGTGAGTCGGTTAAGTTGATTATCAGTCATCGCACTTGAATTTCAGGAAGTATCTGGTTAGGGTATGAATTATCCTAAATTCCTGATTTTTCAATAACTCTGCTTGCATACAATTAAAAAAAAGACGAAGATAAATATGTAAGTAAAACAGAATTCTTAAAGTTACTGTCAAACACAACAGCAGTGTACGAATATTAGCATTTTATTGTGGCAACATGTTTCAGTTTTATTATACCATCCTCAGACCAACATTCAAAGATATGAGGTACAAAGAGTGCATATCATGTACCGTGGGACCCGATATTACTTTATAAGTTGTATATAAAAATATTTTAAAATATAAAAAATTGTATATATCAAAAGTTGTGCTACCGTACTCTTCCCGTGTGGGGTTGGGCTTGTAGCTTCCCGTCTGCTCAACAAGCTTGTGGGTCTTTATCAAAAGCCAATTTACGTGGGAAGTTCCTGAAAGGTTCAGGATCGACTACGACTGGCTGACACACTAACACACACGCAATTCTGTGTTCTTTCTTTAATTTTATTTGCTAATTGAAATGTCTTTTACAAAACTCAATTATGATTTTTGTTTAATATACTCTAATAATCATATGTAAAATATATTGGTTGATATTAATCACCACGACACTTGGAGTAAACACTTAACTGTACATTGATCTATTTGTATAATGCCACTTATAATTAATATTGCCTAACTCTATAAGTTTTTACGGAGCACCGAAATTTGCATGCGTGCAACTACAAAGGTCCAAAAGAATGTGCCTCCTCGCAATGCGTCGTCTCCTTCGTTCCAACTAACTACTCCTTTATGTATCAAGTAATTCTGTTGGTTACAATTCGAATTTAGAAAACCCCCATTGGCCTAATTAATTCTTTAGCAAACCGAATCTAATTAGCAGCTCTAATTTAAAACACTAGACCTCAAACTAACGTTAAACAAACATATAGGTGCTGCTACTGAATGAATCATGTCTTCAACAGTAACAAAGTCTCGTGTTTCATAGAGAAACACTCATTTGCAAAACTTGTAACAATTAGATAGTTGACGAATGTTTTCCCCAGGCTTAAGTTTCTCAATGCCACAACGGCACTCACAACTCTTACGGATTTCCTTATTAAATCATTTACAACCAACAAAATCTATCTACATGGAGCCCATTCAGGGTTTGAACCTGAATCGCCGGTACATATCAGGACTTGAAACTGAAATTCCGGTAACAGTAGCTAAAATTACGTAATTGTATTAAATTTGTGTTGGTCCGTTATTAGAGCGTAGGTATCTTTAATAGTATGAACCAGTTGGGACGGTACTGCGATTCACATTTGAAGGTGGTCGAATCTCGTAGTCACATTAGCACTCAAGTTCAAGTAATTTAGATTCAAGTATTCAGGTCCGTTTATGTGTACGTAGATATACAGAATTATGGTTGTGGATCTGTTACTCGCAAATTTGGCGTATTAGTATCTGGTTGTACACATACGCATGTAAATTGCAAATTAAAACTATTTTTATGCACTTCTTGTAAGGTAATATTTGATCCCAGAATACATGATATTCACTGATTTTACCTCATATCTCTTAATATTGGCCTGAAGGTGATCTAATAAGACGGAAACATGTTGCCCCAATAAAATACTAATATTTATTCAATGTTGCTGTATTTTGACAGTAACTTTAAACATTTTGTTTTATTTTGAGAATAAGTATTATATATTCTAAGTGTGTGCCTGTAAATTATTCTGTATGCAACTCGCATCTTTTCTACACCTTGTGTTACTGTCATCTGTAGCCTGTCTGGCATAATCATATTTTTCCGCATTATCTCTTAAACGGCACGATTTTCGGGGAAAAAATATTGAACATAAAAACGTATGTTTTAATTTTCTCTACAAATGATCTGGAATATTCTTGATTCTAAGAAGAAATCAGCGAGGTGTTATTATAAATGTACAAAGGTCTTAATGATAAGTCCTTGTTATATTTATCAGATTTAAACCAAACTAAAGTCTTCTCGACTGTTTTTCGAAAAATCCTCACATTTCATGAAAGTCCGTCCAGTGGGAGCTGAATTGTACCATGAGGAAGAACGGATGGACAGACATGAAGAAGCTAATATTTGATTTTCGCAATTTTGCGAAAGCGCCTAGAAATAAACCGCGAGCGCCCTGTTACAAATCCTTACCTGTTTTTGTCTGTCTAATTGAAATCTATTCACTGTCCCTGACATTACGAATTTAGAACAGAATATGATAATCAGTACGTCCTAACGTGCTTCAGTCTAGGACAAATATTCTGACTACGAAAAGCTATGCAGAAAGTATCCATTCGCATTAATCATTCCATATTCCATATTACTTTTGAATATATCAGGGAAATAAATTTATGTCAACCACCTGGTAAAATCAATATAATTTCATAGCAAGGAAATTTTGTTTACAAAAACATTTCTGAAAACCAACTGGTTCATAATATTAATACACATGTTTACATAATAGTGTTGCACTAATTGGCTTAATATGACTTAGAATAAGACCCAGAAGCTAACTTTGGTTTTTGATGCGACAGAAATTTCTTTTATTTAGTAACATGAAGTGATTATATTATGAAGTGACTAACAGTATGTACTTGTACGGACCACATGCTAAAATTCAGTTTTCATAACAATGTCACAACGGTAATTATAAGGAGAAAAGGGGAAATTTAACATTCATAGCTCCGTGCATCGCCAATATATTCGCAGAATACAACCAACAAGAGGCAACTTTTCTCAATTTATTTATTTCTGTAAGACGCTCTACATATTTCAGACGGTTTTTTTCGTCCATCATCAGGAGCTCAAACTGCACATACAGAGTCAGGTATTGGTCTGACAAATACCTGTTGCTGTATGTGCATATTGAGCTCCTGATGATGGACGGAAAACCCGTCTGAAACATGTACAGCATCTTACAGAAATAAATAAATTGAGAAACGTTGCATCTTGTTGGTTTTACTCTGCGAAAGCAAAAGGGAAGTAGGCCTACAGACCGTCAATCAAAACTACATTCTCATCAGTTTATTGTTTGCTACATGTTTTGGCGTTTGTGAAAAGTCATCCTCAGGCAGTTAAATGTACTTCCATAAAAAAAATTAAATACATCCCATTAGAATGATGCGTTTTCAGATAGATGAGATCTAAACTTCTCCAAAATTGTAATTGTGTGTGCTAAAACTCGATAAAAGTCGAGGCTGTATATTAAAACATAACAAAAGCCTCGTGGGGTATAATTTTGCATTAATTTTCTTTCTTAATTTTGATCAGAACTGTAGATATATGTACATGATACTGTTTTCCATTGTTTTACTTCTTTATGTATCACGGAGGCAATTAGTGGATTTCAAAGTAAAACGGCAGAACAAATCGATTTTTGTAAGACAGATAAACAAACCGATTAGATCTTTGTCGAATAAGAAGGCTACCATTCACTCTGTTGTTAATATTAAAGAAGTTTCCTTTCACACACTTTTATTGTTTTAATAAAATATTCTTTTGTTATGTTTTAATGCTTCAATATAAAATCTTGAGTTTTATCTAGTTGCAATTTATACAACTCTAATTATTTTAAATTTTAGGTTTCAACTGTATGAAAAGTTATCATTTTAATGGGTTGTTTTAAAATTATCTTTCTTCATGTCTTTTTAATTGCGTGTAATGGTTTGTAACAAAACTGAAACATGTAGCAACCAACAACCTGATATAAACGTAGCTGTGACTGATGGTTTGTATGTACCATTCGCTGTCATTCATAAAGGTGGTAATGATAAACTTTGTATATAATAAGCCTGATGCTCTGAAAACTTCTTAAAATGTTACTACTTCCACACTTTCCTCTTGAATAAATGTGCTAACAATGTTACTATTAAAAGGATTTTCAACCACAAGACCATGGTTGCCAGTGAATCCTAACTACAAGGTTCTTAACCTGAAGAATGAGATGAAGTTGAGCAAGAGCCACTACAGTATTTACAAGAGTCTTGTGGATGCAAGACAACATCCTGTCATACAGAATGGTTCTTTGAACATCAGTATTTTGTCTGAAGATATCTTCTCATTTTCAAGGTAAGGCGCGCGCGCACGCGCACACACACACACACACACACACACACACACACACACACACTATAGTGCTTTCTCTCAGATTCCTTCAGTTCTATCATTCATGAAATTCTCATGACTCCATATTCATTGTTAATTTTCTGGGGAACACCCTCATATGTGGTTGAGACAACAGTCACAACATGCAGGATTATTTGCTCTAAAGCAATGTGCACATAAAACATTCACATAGCAGGTGGAAGTCAAACCCACTAACACAGCTTGCACTTAGCCAAAATGGCATGTTCATTAAACTATGTGATCATCAACGTTAAATTCCTTAGACATAAATTTAATTTCATCCATCATTACACATATGTATTGAAATATTAAATGTATGATTATATGTCTGTTCTAGAGAACTAAATGGAAGTGATGCATTGCTATTGATCATGAACCTAGGCTCCATCAACAGGCCTGTTGATCTCAGAATTTACAAGAATATCACAGAGAACTTTATTGTTTATGCAACAAGTATAAATTCAGCCATACAACTGTAAGTTGAGCTTTGAGAACTGTTGCCAGAATAGAAAATACCAAGGCACACAAAATGCATATTCAAAAGTTAAAAGCATGTCAAAATTATATGGACCAAAATACTCGTTTTGTTGCCTTTCGCTGTGAACAATAATTTTATGACCAGAGGTATGGATTTGATACATGATCTGTCACTCTCAGTGAACAACCCACATTGAGAATGCAGAAGAACATAGTGCCCAGGGCAATGTTTGTACCTAAGAGAATGGAAATAACAGGAGATTCATAATTTGTATTCTTCAACTAATATTGTTAGGATCATTCATTTAAGGATGGAATGGATTGAACGTGTAGCATGAGAAGAAAATAAAACTTTGATCACAAAATCTCAGGACAGATATCTTAGGACATGTACACATAGATGGCAGGACAGTATTCAAGTGGATATGAGAAACAAGAACTGAAATTGTGGGCTGGATGGATTTAACTGGCTTCATATACAGATAGGTGTGAAAATGAGTAAACATGACTATAAATCTTCCATAAAGACAGGGATTTCCTTGTCATTTCAGCACCTCTCACATTTTTATGGAAGATCCAGTACAGTAGATATATGTGTGTGTGTTTGTGTACATGAAGACTTATATTTGAATGCATACCCTAATGCTACTGTTACAGGGACAGCACTGTGAGCAAGAAAGTCACACTGCATCCTAAAGAGGTGTTGGTGCTTACTACAAAAGATTTCAAGAAGACGCTCAGGACATTCACATCAAATGCCCCAGTCAACACTCTATCATTCGTTTCAGTGGTTCTTACTGCTATCTGCATCATGTTGTTATGATCTAAGTACATATTTTAAGGAGAACCTGCCATGGTAGTGATTTCATGTGGGTATGAAAGGTTCTTGCATTAGTACATTTGCACAAACTGATTAAATGCGTATCAACTACAACACTTGAAATTCAACACAAAACCACGTGTTTTATACATTGGATGCCGTAAAATTACAAACTGATTAAAGAAAGAAGTGCAAGACTGAGAGGCAACAATGATCAATGGTTACGATACACCCATAAACACAGAAAAATTTCAAGCAGAAAAAGAAAAATAACATTTTTTTTCATATCTTTATTTTATGTGTTTGAAAAAAAGGAGATGCTATTTATGAATTAAGAGAACAGTAAAGCTATTATGTCTTAATTTTTATATGCTTTGTGTAATCTCACAGATATTATTCTACTAATATTTTTGTTTAAAAGTGTCCTCATAAATATTTGCAAATATAAATAATTATCTTATGAAAGAGTGTATAAACTTTAATTCAGTCAAATTAAAACTTATTGTTATTAATGTATCATTTATAATCATTATTGTTAATATATCGTTTATAATAATAATAATAATAATAATAATTATTATTATTATTATTATCATCATCATCATCATCATCTCCTTTATGCAGGGTATTTATACTTATTTTCCTGAGACAAACTACGTCCCTAAGGAATACAGTGTTGCAGCTATTCTGTTGTTACTATTCATGGTGCTTATATCGTTAGTTTCAGTGTTGAATCTATTGTATTTTTACATTAGTACTTTCCGAAGTATGTGTGCAGT
>Ga0123352_10005292_pt1 | contig 19361 bp, 8 predicted proteins | sample TergutLab28metaG_FD_89700 | JGI IMG/M metagenome (GOLD analysis project Ga0123352, IMG submission 89700) | Labiotermes labralis P1 segment gut microbial communities from Petit-Saut dam, French Guiana - Lab288 P1 | ecosystem: Host-associated > Arthropoda: Insects > Digestive system > Gut ... | reverse complement strand
TAGGCTCATCATGTTTTGGTCACTACTATGCCCATCATCAGGAGCTCGCAACTATGATGTTGATTACCACATTGGTCGTTTCGTTCTTGGTTTGCTGTAGGCTGGAGTAGTGTCTGGGCTGCATCCCGGACACTACTCCAGCCTAACTGCACCTAACCTCCAACATACAGCAAAACAAGAGCGAAACGACCAATGTGGTAATCAACATTATAGTCGCGATCTCCTGATGATGGGCATAGTAGTGCCTGAAACTTGTTGAGCCTGTAAGAAGTACAATAAAATAATAAATGGCATATAGTTGGTTTTTTATTCTTCAGTTTTTGTAGGTTTAGGATTGAGTTTCTCATATGAGAATTTAAATTCTTAGCAAACCAATTAAAGTGCACCATGAACCTTCTCCATTTTATTTGAGAATGAGATAAGAGGGTTCTCTCAAAATGCTTTGTTCAGATGAAACGGTTCTGTATCATGTTAATCTTATAAATTTCAGGATTTCATTCAGGCGTCTATTCAGATAAAGAACATTACCTTATTCATAATAATACATACAAGGCTTCATTTATGTTGGCAAAATAATACTGTGTGTTCAGTTTAGGTGGTGGCTGTGTGCCGTAGGTAGTGGGCAGTTTCATTCGGAGGTGCTGAGAAATTATTACCTGAATTTACCCATAAAATTTGTTTTATTAATTTTCCAGAGGAGCCTGACAGCCTGCTTATGTGCAGAATTGAGATATTGATACAAGTTCTAGACATGTGACATGGCTGTTACCTTGACTTTATGTACTGCATGATAATTTCCTCCTTTCCAGTAGCTGTTTTTACATCTATGTGACAAAAACAGTTCCCCATCAAAAACAAGAAAGAAAACCATACTGAATACCAGATTCTTGTTTTAAAGTATGGACGCATAAGATTTTGTAGAACTCTGATCTTATTTTGGCATGAGATGAGTTTTTGACATGCCCACCCAAGATCCAGATGACACAGCAGTTTTTGGAGGTTCTACTTGAGCAACAGTGCTTTCCAGTTTTTCGTGGGACGTAACGTCAGATTTTGATATCCTTTGTCACAACAAAGCTTGTTGTACAAAATTTTGCATTACTGTAAAACCATAACATTGTGGTGATTATGCCATGAAGAATTTTTCATAATAACTATGTGCATAAAAGTCCTTGGTTTGAACACTTTGCTTCATTCTTTCAGTGCACCAAATCATTCTTGAACAGAACAGTCATTTATGTGTGTACGTCAGACAGTTCACAGTCTACAGCTGTTGTGGTGGCTGGTTGCTTTGATATCCTTTGCACTGTGTGAAGACTGTGTTGGTGTGTGTAACATCTGTATTCAACATTTTAGAGACTCTGCCTCCATCATCAGGTTGTTGATGTTAATGAGTGACATTACTGGTCACTTTCTATATACTCTTCTCAGAGCATTATGTCCATGTCTAAGACTGACCATGGAGGGGACTATCTGTGGTGCTGTCCATCTTAGGTCCTTCTCTGCAGTATTTTATTTCTTTGTGCTTTGCGCATGTGCTGTTGTGTGTTAGTGGCTGGGTACCATGTTATGTTTGACTTTACTTGAATTCTGTATCTGTGTTAAAGTTCTTGAGATGTAGCTACATTGTGATGGTTTCCTTCACTAATCAGTCCACATAACTTGGCTCTATAGCCAGTATTGTGGTGCCCTTGAAGTTTGTATGAACATTGAATTGTAAGAGCTGTGTAAGACATGGCATCCCTTTACATTGCCTCAGTAGTGCAGCCAATTTGTCCAATATGACATTACCATATCTACAGGGGATGCACTGTGTGCTTGGGACCTTGAGGTCAAAATCATTTTAGACCGGTCTCAACGGGTATGCATTCATTTTATGTGGAGTGTGCACAGCTTTGTGTTTTATGTTGGTCTGCTTTTATGGTATAGTGGTCACCCTGTCAGGTTTTTTACATTGTGAATGTGGTGTGTTTCTATGGTTGAGAATGAAGTGTTATATGCTGTTCCAGAATACTTGTTTTAGGCATGTATTCTGTGTACATGTAGCAAGGTGAAATTTCTTGCTGCTGTGGATCCTGATTGCTCTTCACCAGGTTCTGTAAGTCCCTGCACTGGGCCCTGTTTTGAGGAGGTCTAATCAAGTAAATGGCTTCACACTGTATTTGTCGTAAGGCTTCTGACCAGCAGTTTGTATACTTTTCTGATTTTTGACATTTTATTTATTTTTTACCTCCAAGTTTCTCATCAATTTACACGAAAGAAGATGATTTTGCTTGGTGTTTGAGATGATAGAGATTAGTGCAGTACATTTTACATTTTTATTTTCAGTGATAATGACTAGGGATGTGTGCACAGTTAGTGATTTGAGTATTAGAGAGATTTAAGCAAATCCAGTTTGGTTGGGGATTCAGATTTTAAGTATGACCACAAAATATGAAATCTGTTGCCACAAGAAGGTTCTTATGCTACACTTGAAAATATGTTGCATGTGCATCTTTTTCCATTATTTAAGGAGCACACACCCATTTGGCATATTTGCAGTGACAAATCTTGCAGAAATGTTCCTATTACATTTGCCCTGTCTGTCCACCTGCTTGTCACATTTTGAGAACCAGTGAATGTGTTCTTACGAAATTTGATATTGCAGAGTTGTAGTGAAATTTTTTTTTGACTTTTCCATTTTCCTTGTTCTGTCTTTGTTTTCTCCATGTGTCTTTCATGTGCACAGAGTTTCTGTTTCTGTTCTTCCACCATTTCATTCAGATATTTAGCTTTTAACATTTACTGGATGAAATAGTTGCAATCCAGCCACCATGCTTATAAATTTAATTTCTTCTAGTTGAAGAATAAGAGACCAACGTGATGACACTAGTTTTATTTCACTTCTTGTGTGCTCAACATGTTTTGGACATTAATACATCCATCATCAGGAGCCTGTGACTTTTCTGTTGTATCACCACATAGGTCGTGTGTTCTTGCTTTGATGTGTGTTGGAGTTTCGGTGTGGCTGGGTTCGGGTGGTATCTGTGTAGCAGGTTGAAGCACAACTCTCTCTTATTCTTCAACTATCACAATGATGCACAGTCCATTATACATAAGATTAATATCTTCTGTTTCTGTATCACATACATATTGCTAAAGATGACCAAGCTCAACTGAAACATGTAGGAAATGTGTATGTGGGAATATTATCTTGTCCATGCTCAGTGCAAATTTGAAGGTACTGGTTTGATATTAATCGTTCAATCTCTAATCTTGAGTGGTCTTCTCCTGTTATCCCTGTTACATCCACATAGAAGACGTTTGCAGAGTTACTAAATTACAGAACTTAATTTTAATTCTTTTCATAGCTATATATTTAGTTATTACATATATATCCCACAGATAGGGTTAAATTTAGTCCCCAGTGACTTTATCATTAAAACATGAAATATGGCAGTCAAGTATATTGTGTCCATGCATTTGTTTGACTTTTTTGGCTTCAGTTACCATTTAAATTCTAGTGGGATATGTTTAGAACCATTGATGTAAGTTACAGCTTTATACACAGTAGCTGCACTGCAACTGATACAAGTGCAGGAGTGTCATTTGTCCCATCAGAGTGACATGGCTTTTCTTACTGCTTGTTATAATAATGTCACTTTACATTTTCAACTCTTAGTTGCCGGTTAATAACAATGAACATTTTTGGAGATACTGGTAGTCTGTAGTAAAGGTGCTGGGATTGCCATGTCAGAAGTGTCACTTTCCATACCAGCCAGATGAAGTACAGGCCTTCTCTAGCCCCTTGTCTTTGACAAAGTGTGGAGTATTCCAGGCTGGCACTATCATTCAACGTGTAGACCAAGTTAAGGTGTGGATCTACTTTCATGGCACTCAGTAAACTGCGTTTGGGAGTAAACTGACTCCTGCCTGCAACAATAGGTTACATATCTCCTGCCAAACCTGCAGAGGCCAGTAAATGAAACATGAATACATTTAAAGGTTGTCGCTTGCCCATATACAATATATCTGCTGTTGAAAATGCAGTATATCTGTTCTCTGGAGAAGAGGGTGAAGTCGTATTGAAGTTCCTGCTATGAAATTTATGTTACATGTGTCAGACTTCGTATGTATGAGAACAGCTATAACAAATTGAAGTAATATTTGTGATGAATTGAGCAGATTACCTTTGGGCAGTACATGCTACTGTCCAGTCCAGAATATTTTATTTTCCTGTCTCCTGGAATTGTCATGAAATTAATAAAATACGGAGTTACCTTAAGCAGTGTGTCCATGGGAGGTATGAACTGTGTATCCACCATGATAGGGCCTCACTCCCCCTTCTCTCTACCCCTCCAACATCCCCAAGCCAAGTGCTGCTAGCACTGGAAAATAAGAAAACAAAACTTGAGTTTTGTATATAGATGGATACTGAGGAAGTTTTCCTGAAGAGCTCATGAACATATGTGTGCACCAAGATAAATTCTTCCCACATAATGTACAAGTGTTTGTTCATATTTCTAAGTAAGTCATTGTCCAATTTTTAATTTTTTATGTATATTTGCCTGAATTTTCATGTTCCCTTTTGGAGGGAGATACCATGTTTCAAGAGAGGGTACTGTCAAATTGTATGTGTTTATAGTAAATCAGGAACTTAGAAGTTTGACTATCAATGGTCAGCAAGGGTGTATTCAGGTGATAAAAATAAGTTTGAAAGATCTGGATAACCTCATAGAATTGCATAATTAGTGAAATAACAGGTCTATATTTAAGCACTGATGGAAAGTTGTGTGTTTTGGTAATGGGAGAAGTACGGCATTCAGTTATATAAATTCAAAGTAGGTGACCTACTTTTCTTTTCAGATTTATGAGCTATATAGATATTATCTTAACAAAATAATTCTGAAGTACTGGCAATACAAAATCTTCTTACTGGGAAACTTTACCAATGGCAAGCCCATTAGGAATTACACATGACAGGTAATTGTATTTTTTTGTCACTTTGACTGCTGTGTTTTGAGAAACATAATCTTCTGTTCTTGTTACCTGTGCTAGTAAATACCACTTAGGAAGTAAGCTGATTGGTCTTTGATTTTTGGATTAGGAGCTAGGAGCGCCATATGTCCTGTATCTAGAACAAGGGCCACACTGGTGTATGTTCTTGCAGATTGTTATAAAATGAATGCAACATATTTAGCTAAAGTTTATGTCTTCTGTTCTGACACTGTGTAGTTTCGTATTTTGTTACCAGTGTTGTGAAAGGACCTGCTGCCTACAGCTTCATCTCTACCCTGAGTATGCAGGTGGTTGGTTCCTTTGAAATGTAGGGATACCAGATGTGAAACAATATATTGTCATAACTGAGACAACCACAGGATTCATTTTTCTCATTGCTGTGTAAACCTCTGAAATTATCCACAATATGTGGAATTCACAACTTCTTCACATGAAGGTGAACATCCATTTACACTGTTCTTTGTATGCTTCTGCCCGAAGTGGACCTATTGTGTGCTGGTATGGAACCCATTGATTTGTAGTGGTAAAAGAGATGGATACGCAACTAAATGTGGTTTATCGATGTTTGGCATGGATTGTTTTCTGGATCAATAACAAGGTTTTATAATTTAGTCTTTTCTTTGTGGGTGGGCTTACTGCAAGGATGTGAATGTATTTGACAAAATATTGTACCACTCTAACTTAGATGATGTGTTTTGTAGCAGTTATGGAGAAAAAGTCTTCATTTCTGTGTTTATTGTTAACATTAATATCACACATAATTAAATACACTAACCTTACACTTAAAACTGCAACAACAACTATAGTGTGCTTGTATATATACACTGTGGTAAGTAGTACTGTGTGTTTTCCAGTGTCTAATTTTTGGGTATATGTTTTATCCCAATAGCTTTACATACAGTTACATTTATGTAACATTATTAGAAGTATATCTCAAAAATTCTTATAGTATAACAAGTTAGAAGTAATTTGATATATTTCATCATTTTTTTGTTTTTGACTCCATTTCTCTTTCTTTTTTTGTGAACAGTGGTGTATGTATAAGTTTAGTTTTTCCTTTTAAATATTTTTGTAATATTTGTTGGCCTTCATTCCTGAATTCTGTTTGGACTGTTATTTTGAGAACTTTTGCATCAGCCTTAGTGCTGAGTACTCATTAAAATACAGTATAATGTTTCAGTAATTGTGAACATACTCAAAACTCGTGTGTCCAGGACAATGCTCATATCATCCAACATTACCACTTATTTTCCTTAACACTAAAGGAATTTGCAGATTACCAGAATGATGCTTACTAAACACAGTACATAGTACATTATTTGTCAGAGTGACAGTTGAGTTCTGTCATCTGATGCCTCCATGCTGCTCTATAAACTAACCAGTAATAATTACTGATCATATTCATAATCATAGTAAATAACTAGCCACTGGAAAGGTTAAACCAAAGGAGCTTGTTGTGGGTATGGACAAATTGTAATATCTTTCATACGCACATAGTCAGTCTTGTGTGTTACAAAAAATTGTAAACATATTTTGTTCTCCCCATCCCCCGTGTTGTGGTGAAGTGAAGCATTAGAAAGTCCTTAATGCTGTGTTGTGAAGCATTTTATTAGACGAGTGCTTAAAGCAGCTGTCTTGCTGTATGTTGCATTATTGGTACTAGAGCAGTAGCATATTCTTAACTTCAGTCACATCACAGAATTGAAGAAGGGGTTAACAAAATCTTAACATCACTTAGAATTTGTACTATTGCTCTGAACATACCTTAATCACACCTCAAAGCCTCCCTCTTATAAGGACTTTCACAAAAGAAAAGCTATGAAGGCTACTAAATATGTTCACAGCCATTTAAAGTACATGGATTTTGTTTGTGATGCTTCAAGTTCATTCCCAGCTGCAGTTAATTACCTGCTGTATTGTAGTTTATGTCAGTCCTTCCGGGTAAATGTTGGACAGTATCTCGAAATAGGCCACACCAAGTTCCTTAAACCTCAGATATGATGATATGTGTTTTTTATCTCATTTTTTGTCACATGAATGAATAAAAGTAATAAAAATAAGAGAAAATATAAGTTAAGATAAGAATGCAGTAGTATGGATATGTCTTAGTATGAATGAGAGTAAAATTATTTCACAAGCGTTAGCAATGAAGATAGTGAATACTTTGAGAGGACCAATGACTTGGTGGAGCAGCCAAGTGGCCAGCAAAACAGAGTGACAAAAGAGTGGACACAGCTTTAAAAGGACTGTTACTGGGATGAGGGGGGGTATATCCTTGAAGATGAGACTGCTAGGTTGTTCCAGAACCACTCTATGCTCCATAATTCCAGAAGAGCATATATCTCAAGGATTGTTTACTAATAAAGCTGTTTTGATCAAATGTAATAGTTTATATTGATTCTTTTTAGGAAATACAACAGGATGCCACATATTAATGTTCTGTTTATTGTTGATATTGTGATGTCCCTGCAGAAGCTGGCCACGTGTTAGCTGAAACACATTGAGGATTAAAATTTAAACTTAAGTACTAAGTACATAAATGTTCTATTGTGATGGTGTTGATCTGATGCGTATATGTTAGCATCTGGACATTATCCTGAGTAAGTTAAATCCAGTCCACATCTTACACTGTTTTTACCTAAAACTACATTTCACACAGCTGCATGCCTTGTCCATCTTATCCTTCTGCTATACAGAACTGTATATGCTTATCAGTAGTCTATTTTCAATTTCCCATAATAAATGTTCTTACTGCTGGTTCATAGACCTAGTTTCAGACAAATATAAAACAAAAAATAAAGTTATACTTCTATATATATATATATATTTTTTTTTTATTTTTTATTTTTTTTATTTTTTTATTTACCTTTTCATATAATGCAGTGGTTCCCAAAGTGTGCTCTGTGGATCCCTTGGGATCTGCTGTGAACAGCTCCCAGTGGATTTGTGGATACATTTCTTGAATGGCTACTTTGAGGTTGACTTATTTTTAATTAAAGGAATAATGTTCTTTTTTACATATAATCACAGAACTTCTTTAACTGGTGATGTGTTTATTTCGTATGAATGTTAGAATATCTAATTAAGAAACCCCCTGTAACCATGAAGTGACCAACAGTAAGTTTAATTAAGGCCAAATCATGTACTGCATTGCTACATATGCTACTGTTGTGTAATTATGGCTATCTAAAATTAGTTTTCTATTATAAATTTTTAATTTTGGACATCTATGATCTGGCCACACTATATTTACATGAGCAAAGATGTGAGGATCTGTGGTTATTTTTGAAAGCCAAAATGGTCAGTGAGCAAAAAAAGTTGGGGAAACACTGACATAATTGATAAGTAGAGAACAAATTTAGAACTGAATGGAAGCAGAGATTTCTTTAATCAGCTCTTCCTTGTGATGTAGTTTTGATTTGTTATTGGCATTCCCAAGTATTTTGTCTGTACTGTATTTTCAAAGGATGTATAAGCTTGACCTACATTCTGATGATGAGATACTACTTTTATGTTGAGTATCATGACCATATAATAATGCTTGTAACCACAAGAGTACATAACATATGTTAGAGTATGGCAGATTTTAGTTTGTAGCTTGAATTACACATTTTTACTCCTTTGTGCTTGAACGGGACTATAGTTTAAGTAACATATTTTCAAGGCCGGCTGGAATTTGTTTTGTATGTTGTATAAAGAAGCACTGTAAAATATGAAAACTTTCAGTGATATTAAGATAAAGAATATCCAAGTCATTTTGTTGAAATGATGAAAATAAGAATAACCTGTAGGTAGGGCCCCATTCATGCTGCGAGTTTAACACCATGTGCTGTGGTAATTGTTTTAAATCCTGGTTGTTGCCACATGTATGGAATATTTCCATTGACTGGGTTTTAAATTTAAATTTGTTTGGTATTTTGGATATTTGGGTATATTTTTAAAGCTATCTCTACAACATTATGCCAGTACTTATTAGTTGGAACAGGAAAGGGCCAGAGTTTTTGTGGTGTTAAAGATCAGGCTGGACAGAGATTAAAATTACGTAATAATCACTTCATAAAATGTACCAGATATTTCCGTTTAGTACCATTTTTCTTAACTGTAAAACTATGCTATTAGAGAACTCGAGGGACATTTTACTGTGGTTTAAATTGGTTGGGATTACTGCTGCTTCTTATTACATGAGCTCTGCTTTTTGAATGCATTCTGACAGAATGGTACCTACCCAGTGCCCTATTCAAAATATGCCATGGGCAAGTTCCCTGTGGGTAAAGTGGTCAGGGCATGAAGCAGACAACTCACCCCTGTCTAGCTCCAAGACTGTGAATACATGGAGCTATACCTGCACTCCCCGATATCCTTTCATGTTGTTATGCTTAATTAGACACAGGAACAACTTTATCCTGAACTTTATCTACAGCAAAAGATAATTTTGTAAATGACTTCAAATTTCAATTATATTATTGAACATTTTTCAAGTATTCTTTTCAGGTTGTGAAGGTCAAAGTTTGAAGATGGTTGATGTATGTCAGTATGTAACCTGAAAATATTTCCTGTGGTCTGTGCAGTAGAGTGTAAGTTGGAGTTATGGCCAACATCCCTTCTATTTCCTTGTGACATCAAAGAAATCTTACATGATGTGGTTCAGTCTTTGTAAAACTGTGACCAACATTTGTATCTCCTGGTGAGCACAGTGAATGAAAGTCATCTGGTACAAAGTGTAGTGACTTCAGGTAGCTTCACTGTAACTTGAAGTAGGTGCACCCTCGCAGAATCATAATTTTTTTGTAAATAATGCACAAGCATAAATTCTGCAATATAAAATTATGACAATGTGACAGAAATACTTTTGTGTGTACAATGATCATGGTCATGATATAGAAAGAAACTAGACAGGAAATTAAGAAAGAAAAGCACTTTGCCGTCCACAGCTGACCTGAGAGAATGTTGCAAAGCAATTAAAATCAGGAGTTTTAAAATGAATGACATTTTTTGACAGAAGATTTTTTTATTACTTAGCAAGCTAAAGAATAATGAATAGAGGTCCAGGCGAATGTCATGGTATTTTAAAATATTTTAAATCTACAGGGGATGTAGTTCATTCATATTTTGTCTGTGGCAACAGTTGTTTTATACATTGTGAAAGTTTTATTAATTTTAATAAAGCTGAGAGTTTGTGAATTGAATTTGTAATCAGGAGAATCAAAATACTTTAGATAATATTTGTGTTACACATAAAATTAGTCAGGTGAGAGTGGCATGAGGGATCAGCAGTTTATTTTGAGCTGCAGAATGATTATTTTCATCTATTTGTATTAACATTTAACTGTAATACATTTATGTTTTATGCCATATGTAATGATGTCAGTTACTAAGATTGTAAATTGTTATTAATAGTTGAATGATCTGTAAATATTGTGCATTGAATGATACACACGAAAACCAAGTATTGGGAGCAAAACCACCCCCATTTGCTACTTGTTCACCAAAATTCCATAACGACTGTGCTGTGACAACTCCCGTGCCTCCACATGGAGAGACCATCAAGTAATCAGCTGAGCCATGGTTTGCTTTGGTTTATTTGTTCATCCGCTTAGTCACACATGTAGCATTGGACACTTCAGTTACAGTCTACAATTTATATATTACAACACAACTTATAATATATGGACATCCACGCAATATAATATAATAAATAACAGTACAAAATTTAAAGACCAATTGGAAGTGGAATCCATCACTACATCTAGATGTATGTGTATTTATATAAATATATTTAAAAGTTATGGATTCAAATTAAAAGTAATAATATAGAATGGTATTGAGTTACATTACATGCAAGATTATTTAGATGTTTACTTTTCAAATGATTACACTGAACCAAGATCTGCTTCAGAATTCCAGTAAAATATTCCTTCAATGAGCAAAATGAACTTATAAGAAGGAAACTTTTTAGAACCGATTTAAATTGCCTTATGTCATGAGATGTATTTTTCCTATGTATGAGATAGAAATACATATGTTAAAGGTTTCTTGTATTCAGGCAAAATTTCTGTATCATCTTTTAAGCTTGTGATATATATTAACTTGTATCTGTCTGATCTAAATTTACTTTTCTGTAGTCTCCCAGCAACAGATGCATGGATGCAATGTGCAAGAATGTTTAAGCTGTAAGCATTACAAAAGGAAAGCAGTGGGTTTAAAATCTGTAAACGTAAGACTGCTTCCTGTAGACATCTAGGAAAAGAGTAAATAATCCAGTGGGTTAAAATGCAATATTAAACATTTCTGCAGTTATATTAGGGTTTGTTTTGAAATCGCAGGGGAACAGGAACTTTTGCTATCTAAGTGAATTTAGTGGCATTACCACTGAGTCTTGTTGTACAGTGATCATTCACTGTGTACTTTAATTCCATGGTTAATAAGGAGCTGATTGGATAGCTACCCAGGGCTTAAAGCTTTAGAATGCTCATGCAGATTTAGATAGCATTTAGAGTCTGGATGCAGGAGGAAGGTATACCTCTTTTGAGTAGTTCAGTACTTACTGTGCTCAAAACAGGGGAGAGGAGGAAACAAGAGTATTTAAATCTATGTCAGGTGATAGCCCATGCTAGAAGGAATGTAAGAATTATATTTGTATGGTGAAAGCTTGTAACTTGTCTGTTAGTTTCAGAAATTTGTGAACAGTTCTTGTCCTAAATTTGCTATTGTGCTATTATGCTAAAACTCCAAATGTTTGTGTTATTTTTTACATTTTGATATACAGTTTACAAATTAAATATTTTATGTTAGGTGCACCTGATGAATAGTTACCTTGTCAGAATCCATTTGCTGTGTGCTTTAGTCTGACTATTGTTGCAAGGTTATTTCATTATTTGTCTGAGGTATCACGTTGTGTTTTCTAGATATCACATGCATGCAACAAAGTTGCAAGTTAACTGTTGTACAGCCTGACTTAGTAAGTAGTCCCAGTTCTTCCACTTGAGTGCATACCTGCAGAATATCTCACCACAATTTGAATTTGAAATCCTGGGGCTTCACATATTAGATGGATATTCACCCTCCACACTTTCGGAATATAGTTTCCCAAATAATTTCCATTGTTCCTAAGTTTAATATATATATTGCCTCCTTCCACTGTTGTCTTGTTTCGGCATATGCACCACAGAATACTTAACACGATGATCAGATAGAAAGCCATCATCATCATCATTATCATCGTCATCATCTAGCTAACATGGAGTTGAGCCCTCAACCTTTTCAGTTGCACACTTCTAGAAGTCTCTTGAATAAATGAAATACTTTTAAAATGTATAACAATATGAGAGGTTGTGCTGGCTGGGCCATTTTGTATGTCTTGTTAATATAGTCACAAAGAGACTAAATCACAAGTTTGAGTTTGTAGTTATGATTAAACACTACAGAATTATATCAGTTACTAACTTGAAAATTGTGGTGAAGGTCACATTTTATAAAGCATATCATGTTGTTTAGTATGTAACAAATAACACATTAGACTTGCATTTGGGAATTTTAGAGTGAACTTTATTACCTGTAATATAATATTTTCCACAGCTCCTCTTTGTGAATGTATGGATAACACTTTAAAAGTGTCTCATGTTTTCTTTGTATCACAAATATTCATTTCACGCTTCATTACCCTAACATTAATTAATATTACCTCAATGGTGTCAGTTGCAGACCTATAGTAGTTTTGCTGTTGAGGTTTAAAACATATTTAACATAATTTTACATCAGAAAGCAGCATTTAATGTTTTGTTAGACATCAGAACCTTACTGCACCCCGGACTCTGTAATCAGTGTTGACAGAGGATTGCAGATTGTAATCAATGTCAGGCTGATCTCATTGCAGAACGTCCATTCACATCACATCTATTCTCTCAAATATGGCAGTCCTTTGTTTATCTGTAAGACATTTTTTAAAATTGCCATTAATGGCAAGATGAAACCATAGAGCAAACTAGAGTGGTTTAGGGAATTGCAGTCACTGCTAACAGTTACTTTCCTCCTCCTCTTCCTTCTTCTTCTTCTTCTACTACTACTACTACTACTATTGCTACTACAACTACTACTGCTACTACCACCACAAACCCGCAGTCCCAGCAACCAAGCAGCTGCAGACCCACGACCTAGACTGCATGACCACTGGGATCAGCTAACAGTTACCTTAGTCTGGCATAATTGCCTGTTTCTTCACTTCACTTAGTCAGACCTCTTCTACAGATAGTGTAGACAGTGTTCCTTCACTACATTAACTATGTAACAACATGTGTCAAAATAACACATTTTCAATTAACACAATATTGGGTATGATGGGAAGATGGATGGTCACACAGTTTGCAGGAACAACATAGATATTGGCTTTACCAGTGTAATACTGTTCAGTTTATGTTATTCCATGAGCTCAGCGGTGCATTATAGCAGTATTGTGCACATTGCCAGTGGAATTTTTGCATTGCCTTTCTTCAAATCTTGTCATCCACCTTCCCACAGCAACTGTAGTAATTAACACAATGTACTTAGTTTGAATATTTGCCTGTAGGACAGTGGGTTACTGAGAAGTTAAATTGGTGGTGGTGAAGTTGGTGGTATTTGTGTGTATCTTATTCTGTTGCACTGATTTGTGTACTCATATTGAAAACATGATACATACAACCAGATATTACAACTCAAAAAACTGGAAACATATGGGTAACCACAGACAATTGAAATCTGTGATTGGCAAAACCCACAGTTGCCAAAGGACTGCTGTTCATCAGACTGACAATTTTAATAGTATTAATTACAACATTGTAGTTACTCTGATTGTTTTAAAAATGTGACTTGTAAATTTATAGTCACAGTTACCTCAAATCATTATCATTTACCTCCTTCAGTCACTGGTCATAGTCTCTGCAGTTTGAAGCAATATATTGTCTAACATTGCTTGTGAAATTGTGAATAGTAAAATTCCATTTTAAATGTTCTTATGTTCTTATGTGCTTATATTGCTTGTTACACCTGGTGGAACATTCTGGCTTATCAGCTGTCAGATATTAAGTATGGTCATTGTCTGAGGTGTTCACAGCTTAAAGAAACCAAAACAGAGATTTTGGAACTCAGCCGCATATGACATTAACCACTTTATTGTTGTTGCTTCCCCATGTTTACTTGCGAAATTTTGACTTACAGGGCTGAGAAAGAGAGGAATTTTTTCCAACTATGTCCCTGAAAGTCTGACAAATTACTGCATCATAACACAACTTTGTCACCAAAATCTCATGATTATTTGTTGGCTTAAATTTAAAAGGTGTGAGAGAATTGCAATTTGTTTTCCACAGCATGCATGAAATTTCATTCATATGATACCAAAAAACCTTTGCTGCCTAAAAAATTACCTAAAGTTAGTGTGTTAAAAAGCATAAAATTGGTAAAAATATTATTTCATATCCAAGTTCTTAAATCTGTATCTTCACCTGAATACATTTGCAGTATTCACAGCATGTGAACTGAGTTAAGTTTTCATAGGCAGTCAGCAGTGTCCTTCTTGACTCATTCCATCTTTACAGGATGGACTGTCTAAGAAAACTTCACTGTATGCATCACCACCATCTGTGTGTGACCCAGAAAGGTGCCTTGATTGCTTGGTTGTGCCAGTAATACAGACTATTTTAGTTCATATTCCTGTGTACCCCATGTGTATAATAGTAGTAGTAGTAGTAGTAGTAATAATAATAATAATAACAACAACAATAATAATAATAATAATAAGCATATTTCATGGGTGAAATAACATTACACATAGCACAAATTGTAAATACAGAACAGCTGCGACACTATATACCCTAGAAACATGTTTTGTTGTGGGTGTGTAATTGTACATGCCCTGCAAAAATGTTATAACAAGGTTAATAATAATAATAATAATAATAATAATAATAATAATAATGCAGGTTGTGTGTGCACATGTCATCAGTGTGTAGGCTTTGAAAACTGATGCCAGGACTCCACTCTTTGTGCTGTGTTTGGAGTACTGGTTTTTTATGTTCCTTCTCATAATAAAGCCAGGAATATCTGGACCTCTGTCCAAATATTCACTACCTCAAGCTGAACATATATTTAATAGCAAGCAATCAGAGACTACAGTCAGTGTAAAACAAGACCAGATGAGTAAAACATCACACTGACTGTGAAAGGTAATTAATTTACACTTTTGTTTGTGCAGATAACATCTTAGTATGTTAATGTTCACAAGTGAAATATGTTGTAGCAATTTAAAAGTACTGCATGAAATGGAATTAGAGTGGCAATATGATTTATAATATTAAGTCTTTGAATTGTTTGTGAATAAAGAATAATGTCCTGAATGAGACATTATGTCCTCTTCTGTTGAGAGTGAGTATGTCTTGAGATGTTCCTGCAGAACAAAGCTTTGAAGAATTTGATATTAATGCTGTTGCAAATATTAAGTTTTAATGTCATGTTACTGTGTGCTTACCTTACAAAGGAGCCTTTGTGGCATTGCACAGCTGCATTTTATGCATTAATACAAAGAACAGTGTTAACCCTTCCAGTGCTAGTTTACTGTGTATTATTTTATTCTCGAGTATAATGCTCTGGTAATGACAGAGAGTTGTTCTTGTACAAAATTGAAATATGTTTGCAAAATTTAGAAATATGTCACCCTGATTAATTGACGTGGTGCTGTACACTGCAATTTAAAAATATTATTATATTTTAAAGAGTAAAATAACTACCTTTTTCCTGTTGTGTGACAAAATCCTTTAATTTTTCTAGCTAGGTGGCACTGGAAGCCTGGTGCTAAGAATCTGAATTGGAATTGTAAAATAGGATGGTATGATGAAGAAAGGGACTACAAATTGAGTGTAAACCTTGATTCTGGGAAGATCTGTAACTGAACTATGTTCTGGGGAGACTCCAGCAAGTTCCGTGTGAGAAAAGTGGTTAACTGTAATACATCTTATTTGTTAAGAGTATTACTGCATTTTCTTGTGTCTAAGATGCAGATTAATTCACTTTCCTCAATAAGTACCTGAGCTAATAGACAGCATAGGTACATTTAGCGAAGTAAGTTTCTAAAAATATGATGGTTGAAATTCAGTTAGCAACAGTAATTGCTTATGGACTGGCCAGTTTAAATGTAATTCCATGTAGGCTCATATGAATTATTTTCAGGTACTGAGTTGGTCAAAAGTGTGTCAAATACCCATTATTTCAAACATTTACTGAAGGAAAAATGTTTCTTTCTTATTCACATTTAACACGGGAGAAATGTGCATTAACCCTGTCTGATCGGGTAAGGTCTGTCTCTCTCTCTCTCTCTCTCTGGGGTGGGGATCATTAACGAGTGTGCAGAGTTGATCCATCTTATGCATGCAGAATTGCAGTTGAAAATGCATTACGCATTATTTCCACTCTCCCTATGTGCTGCCACGGCATGGTTCATAGGCTTGTTGTTGATCTAACTTTTAAATTTAACAATCTTTTTATTTTTCTCAATTGTATAATAATATTCTGCTATTACTTATTTTCCAGTTCAGTAATAATGTCTGCTAGAAGTACTTATTTCCCAAATGTGTTATAACTGAAATTCTAGCAGACTGGGAGAAGTATGGTATATGTGTTCATTTCAGTAACAAATTTATATTACACTGTGTTGTGCATTATTATTGTGATTATATTAAATGTTTTTTCGTACATGCAATTAATTGCACATAAACATCAGTCATAAACAAAAATGTTCCTTTGTGCATTAAGGTTTTCATTTGTAAAATTGTCATATGCCAGTAACTTGCAACATTTACATCTGTTGTATAGGAAGAGTGTTCCCTCATATGTTCTAAGGCTTTTGCCATGATGAAACATGTTGTAGCTCTTTTGGGTTATGACACAATGTAATATAGTAGTAATGGTACAATGTTCTGGGATATCCTTTCAATCCCATCCTGAGGCTTAACGAAACTAGGATTTTTGTGTCATCAAGCCTGAGAATGGGATCTAAAGGATTTTCCAGAATGCTGTATCTTTCCTACAACATTATGTCACATCATAACCCAAAAGAACTACATCTGTTTCCCTCATGTAAGTGAAAGGTTAAGGTGATTTTCTGCTTTGTGATGGATTCTATGTTATATTTCTGAACAGATCACTATTTTAGAAGTAATGACCACCTCTATTTTGCACGCAAATGGAGGTTCAGAATAATGTTCATACCATAAGAATAGTTAAGCAGACATGGTCCAACCAGCATCCTCTGCTGGTGAATATTTCTGCATCATTTGTCCCCACACACAACTTAATGAGCCTGCCTTAGGTCCGGCTAATTTTTGACAAACAAAACAGTACAGTTTGCATCCAATTCTGTGTACTTTCCATGCATATCTGCCAGTTTCTGTGTACTTGAATTGTATGTCACAATAATAAGTTTTATAATTAGTTTGTAGGACAGTTGACGCAACAACCTCATTTGAAGGAGTATTTGCTGATAGTATGGATGATTGGATTTATTTGTGCAGACTTAAGTTTCTTTATTAACTGTAACTGTGCATCTGCTTACTTTTGCTTAGAGGATGATAACCCATGAACTTAAAATTATTAGTAATATATGGCTTAACCTTCTGTGGAAAGGAAAGAAATGGTCACCAAATAATAGTAATAATAATAATAATAATAATAATAATTACAACAACAGTAATAGCACTGATACATGAGTAATTGTGTGTGTCTCTTATTATAATGCATGGGACAGTAGACACAAACTGTGACTACAGCATAATGAAATATGTGCTTGAAGTCTGCATTACTGATGATCCTTCTGTGGACTTAAGGAAAGGATCACTGAGAAGAGCTTTTATACTGAATAGTAAAGAGTGCTTGCAAGTTGCATTTTCATCTTTCACTCTAGAGATGTGTTGAAAAGTACAGGTATTTTTTTTCTTTCAAATGTGCATAAACAGACTTGTTAGTATGTTATAACTGATAATGTGCTTGTCTTGCTAATATGAACATATGTTAATTCACCCTACTCCATGGTCATAAATTATTTTATAATGGGCTTGTAACAGCATTGTAATTTGTATCAGTCTGAAAGAGCACAGTCTGATAAGAATAATAGTAATATATGAAACTCCTTACATCTCATTAGATCAGTTGTTATTGAAAACTACTAAACTTACTGTTACGAATATTTTGTCGCTTCTGTCCTTTTGCAAGTTTAAAAACATATGACAATTTTCAGTAGTGTTCTTCAGAAAAGATTAAAAGACAAGTAAAGTCTTTTCATGTAAATATATTGTAGTAAGCAGAGAAAATAAGAAATAAGTGATAATTAATGTTGAATATAATGTTGACTATAGAATGTGTATACTTGTCTCGGCAGAGTGCTTGTAAAATATTGACATCATGTTGGGATGTCAACAGTATTGAAGTGTATTGTACATGTGTAATAATATGATACAGTGTATAAACTAATAACATAAAGAAGTGATGATGGTTTTTAGGTTATAACTGAAAGAACACAATAAATGGAATGTGAGAAGAATTGCATCTCAAAGATGTGCACAATGTATAGGAATTATAAATAATAGGAAACTGAAACAAAACTTGTTTTACAACTGTAAATTAATGAACATACTTTATTGATATGACATATATTCTCACAAGATTGTTAGTGTTTTAATTTGCATGTGCAGTGATACCCAGAGTTACATATGTGCAAATTAAAAGTGTAAGAATTATGAAGACAATTTTTCTGTATTGTAGAACAGTCTGTGAAAGAGCATTAGTTATTTTGTTGCTCTGTTTCATAAAGGACTGGGCTTATATGTGACCTGAAAGGGTAATCAATTTATGTGGTATAAAATTATGAAATTATGTAGTCATACACAACTCTCTATGTATTAGAAGTATTAGTTGTATTTCTAGCTACATATTTCGGCTCATATACAGAGCCATCTTCAGGCTAGTCTTAGGAGTGGTGTGTATGTACAATTGTTGGTGCGTTGAAAGTTACGATATCTTGTATTACAAATAGTATTTAAAATATTCATGGTAATTAACTACTATTTGTAATACGAGATATCGTAAGTTTCAAAGCACCAACAATTGTACATACAAACCACTCCGAAGACTAGCCTAAAGATGGTTCTGTATGTGAGCCGAAACATGTAGCTGGAAATACAACTAAACTGAACTCCATGGCCTTAGTCCGCACACAAACAATACCGACAGAGCGGCCGCCGCCGGTCGGCGAAGTTAGTGCCTACTTTTGCGGATAGAGGGGTGTCACGTGGTCAGCGCAACGGGTCCCCACAGCCGTTAATCTCTGTTTTCTAGACCTGGAG
>Ga0123352_10005289_pt1 | contig 19362 bp, 11 predicted proteins | sample TergutLab28metaG_FD_89700 | JGI IMG/M metagenome (GOLD analysis project Ga0123352, IMG submission 89700) | Labiotermes labralis P1 segment gut microbial communities from Petit-Saut dam, French Guiana - Lab288 P1 | ecosystem: Host-associated > Arthropoda: Insects > Digestive system > Gut ... | reverse complement strand
TATGGACTGGATTGGGCTGGCCCAGGATAGAGACAGGTGGTGGACGCTTGTGAGTGCGGCAATGAACCTTCGGGTTCCGTGAACTGCGGGGAATTTCTTGACTAGCTGCAAACCAGTTAGCTTCTCAAGAAGGACTCTGCAGCATGGAGTAAGTAAGTAATGTATTATTTCTCTGTAGGAATGCATGTTGTCAAGTAAAGAGCGCCGTCGGGCACTCCGCAGCTCCCATGATCCCAGCTGGTCTCATGGAGACACTCATAACATCAATTCAGTCAACAGTTCTTTGGAGGACTGGCTTCTTGCAAGACAAAAGATAGGTGAGTATGGTAAGATTATTTTCATAATGATCCTGGCATTAGCTCAACTGGCCTAGGCTGGTTTTGCAAGAGTCAACAGTTTGCTTTTGCAAATAGATGTAATGGAGTGCTAGCATAGGATGCTGCCTTTGTATGTGTGTCACCCATGATCACGTGACATCTAGGACCATAATTTCTGGTTACATTGAATACTGGTTGTTACTTGCACTGGGACCATAACCAGCACTGCTGGTCCTCGAATTGTGATATGTAACCTGTACTTGTCTGAGTAGTTGATGCAACCCTTACTGAAGGTCAACTTATAGGATGGCAGAAACTTCGTGGAAGTAATCTGCCCATACATGTTGTAATGTCCACACAGATATTTGTATAGAAATCGTTAGTTCGTATGCATACTCCATCCGGTTAAGGCATCTGATTTTAAATTTATTCTCTTAGGGTAATCCATAGCAGGGACATTGAGAAGTTTTAAAGTTTCTGTCGATGATGTGTTAAAAAATGAAAATAGTTCTGGTTGTTGTCCATTAAATCGTATCTTTCATTGTCCTGTTACTGAGGCTAGCTCTTCTTAATAAGTCAAACTGCATAGGAACCTTGAAATCTGTTAGTGAAAATGAACACAATTTCTATAACCTTTTGTTATGAGAAGATCTTTTATATTTCATCTTCTGTGCATTGATCAGATCCAAAATATATAAATAACCAACAAATGCACTTCAAGGCTCCTTTGAGAAAATCGTAACCATGGATTCTTTTACTCAGATGGGAGGTTAGCCCATCATAAAACTTTGAACCTGAAGGGCCAGGATTTTTAAACAGGGTTAACTCCCTTATACGAGTTGTTTTCACCATAGCCTCCAGAGGGATGGAAGACTAGATGGTGGAAAAGGGTGGAAGGACAGGGTATACAACAGAGAAGAATGGAAGAAGTTCTGTCACATTCTGCACATGCCAATGGAATGAATGAGTGAATAAATGCTCTTCAATATTTATGGTGTATTTTACTCACAATGTTCTCAACAACATGTTTCAGCCGGTATTCCCAGCCAACTTCAGGGTGATGTTATTATTACAAGCATACAAAACATATAAATGTGGTGACACAACTAACCACCTTTGTACATTTTGTATTCTTGTAATTGAAACATCACCCTGTATTTGGCCGGAACACCGGCCGAAACATGCTGGTGAGAACACTGTGATTACAGTACATCATAAATACTGAAGTGCATCTGTTGGTCATTTATATATTATGGATCTGTAGGCAATATTCAGGGTCTAAAATGATCATATTATTTTGGGTTGTCACAGTCTTGCTTTGTTTAAAGGCATCCAGGCAGGCTGCCGAGACCACTAGATGGTCTGCATTTACAATGACCCTGATCACCAGGTTGTTCATACCTATATTCATAGGACTATTTTTCTTGTACCAAAGTCATATATGTACATACAGATTCTTATCTTCAGTGTATTTGTACTTAGATTTTGAAAGTGTTTGATTTTAAGGGTTCGCAATTGATACGAACTGCAATTTCCTTACAAGAAGTGTGAAATTTAAGCTATAATACTTCACTTGATAATGTTTTCCTGCATATGTTCATATTCATAGCCTCCATAAATGTGGCAATGTAATATGCCTATATTGTATGATATGTTTCTCGAAATTGTACTTAAAAGTTTGTGTTTTACTAACATACTACAAGAGTTCATTATACATGTGTAGCAGCAACGTGCACACATCATCATGTACTTTGTAGAACTACGTCTGTGCGGTCCATCCGGGTGAATCCCAGCAATGGTACCAATGTCTGGTTTCTTGATGTGTTTATGAATGTCAATTGTAGTCTTCTGTATAGGTTATCATCTTATTCCATGACTAGTCCAGTAGCAGGGTTGCCAACTTTCAGCTTTTGTACAGGTTTTAAGTACACCATTTTCTCTGCGCATGATGTATGGGTTATGAGTATATGGCAATGAATCAGTTTACAGAACTGCATCAGATTATACCATCAGAATGCAAAGCTGACACTTGGGTAGAATAGACTTTAAGATGTGTTGGATATATCTTGTATGCCAAGCATTGTTGGTGCTATTCATGGAATTAATGATAATGAATTTACAAATCTGCTTATGTACAAAACCATGAGTTAGCAAAATAGAAATTTATAGAAGAACCAAAATGAAATGTTTAGCTGTATGCAAGGTAATTTGATCTCAAATGTTTGGTTTAGCCTTCTGTGTAGAATAACAAGAGGAACATACATTTATAAAAGCGAAAATAAAGTGCATGCACAATGGTTCATACCAATGTAGGTATAAAATATGTGTATGATGAGTCATATGATTGTAGGCATCTAAAATTACTATTTATCGTGCCATGTAGCTGGCCTGCAGCACTTGTCCGACTCTGTCCCTGACCTGCCACTGCTCAAACGTCAGGATCCAGAGAGACCAGGGTCAAGAATGCCAGATGATGAGGAAGACGAGAGGGAAGACGAACAGTGGCTTCGACGCAGACCACCAAACCACGAGCAACGACTGTCACGTGAGTTTTGTTTATTCATTCATATTCATATTTATTTTTATTCATCTGATCCAGAAAGGGGTTGTAACCCACAGGATATAGAACATGTCAATTACAATTAACGCTGTACTGCGGTACATTACAATAGATACAAGCAGTCTAAAATAGGATAAAATACAATACAGCCACTGTAGAATCAGCGGTAGTCAAAAGGTTAACAATATATACTAATTTAAACATATATTTAAGTTGTACAAAATTATAATATGTTACTATTTAAAATTAATTAATAGGTCAACATTTCTCAAGATGAAACTTTAGAACACACAAAATAGCTAATTAATAGTAAAGGTTTTAAATCTTATTACAACTAAAATATTCATCCAAGTTATAAAATGAATGAAAATACAAGAATTTTTTCAAGGCACATTTAAAATGATTTCTATTATGGCACAGTTCCTTGATTTGAGAAGACAGACTGTTGAACACCCTAATCCCAGTGTAATGTGTTACCTTCTGATATACTGACAGATTAGATATTGGCAGATGTAGATTCGATTTATTCCTGGTACTGATGTTTTGTATCTCAGAGTTCAGCTTAAAATAATCCCCATTATCGATCACAAAAAGCAGAAGTGAATACATATATTGAGATTGTAATGGTAATATTTTTAAGTTCTTAAAATGTTCTCTACACGAATCTCTACCTCTTATTCCCACAATGATTCTAATAATTCTTTTTTTAGTCTGAAAATAATGTTACTATGATGGGAATTCCCCCAGAATATTAGTCCATAAGTCATTACAGAATGAAAGTAAGAATAATATACCATTTTCAGTGAATCTAGGGACAAGAATGGCTTAACTACTCTCAATTAGCATGTAGTGTCAGTTCTATTGTTCTCTGGATGAGCTGATGACAAAAACTTGTGATCCATAAAAATTGTAGCAGCTGAAGTCACAAGATTTGTACAAAAATATGAAGGGTCAGTGTGTGTTTTACAGAGTTCAACTATATTGATAAAATTCACCAGTCAAACCTTAGTTTTAAACATTCATTTCATGGACTATGTCATTTCTGTCAGTTCTCTCTCTCTTTCTCTCTCTCCACTTAATCAGAGCCATTTTTATAACTTCCCTTGCAGGTGAATGTGGGGCATTATTATTGATTTAGAAATAGTGATGTAACAGGCTCAGAAGCTTACACAGTAGCAGGGAAGCTATAAAAATTGTTACAGTTAAATTCAGATGAACAGTGGCAAGATGTAAGTTTCACCATGCAGTCCAAAGTTCTACAGAGGTTTCCTTCTTTTGCTGATACCTGTTACCTTCACAGCAGCAAATAAGGTGGCTAATATAAATCCTGAAACTAGCTGAAACTCTCGTTGGCACGCAGATTCGTATTTAGATGGTGTATTTTTCGTTTAATTTCTTACCCTTTTGTTTACCATTTAGAATTCACTGTACCCGGTCACTCTCAGCGAAGTAAATTTAATGACCACTACATTGTGGTATGACAAATTTGAGAGAAGACATTTAATTCTGTGTCTGGTGTATAGATTGCTGAAATTTCAGCAGTAATTTGTCACAGTATGTTTATGTATGTATGTAATTATGTATGTACATATGCATGTATGTACGTATGTGTGTACGTATGTATGTATGTACGTCAACAATTTACCTAAAGTGTAATTAAAAAAGACAAAATAGCAGACAGAGACAAAATTATATCATAAATGGTCAGTAGGCCTACTTATTCTGAATAATACAAGAAAAATACTTTTACAAACCTAAATTTATTCCCAACTTAAGTTTGTTATTCATATTCAATCCAAATTTCATGTTTTGTGTACATGTAAAATAACCACTGCCACTGTGTGACAACCCAATTGCAGTTTATTACTATTATTATTATTATTATTATCATCATCATCATCATCGAATTTCTCACTTCTCAGCTTTGGCTGGGAAATATTCACCTATCCTGGGATGTAGTAATCAATATATAAAATTATTACAAATTTTTTATTATTTCTTTGTCTAGTGTCTAAATTGTGATTTTCATTGTTTGTTAGGACAAGATTTTTGTTTTGAACAACAGACATTAATAAAGATAACATATATTGTGACGTCAAAAGCAAAATTTGTAATTTCTTAAATAAGTTTCTATGATTTCTGTTCCCACATACTTCCATAATTCTAATTGCCTTTTTTTGTATTCTAAAAATTATGGAGCTATGCAACGAATTTCCCCAAAATATAATTCCATTGCTCATAACCGAGTGAAAAAAAAGCATAATAAATCTATTTTAATGAAGAAACAGGCATGTATGGTTTGGCATTTCTAATTATATAACAAGCCTTACTTAACTTTTTCATAACGAAGTCAATAAAATTATTCCCAGACAAAGTATAATTCATTGTCACCCCCAGGAATTTTGTGTAGGAGCTGTTGGTGATTAAAATTATTGTTAAAGCCTATTTTTAAGTTTACTGACATATTTCTCTTAGTTGTAAAATGTACATAATTTCTTTTATTAAAGTTTAAAGACAATTGGTTTGCTCTTAGCCATTTATTTAAAGTTATGAAAACTATGTAAATGTTTTTGTTAAGATCTATTGGGTTAGAGTGAGCAAATAAGAATCTAGTATCATGAGCACAAATTTTAGGTGCCGAAGTTTTATTTATAAACTTGGGTAAGTCATTTATATCATGTATAAAAGGAAAACTACAGGTCCCAAAACAGAACCTTGTGGAAATCCATGTCTTACTGTAGCCCAATTTGAAACTTTATTGCTATTCTCACTGTTCTACAATATCTGTTACCCGGATGAGATCGATACAGTTGAAAATCCTTGTCACTGATTCCATTGAATATCAGTTTAAGAAATAGAATATCATGATTAACACAATCAAAAGCTTAGTAGATAAATAAAAGAACATACATGCATATCGACTTCATGTGCTAAACTTTCAAATATCAATCCAAATCATATGTAAACATATTTAACTTTTTTGAAGTTCAAAATATTCGTCCAGAGAGTAAAAGGAATTTTCCTATAAACATTTCTGTAAAACCAATTTAAATTTCTTGGGATTATCAGACTCTATTTATATATAAGTATACAGCAAACCTAATAGTTCTGTGAACAGTGTATGGATGTTACACTACATTAAACCTGACAGAATGTAAACTTCTTACAAAACTGCCGACTGTAATGCAGGAATCTAACACACACTGTTTTGTGTTCTGCAGTGCTTACAGACATTGACATCAATGGATATGATATGCACATGGAAACCCCACCACCTTCTGTGCCTGCTACTTTCAGGGGCAGACCCACCAGTTACCGACTCAACAGTGATGTGTTCTTCATGTCTGCAGGTATTCAGCCATTTTGTGAACATTATATATATATATATATATATATACTGGCAATACCATTTTAAAAATTTTCATAAAACTTAGAATGGAACCATGTTTTCTGTGCAAATGTTGACACTATAATATGTGTGTTTGTCTTTCAGTATAAACATAGTACAAGGAATTGTTCATAGATGATGCTGGTGTTGTTAACTGGGTCATGGGACAAGGCCTTTCTGTTAGGGAAGTTTGAGATTTTTACAGTGCTGTTGCTGAAGATTCCATTCTTGGCTCATACAGCCGAACATTAAACACACACATTTTGGAAGCAGCATATTAATTCAAAGAGACCAGATATTTGGCTGAAAATGTAGGTTTTTTCATCTTGGAGAGTAAGCTTTCCACCACAGTTGTTTTAGTGTGTGATTTTTTGACCAGAAATGGATCCCCAGTGTTTGAAAAGTCACTCTACCCACCCTGTCTCGCCCTCTGTGACTTCATGTTCTTGTAACTGAAAAAAATGTGTAAAAATTCTCCATTTTAAATCATTTTGGAAAATTATTTCCAACAACATTTCCAGGCACTGTACAGGCCTTGGAAAGACATATAATATCAAAATGAAAGTGGTATGAAAGTGACTACACTCACAACTAAGAGCTATTAACATAGGCCTATCTTCATAGAATGAGTACAGATTTGTGTTAAATTATCAGGTTTCATGCAAAGAACATTTTATATTGGAGCCTCTAAAGTTTATGGCAATAATATAATCCCTCTGTTAAAGCAGCATTTTTGTTTCAACAAAAAATATGACTGTGATTCTCCTTAGTTCCTCCATCGAGTGAACCAGCAGATAGATTGCGCCATGCAACGGGCTCTGCCACACCTTCGTTCTGCAGTTCCCGATCCGTGTTAACGCCGGTTGGCTCATTTCGCAGCACGCACCTCTTCAACCCTTCCAAAGTTGCTGCTGACAGATATTCAGTTCTCAGCGAATCCTCGCAGTTAACGAGACACAGAGGTATGACACTCGATTCATCTTGCGCATAACTCGACATCTCTCTCACGTGGTCTGCATCTTCATTTCTTTTTAACATTGTGGAGCTGTAAGAAGTGATGCTGTTTGTTTCAATCCAACTTTCATCTTTTGGATGTGGTTTCATGTATGCTACTTTTCCACTTCATGCTGTTGTGAGAAATAGTACAGTAATTGTGTGATAATATATTCATTAATATTTTTTGTTACTTGGTGTGTGAGGCTGTCAATGGAAGCATATTTGTACCTTCTTACTTGCCATTTGAAGAGACCTTTTTTTGGTGGGGACAGTGAGGGGGTTAATTGTCTAACTGCAGCAAACTCCCAATAACATCTATCATCGGTTAATTAAACGTTATTTAGTTAAATAACTCACAGTTATGGATACAGCTTAGTAAGGTGTTGCTTTTGAAAGAATTGTTTGTAGTGTACAGATATTTTCAGATAATCTATATTTCTGATTTAACCGTTCCATTGCTCCATAACCAGCAACAAGCCATTCTACCTGTGCTGACTTAATTTGAATCTTTCGCAATGGAGAGGGGGGGAGGGGGAGTTTTGTGTTTGGACACCACTTGCACTATCTTGTTGGCCATGCAGTATATTCCAGCTGCTAGACACAGCAGTTTGTAAGTTCTGCTGTGAAAGGCGTGAGCTCAGTGGCAACAGCTGGCTTCAGTTCATCATGTTTATGGTATAATGAAGTAAATATCCCAGAAGTTTGAATACATTCAAAAATTTTGTTTGGAAGATACATGTTTGTATGTATATATCTTTGGTTACACATGTTTATGACACCATATTGCAGGTTCCCCCATAACATTACGGGATTGGCAATATAAAACATTTCCAGTCTTTCATAGGAATTGGTTATCACTGACATATGTGAAGTGGCTTGTAACTTCAACACAGATGAATGTATAAAATTTACATGAAATTTGCAGGTATCTCTAAGTGTTAATAGACTCTAATTTTTGGAGACATATTTCTTGACTTTTTGTTCTATGTTCTATGCTAATAGCCTTGCTAATGAAATAAAGTCTTGAATGAATTATTCACTTTCTTCTTCTCTTCTTCTTCTTCTTCTTCTTCTTCTTCTTCTTCTTCCTCTTCTTCTTCTTCTTCTTCTTCTTCTCCTCGTCCTCTTCTTCTTCTTCTACTCCTCCTCTTCTGTCTCCCTTCTCCTCCTCCTCGTCCTCCTCCTCCTTCTTATACCTCCTCCTCCTCTTTTTCTTCTTCTCCTCCTCCTCCTTCCTCTTCTCCTCCTGCTCCTCCTCTCCTTCTTCTTCTTCTCCTTCTTCTTCTTCTTCATCAATGGCACTGCAGTTCAACGCAAAACTTCGCCATCTTAGTGGACTACCACAGTTAGCTCTGTCTTCTGACCTCTCTTCCCTGTTTTTAATTTTGTATATATTAATAGCTGTTTGTACACAATTCTACATTCCCATCTGCTATCCACATTTCTCATCTCACACCTTTTTCCACTGCGTAGGTCGATTCCACTCGGTATGACTCTTCCGAGGCCACAGTTTCGGTTTCCCAACAGTTAGCATTTTTATGGTGACAGGTTGCTGGTCTGTTGCACAAACCCCAACCTGGAGGGCCCGTCCACCATATTTATAACTCCCGGAGCAGAGTGGCCCAGCCATACCTCCACATACCTGTTACCCATTTTGGTCACCTTTTACAACCTGTATGGGCTGCAGGGGGACTGTTCTTTATTCCGGTCACCACATGGGTAAAAGATGTGGTGCTAGATTCAGATATTTTGTGGGTACCTCACTGCTACTTTACATTCGTAATGGTATGTTGTATCTTATCACCAGGAAGGCTGAGAGTGTACAACCAACTGTCTTCTTAATTAAATTGTTAGAAAGTAATTTGTAATTTCCATATGATTTCTTCACCTGTTTCATAGATTTTAAAGATGTTCACACTTGTCAGACACAATAAACAAAAGAACTATTCAGCCAAAAATTTGTAGTTATTTAATGCAGCTATTTTACTGGAACATATTTTGGCTGAAACAGTAGCTGAAATATGTAACATAGATACATTGTTATTAATTAAATATACATATAACTGTTGTGCTAACTAGCAAATTGATTTCATTATGTATAACTTTCCTTTGGAGCACATTACAGATGTACCAATTAAAACCTGATCACTCATTATTTCTGCACATAATAATGTCTGTAACACACATGAAATTTTGACAAGTTCCTTTACTGGGAGTTTGCTGTAGATAAAGGTGAGGATTTATTTTGAAGTGTGCTAAATAGTCTAACCTGTCTTACATATTGTCTGTCATCACACCTTAATTTGAAACTAGTCATTCTTATTCCAAATAATCTATGTTCCATTCAGTAAACTAGTTCATAACATTTATTCCAACATCTGCACAATACTAACGAAAGCAGTAAGTTTATAAATGTATGACACTCTCCTACATGTTTTGGCCTTTGTTGGGCATTTTTAGGCAGGTGGTTAACAAGGAAGAGAGTATTTATGACTGATTTTGTTACAGATGTGCAGTTGTAATGTTAAAATTCATGTGTTAAACAGAGTACATGATAAAATATTTAAAAATTCGAAATAGGTTACATGCATTTGTAAATATCATGATACTTCATGTATTCAAATGCAAAGAAATATCTGTCTTGTTGTTCAGGGTTTTATCCCTGCATTGTCTGAACCCTAGTTTGTGTTATGACTGCAGTCAACACAGGGATAAAACCCTGAACAACAAGATGGATACAATGAACGTAGATGTTATTTGGCATTTGGATATATATAAACATCATGATACTTACAAATGCATGTAACCTATCTACAAGTCTTAAAACATTTTAGTGTGTATTACAGTTAACACATATATTTTAACGTTGTAACAGCACATATGTAGCTTTCTGCATATTGACAAGTCTGTTGTTACTGTGTAACTATATAGACATAAATAAATAAATAAATCAGCCACTACTCTCTCCTTTGTTAACCACTTTCCTGAAGATGGCCATTGTAGGCTGAAACATGTAGGAGGAATGTTATGTACTTATAAGCAACTGTCTTCTTGTTATTGTCAAGTTGTTGGAAGAAATTTGGTAGGCTAGTCAATCTTACCAATATTCAGGCAAATCCTAAAGTTGTGTAGGAGAATGTAGAGCAGTGTCTCTAAATAAATAGCAACTGCTACATTTCCAAATTCTTGACAGCTAACAGTGAATTAAAACTATGATGTCATCAAAGTATTATTAAATCTGGAGGCAAAAGCATGAGAATAAAAACTATAAAAACTGTAGAAATAAACAAATTCATATTAATGGCCACCGGCATTATGCCATGGGACTAGGCAGCAAACATAACCTGCATTTGTTGTGCACTAGATAGTTGTGCATTTCGAAGAATGAAGGGCACATGTTGAAACTCCTGTTTTATATTGCTTTGCTGTAGCTTTCTTGCCAACATGCTTTAGAAAAATACATTGCCTTTATGTGTGAATGTAAGATACCGTTAAAGAGAGTGTAACATTTCAGAGAGACATACATTATTAAATAGAACTGAAGATATGGACATTTGCAGGATGTGAAGTGTGAGTTTTTCACTCTAGTGACTGCGAAGATATATGTTGTTTGTTAAATGACACCGTGTAGTCTGATAGAAATTTTCCAGCGTTTTCGAGATACCTTCTCCCTTCATCTACCCTAGAGAATGCCAGGATATACAGTGTCACATCCCAAAATCATTATGTTCATTGACCGGTGTAAATTTGATATAAAAACGTAAACAATCTGTTTTTAAAGACAGCCTAGTTGATCTGTCATATTAGTGGGACTGCTTCACTGTCATAGTCTATTTTTTTTTTAATATTGTTATCATTAGTATTAAAATGTAATTAATATTTCAGTTCTGCCAGTGGTGAATATTGTGTTTGTCCTTCTGGGCTGTGATACTGTGTATCTTCAGTTTGGTAGATGGTTACTGCTTATTCAGAGCACCTCAGGTGCTGTCTCCATCTTTAAGATTGATATGACCATGAGGATGGAACAGTAGGTTCATCCAAAATGTTGCTAACCTCCTACCAGGCCACAGAGCATTACAACATGTAAGACCTCAGTCTCAACAGATTTTATCTTGGGATAAACATAAAAAGTGGAAAAGCATCATGATGTTGGAACACCTGTGTTAGAAGACAACTACATAGAAGCATGGCTAATTAGGCACATAACTTGTGTATCAATATATTGATGTGTGATATCGTCTTGTTATATACAAATTAAAAACAGGGAACGGGGCACTCAACACCACTACAATTTTGCAGTGCTTTTCTACAGATTGTGTGACATATTGTGGCATATCTAAAAGCCATCATTATACACTATACAAATACTTGTAGAAGAAGCATCTGGTTTCTTTTTTCAAGTATTATGTACTTGTAGAAAAACAACAAGTGATCTTTTGTCAAACATTTTTGTAGTGTCTGATAATGGCTTTTAACTAAAATCGAAATGTGTCACACAATATACAAAAGACGCTGCAAAATTTTAGTTCTAATTGACTGCCCCTCTTCCACCTTCTTAATTAATATAACACAAGATTGGTAACAGTGGCTAAAAACTTAAAAACTTCTGGGAGAGCCAACTTCGTACATTTTCCACTGGGAATTATTTTTGATTGAATATGTGCAATGTAACGTGTTCCCTGTTCTTTATCTTCCACATAAATTATGGTTACCCAGAACATCATACATAAATGTAAAAGGAATGATAGTGGATTGAGTATCCAAAGCATAGAACATGACTTATAAGCTGCTGGGTGCTGCTTTATGTAACTGTGAATGAATTATACGGCTGACATTAACACAAGCTCTCCAGACTTCTGTGTTTTCAGTTAGATATCTTTGTCACTTACACGAAAGTTTAGTGTAACAAACAGTCCAAATTTAGAGGACACTTAAGTCTGTTTGTGTTGCTGCCATTTTCTTTCATAAATTGTGTGTTGCTGCCATTTTCTTTCAAATATTGTGTATACTTTTGGTCATTTCTTTTAATAATATGGTGGCTGTACCATAGTTACTTGGGGACTGTGGTGGCACAGTGGTTAAGGTGCTGTGCTACAAATTGGAAGGTCGCTGGTTCGATCCCAGCTGGTGTCAGTGGATTTTCCATTGACATAAAATCCCTCTGATCGCACTATGGCCCTGGGTTCGACTCAGCCTCTAACAGAAATGAGTACCAGGAGTATTTCCTGGAGGTAAAAGCGGCCGGTGCATAAGACTGACAACCTTACCATCATCCTGTGCCGTTGTCATGAAATCTGGGAACCTTAACTTCCTGGAACCCTCTGGGCCTGTCCAAGCCTGTAATGGGACTGCTTTACCTTAACCTTTACCTTTACCTGTACCATAGTTACTTGACGGCTAATTTCCCTTTTCTAAAACTGTGACTCGTAGGCATTTTTGTCATTAATTAATGTTCTCAGTCAAATATACAGTATATTGTCTGTGTGTTTCTTTGTGCATTCTAATTCGTTCTGTATTACAAAGTAAAGTATATTCTGCATGAATTATTTTGGTAAGGTAAAACATTTGTTAAATTTTGCACAGACATTACTGTGTTACCTTTTACTATGTGTATCAGAGAGTTGTCCAAATTTCACCATTGAGTATCAAACATGGTGATTTAATTGTGCCAGTAAATCAACTTTTTATTCTACCTTAGATCTTTGATGAAGTTTATGCCAGTTGCTGTTGTGCTGAGAGTTTAGAAATATTTCTGTTATGTGGACACTTTGATGGAAATTTCATTTAAATATGTTGCCTCTTCATTAAGTCTAAACAAATTGACGAATTATGGTGTTAGAATTGTTAGAAAGACTGCTGTTATACATTTTTTTTTTTATTTGTGAGGGTGGAGATACTGACCCTGAAGCTATATATAATTTGTGTTTGATTTTAAAAGCTATATTATGAAAACCAGGTTAAAATCTCCAATCTGGCATCTAGTTTGGTTACGGAGAAAACTAAAACTAACTGAAAAATTCTATAAATTCATAACTTTCTGTTACAGTTTTCAATATTCCGGTGTACCAGTCATCAGCCTATTTCAGTAGCTGATTTAGGCTGTAGCATGAATCACATCAAACCTTGATATCATCATGCCTCTAAATTTGTGCTTTTTAAGTTATGATGAAGAGGGAGGGTTACAGCCCTGCAGCCCCCCTGCCCCATGGATGTGCCTATGGTTATTCAGATATTTTTATTTGTATTTGTGTAGGTCCTTAGAACCAGAAGTGAATGAAGGATGTAAAAGGACAGATTAGTGAGATATGAAGTTCTGACAGTAGTGTTGACAAACATTCAGGTCTTCAGAGGTGTTAATATTTACTGGTTGCCATAGTGTGTCATCCCAGAAGACTTTTGATTTTCAAGGACTGTTGTGTCCTTATCAGCTTTGTTTTATTTTAATCACACTGTTTAGTTCCTCCATTTTAAATAAAAATGAGAATTGTAGAGCAGTTTGTATTTTTCTTTGACTACTTTCAGAATTGTTATTACATGTTGTGTCTCCTTGCATGCAATTTTATGACACAGTATAAAATTTACATGTTTGGAAGAAAGGGTCTGGTTTGGGATAATCTAACACATGCCTGTGAATATACTACATGAAAATTTTTCCCTAACATCTTAAGGGTTTGCTTTTTCTTTGCATGCATTCACAAATCTGTTAATATTTTCAATTCAATTCAATTCAATTTATTTTCGTCCGTGTTGTTACATATGTAGCATTGGACTTGTCCACCGTATAATGTATAACTGCTGTATATACATAAAAAGTCTCAGACTTTAACAATCATAGTACACATTACAAGATTACAATACACAAATACAAGTTACAATCATACTACCCATTACAAAATTAATGTATAACCACAAAATCTATAATCTATAATCTTTCATAATGAGCAAGAAAATATGTCAATATTTACACATGAACATAACTCTGCTTTTTCTTTGCTTTGTAATCTGGTGTTATTTTTATAATTAAGTCATTTAATTCTTGAACTTTGAAGAAATATGAAGTTATGATAGCATAGTGCTGCACATGTGTTTGTTAGATCGTTCCCACAGCGATGCCCACAGACTGGACCGCCATTACTGGAAGACAAGAGCAGAGGTGACCAGGCATGCAAGCTACATGGCCCGTGCTACTCAGGTGTAGAATATGGTGACGTTTGGGTTTGGTTTTCCTATTTCATTAGTCTGAGGGACCTTGGTTTTACAACCAGAAATGTGTATTGTTGGTAACCTTACCAATAAAATTGCACCTTCCATCGTATTATCAAAATGGTCTCTTTAATATGTAACAGATGTGACAATATTTAATTAGTATGAGTGACAGCAAATTAAAAGTTTCTGGAACATGTTCCATTTTGTGATATATGAAAATGTTGTTTTATCCTTCATGTGAGTGAAACAGAGACTTACAACACAGATTGTCACCAGTGACAGGGAAGAAAAATAGCTGCTGGTATCAGAAGTCATAATTGATGATAGTCACTGACCTCACACACACAAGCGTGCGTGCGTGCGCGCGCACGCACGCACGCACGCACGCACAGGCCACAAAACTTCAGCCCAAACAAAAAATATTTGGAACAGTAATCAATTAAAAATGTCACATGAAACAAAATTATGCAATCATACTGAATTTTGTGTATCATAAGTCTTGATATTGTGATTCTTCTCCTGCGTGTTTGAATCCTGAAGTTTATATTCTGGGAGATCATTCAGTAGCATTAAGAGTGCAACATAGTTGGAGAAATGAACTGTGTCAAACAATGTAACTTATTCAACAATTAATTCTCACAAGTTTAACTTAAAAGTTAAAATTGTTCAGGCTGTGTTTTCTGGGCCTGACTGAGGTTTCTTTTCCCTTCTAGTCTTAATAAATGTGCCTGCCTTCATAAATTTAATTAGCCCATCAGTTGCTGTTCACTTTCCCCATTTTGACAATCTTACAAATTTTGTTTGAAGTTCTAGTGTTTTTTTTTTTAAAATAAACTGATGTTGATTTGTGCCAGTTCATCTGTCGTTTCAGAATATATCAATCTATGTTGGAAGATGAAAAGTTGCATAAGCATATCACACATATTTTTCTCCCTAATGTCTTTACTAACATTTTTTTAAAGAAAACTGGGACAACATAACCTTAACTACCTTAAGAAAATGACCCTACAGATTTTTACCCGTTTTTTTCCTATCATATTCAAGTTCATTTATTTAATATTCTGAAATCCAGTACATATATTTGGGCGCAGAACATGTCATTATAATCTTTAATGACTCCATCCAATAGAGCATGACATTATAATATACCACCAGTAACACACTTCAGCAGTTTCTTAAGCAATTCTTTGATTTTATAAACAATACATTAAAAATAATCAATAATATAGCCAGTTAAAATAATAATTCTATAAAAGGTTTTTGGAGTAAATCAGATTTAAATTATTTATTTACATTCCACTAAATCCATACAAGTTAGTTCCATGAAACTGGTTAATGAGCATTTCCAAATACAATGTTGATATCATGCTGAATAAGTCAGGTAAATATTGCATGTAACATCACATGATCTTCCATTATGTATTAAATATTTATCTGTCTTTCAAAATATCACCGTGTCAAGAATAAAATAACACTATACTTGATACACTATTTTGTAATTTTGCTATAGTTAAAGGCATTAAATCATTTAATCATCTACGTTCATCAAACCTATTTCTTATTTTATATTTGTGTAGTTATTACTATGCTCTGTACATTTATTTCGCATCTATTTATTTCAAATATTCATATTAGATATTTTTACTCTTCCGTAAGAAGATACAAAAACTACACAATTCTATTGCCAACTCAATTGGATTGTCTGAGCAACTTATGTACCTACCTACCCATACTTAGCCACATTAATCCACTATGTCCCTCTACTCTCTCACTCTCTAAATCACCTTATTTATATCATTCCACCCAAGCATTAATCTTATGTTTTGACTTCCTACATTTAGTATCAACATAAGCAAAAAGTTTTATACCGAATAAAAGGTGTTCTGCACTATACAGTCTTAATTTATTTTTAAAATCCTTGGAACTCTCTATGCTCTTTATTCCTACTGGCAGTCTGTTACATAATTTTATCCCCATAGTTACTACACTTATTTTGCAATGTGAAGAGTTCAGTGTTTGAACATACAAATCCTCTTTCCTGCTTGTGTTGTAATTGTGAATGTTTAAATTTTTGAGTCTTATAAACCTCATTCTTTTTAATTTAACATATCACTTTTGAGTAAAGGTAAAGGTAAAGCAGTCCCATTACAGGCCCAGAAGGGCCCAGAGGGTTCCAGGAAGTTAGGGTTCCCAGATTTCATGACAACGGCACAGGATGGTGGTAGGTTGTCAGCCTTACGCACCGGCCGCCTTTACCCCCAGGAAATGCTCCTGGTACTCATTTCTGTTAGAGGCTGAGTCAACCCCAGGGCCATAGTGCGGCCAGAAGGATTTTATGCCAATGAAAAATCCAATGACACTAACTGGGATCGAACCAGCGACCTTCCGGTTTGTAGCACAGCACCTTAACCACTGTGCTACCGCGGTCCCCCACTTTTGAGTACTCCATGAAATTATGGAGGGATACTAACAGGAAAGCCTTAAAATTTTATACTTAGTTATTCACACTATTTGCAGTATTGTTTTGTTCCTTTCCTCTTTATGTTTTTGATGTGAAGATATTCTTGTCACTGTCACAATGTCCAGAAGGTTGATTATCTTGTGGGATGTGATTACTATGTAGTATCTTACATGTATGAACTCTGTGACCTATAGGTGGGTCAGCACAGAAGGTGTTCTGAGTTGCAACCCAAGGGCCGTTACTTATAGGAACTCAATATACCTTTATTCAAATATCAAGGTGATGCACGGTCCAATATGCATAAGATCCATATACCTATGTATGATACAGATCTTTTGATAATTGAGACATATATTAGGCTTTGTGATAATTCAAATCCAGTAGATAATATTCATTGTAATTCCTTCCAGTCTGCTTTTAGCCTGGGTATTTGTCTTACTCTCTAAATGTATCTTGTAGTGTGCTTGGTATATTGTACATACCAAATTCAAATTACAGTAGAATTTCTTTAATCTGGCACCCAAGGAATCAGAGAAGTGTTGGATTATCAGACAGTACCTATACTGATGTTAGTACTTCGTACTACTAGATAAATTTTCGTTGTTGCTCATATATTTGAGCTGCACAACTAATCAGTGAAGTTTTCCATTGGGATATCTTGTTCAACTGCTGGTTCAAGGGAATTGGGGTTCCAGTCTCTGTTTCTCTTTAATTTCTACCAGGAATGTTTCTGGACTTGAGAACATTTTACTCAACTTCCGAAATATCAGGAGCTCTAATGTAAAAGTTTCCAGATTCACTGAATTCTACAGTAATTTTAGCACTGTAACAGAAGATAGTTTTCATGTCTGTGAGTGTTCACCAGCTTCCTGTCAGCCATATGTGTGTGAATTCATGCTTCACCAAGACTTGACCACTGCCACAATGCTGATTTAGTTACGGAAATGTGTTATTGCACAATTCCAAATAAGAAAATACTTTGATATTTCTGATGGAACATAAAATTCTTGTAGTGTGTAATAACAGTAAATATTTGTACTACATAAGTTGTAACAGTATGTAGGTACTGAAGTTCTTAGTTATATGAAGTTCTCAAATTCTGCTTATGCAAAAATGCCTGTGATACATGACATATAGTTATGTTTATTGTAGTAAAGTGTTAATCTTTCAATAAATATTTTGATGAAATTGTTTTTACATTTTCACATTGCATAACCTTCCATAGATTTTTTTCCCTATCTTCGCTTAAGAAGAACATACTTGAAATGACCATGCCAGTTTCTACTGCACAAGTCAAAATGTACTAGCCAGAATCTAAGTAAGGACTTTGATATGTTTATTTTAAGAACTGGAAGAGAAACTAGCACTTATTCTTAAAATAGTGCAATATAAAGGCATTTTTATATCTTGTTGCAATGATATATTTTGAATTGGTTCTGATAAATTCTGTTGATCTTTTTCAAGAAGGTTAATTCACATTATTTTTGGCAACCTTGGGAAAAGACCTTAGTGTATATGGAGACAAGATCCTGTCATGAAGAATGTAAGATGCTTGCTATGTGGTCTTTGTAAATTCATAGTTATATTTGCTTATTCCAGAATATTGACAAGGAGACAATCAGCTCTGTGCTATATTGCCTACACAAGGTTCATTCAAAGGCAGAACTGCAATTATGATACATTTAAGTCCTTTGGAAACATTCTTCAATCAAATTTCACATTATGACATCTCAAGTTTACACAAAAGGCTTTCTTTAACCAGACACATATCTTTGTGTTTGCTTATTGCTTAAAATAATTATAAATTTTTAAAATTATATACACAGGGTGGTTATGTTGATGTTGTAATGGTTACTTTGTGTTACAATTATAATTAAAATTACAGAATTCACATTTCACAGATCCATCATTCAAGCTAAGTCGAATTGAATATGAAATTGGTCAATATAGTACAATACAGTACATTACAACACAATACAGTAATTCATTTGTACAGTATGGTCTTGTCATAGTACAACAGCTATGTGTAGTTTACAATATGCATGTTACAAATCATTGTGTATAAAATTCTGCATATGAACATAATATTAAGTGAGCTGTTGTTTACAGAGTTTAAATATTTGGGAACAACTTTAACAAATCAAAATTCTATTGTACGAGAAATTAAGAGCAGATTGAGGTCAGGAAATGCTTGCTATCATTCAGTGCAGAATCTTTTGGCTTTCAGGTTGCTATCCCAAAATTTAAAGATCAAGATATCTAGAACTATAATTTTGCTGTTGTTTTGTATGGGTGTGAAACTTGGTTGTTGACATTGCGGGAGGAAAGGAAGCTGAGGGTGTTTGAGAACATGGTGTTGAGGAGAATATTTGGACCTAGGTGGGACGAGGTAACGGGGGAATGGAGGAGATTGCATAACGAGGAGCTAAATGAT
>Ga0123352_10005287_pt1 | contig 19362 bp, 11 predicted proteins | sample TergutLab28metaG_FD_89700 | JGI IMG/M metagenome (GOLD analysis project Ga0123352, IMG submission 89700) | Labiotermes labralis P1 segment gut microbial communities from Petit-Saut dam, French Guiana - Lab288 P1 | ecosystem: Host-associated > Arthropoda: Insects > Digestive system > Gut ... | reverse complement strand
GTTAAAAGGTGAGAAACCACGAGTAAGTTCAGAAGGTGTTCTGGTCCATGCGGTATAGAGCGGTGCTTTTCAACGTTTTTCTCGCGTATGGGTATCACACGCAAAATATTTAGGCATAATACTGGGTTCTGAAAATAAATGTAATTTCTGCTTATCTAGCTTAAATTTTTATAAAGGTAACATTAATTGTATAACATTTTAGCGAACTGTTAAAATGTTAATAACACACACAAGTGTACTGAATATTTTGCATACCTTTTCTGTGTTAAAGAAACATAAGTTTCTTGTGGTAACGTCAGCTTGTTGATGTCAAGTGGCACAGTTCTGACGACGAAGACCAAGCAGAGGAGTTCCGCTGATTGGTCTGGATTAAACCGTGGCAGAAAAGGTTCATGCAGAAGTGTGTTAATCCAAATGGTAGCAAGGCTGTCACTGCATTTTGTCCAAGGGAAGGATAGTTCTTGCTAACTTCACGCCAAAATTCCGAGGGGATTTTTCTCCGGAAATGGTTTGAAGCCAGCGATTATCGCCATATCAGTCTTATAGTATTAAAAATATCCCGTGACCTATGCTTTAGATGCGGCACACCTTACAGAACAACAGAAACGTCAACTCGTTTCAAACTTCTGAATATTCAGTAAGACTGGCTAGTATGACCATAACTGCACTGACAGACTTTACAAGTGCTGCTCGATATTAGGTTGAATTCCAGCATTCGGTTCATTTCTATCATTTTCGACTAAGAGGGTCAACATTTTAAGAAAAGCTGCCAAATTTCCGGATTCAACGTCCATTCAATAGAAGCAGTTTGTCATGGCAGGTGAGCGCTTCATCTTCCTTTGAAATTATTATTTCCATCGCCTACGAGATTTAAGTGTTAGTCACCTCGTTTATAATATATCTGTAATATAATGCAGCTTAAACATGTTACGATATGGGAGCGTGTTCTTAAAAAATTAGATACACTTAATGTGTCTAATTACGGAGACATTTTAGTATAATTCCACTATAGTGTCATTGAATTTTATTGCGAATTAAACTGAATGCATTTGTGAATGTGTGGACAGAGAAGTCTAGTTTCAATGTTGGATTTTTGATCAAGCTGATTAGTTTGTTTGCCTCTCTTGGGATTTAAAGTAAAGTCGGTTTGAGCTTCTCTGAACTCAAGGCTTCCCTACGGATGATACAGATGTTACAAATAACTGAACTCTTTTCTTTTTTACCCATGATACCAAGACCACTTGTACTGGCTTCAGCACCATCTGTACTTAACAGCTTTACATCACAGCTGCTTGGTATTTTGTTCGTTAAAAATTTCATTTATTTCTTAGAAAGCAGCTCTTGACGTGTGTATGTCCCTTTGGGGATGTACAAAACAAAATGTGTTCCACAACCGCTACTTCGTCTCACACTCAGATAGTCACCAGTTGAATTGTATTTTAAGTCTCCATACATCCTTCGAATTAAACAGCGAACACATTGGTCGGCTCTATTTCTTCCACAACTTGATCGGTCACATCTGCGGCCATTTGCACATTTCTCTTTTGCCCGTAGATTTGTAAGGCAGTTTGATCGTCAAATATTATTGTAGCAATTTCTGGTGCTGTGGGCATCACAGCCTGCTTAGCAACGGTGTCCAGTGTTTTACGCTAGCGACACGTTGTGAAATATATTACAATGCCAAAAGACACTTCCACGAAATATTCATGCTTTGAAATGTTGCTTGCCTGTTGATAAAATTTTGTGTTTTGTTGCTAAATAAATCGTCTGAGGTTTCTTTCATTGATTTGTGATATGAACTGAAATTTCTCTGGAGTAATGGAGGCTTACTGAATGGCTGAAAAGCGTCACATCACGCATCTTTTATTCCCACGCCGCTGGTTCTTATTCAGCGAAGGCAGTAATGCCAGTCGATGCAGTTGCTGTGCATGGCGGATGGATTATGACCACTTTTCTATAATTAAATCATTTTCACTTTCGAATTACACCATCATAAATAATTAATTTATAAAATGTTCACTACTTTTAAACAAAGTAGTGTCCAGTTTGCCAGAGATGTAGGATAACAAACAGCAACCACAATACGAAAGCTACTACAGATTTATTTGTATTGAACTGCAGTAACGGAAGTGAAGGAGAAATGGTCACAGGTGTCAGGAAAACAAAAGAAATTATCAGATTTCAACAAATTAAGAAGGCCTGCTACACATGTTTGGTACTTGCTTCAAACTGTCCGAAAAATATCTGATAAATATTTTCTTACTTGGTACTGCCTCCAGTCAGTAGAATTACGGGTTAATGAATACGCGTTTTTATATTTCGTAAAATGTTAAACCATTGCCTATTTGCTTTTTCCATTTCGACCCGAAAAATATTTCAAGTAGATGTCAAGTATTGGTAGGCTTCTCAGTCTTCTCTCCATAATGACTGCCGGTAGAAGTGTAATTTGTAAGCCAAGAGTAACACCCAGGAAATTCAAAGGTCTTCATTTCCTGCCGTCCGGCACGCTTTTTGTCGTCTTTGCGACATGTTATAATAAGGGGTCGCCAGTCGCGATTAGACGGGGAAATCCCTTTCTATATTCGAGTTTCTCCCTTGAGGCACAAGGTTCCTCTGAAACGTCGGGAAGAACTCGCCTCAAGACCATTATCGAAGACAGTCATCCTCAGTACAACAGCACTTCTGTATGCACCGTTTAAATGTTCGTATTTTAATTTAAACACATATAAAACGATTAATAGTGCAATTAACAATTAAATAAAGAGTTAGCTATAATTTTGTAATTTCCAAGTGTTATCGATTACCGCAAAACGACCGTTTGCCCACCACCAGCAGCAGCTGCCCCTGCTCGGAAAAGCGCTGGTGCAGAGAAGTCGGCGTAGGCCGTTTCACCACAAACCGTCCGCGCTGCTGTCCTCCCAGTGCGTCAACCAACGCTACGATGCGGACGACACAACCCAGCTCTCTCCCACACCGTTCCAAACCTATACTGTAACATGCTACTTCTGCACGACAGTACACGTTGCCAGTCTACAGTCTTCTCTACACAAGCGGCATAATGCTGTACTAGCAGTCGGTATGGGATTTAATACGCTGATGAATTTATTGCTTACGTCTGTATCAGCTCGAAAGTGGTACAAACAATTCAGTACTTGTTACGTACATTAGTCCCTGTTTAGTCCGTCCTCTGTACGAGGATGCTTATCATTTCAAACTTTAAATGCCAGAGTCGCGTCAGCTCTAAATTTTCTCATTGAGGTTAGAATCTCATGCTCCATATGCGATTAACAGTCACAGTTATCCAGTTACGGTTGCTGGAAGGCAAAGAAAACCTCGAGAATGTGGTGTAATTTACATGTACAACAGTACCGAGATCGCAAGAAGAAGTCCCATGGACGTCGAAGCTCCATCTATTCCATTTCATGTCTACCACTTTTTTCCTACGTACCGCACATAAGCCATCCCCGAGGAGTAGTCGATGGTTTAGATGATTAGATTGTTGTCACTAATAAATTTTGGATAAACGGGGAGTCTTGAATACTGAGAGAGAATAATGGGACATACGGTGGAAGAAGAAGGGTAACATGTGGACTTGGCCCATCCCAAATACGTGTATTTCTATGGCTGCAGTGTAGTTTGTAGGAATACTTACGCAAACAACCACGCGCACTCCTGCGTACTCACACTGCCTTGTTTCTACTGTAGCTTCTGTGCAACTCGTAGCTTCCTAAGAAAAGAATGATGTGCTATTAATTCAGGTTTGCATTTTACACTCACAAATCCTGTATCAAAAACACAGTTATGATGTAGTTTGCAGACTTATGTTCGACCATTTTTCTACTGCAACACGGACGAAAATGTTGTTATTGTCCACCCTATGAGATGGACACCAGTGTTAAAATTCTTCTACGAAGTATGGGAATTTTCTTCTCGCTAAACTCTTTGTAACGACCGAAGAATAACCCAGCCCTGTGATAGGAGTTCCTTTCCGGGGTCGAAAGGTGTCAAACCTTGATACTTATCAGTTATTGCGATGGAATGTCGGGACGTACTAATTGCGATAGTTAATCTAAATGAATCTTGTTGAGTAGTATGAAGGAAATATTTGTAATTTATATATTAAGATTTACAAATAATTTTAAAATTTTTCTTAACATAAATAAAGAGAAAATATTGTTTAAAAAGACATAAATCGAAAGCTATTATGTAGTGTTGAATTATGTGAAAAATACAGTGCGTATGTGAATTTAAATACATGGAAAATCCGTGAATATTATAGGGCAAGAGAGGTTTGGAATTTAATATATGTGTATGTATATGTATATATATATATAGGTGGAATAATGTATAAACGTTAAAATAATGCCATATGCCTACCTACTCTGTGGTGCTAGAAACCTTTTAGGAATCTGCCCTTAACAGTTCTCGCACATTGCGGTTTCGCTGTTTCAGTAACATTAGGTTTCTCCATGTTGCGGGTTTCAGTCATGTGAATGACTCCCCATGTCGAAAGCAGGCCCGCGTCTGTCGACGATCAGCAAGTCTTTCGAACCTAGTCGGTAGGATTGTGCAAGTAGAGCTCCTGATCATTAACAAATCTGTCATCCTTCGAACGCTCCACTTGATGGGCATGCCAAGGCGACAAAGATAATGCATAAGAAGATAAACTTTGGAATGTATAAATATTGGTTAACTAACGCAGCGGGGACGTGTGGTAGTGAGACACTGGCGTGAGGTTACATACAAATGGCTATGAAAGGACAGAGACAGAAGGGGCAGAATGACAACTGAAGACCCGTTACAGGAAAAGCAGTTGGGTGAGAAAATTGATAGTGTTACTGTAGGTGAAAAACTGCTACGTATATGGAGAGAAGGAAACATGAAACTGCAGATCTACACGGTAAAGACTGCGGGTACTGACAGGCTAAAGGAAGAACAGGGGAGTGTAATTGTGACTCCTGTTTAGAAATGCGAATATTGTGCGATCTGAAATACTATTTGCGCGTCATAAGGGAAGATGACGGATGCCGCTGTGAATGCTATCTATGAGCTGTCCATGCAAAGTAAAGGAATGGATATGTACAATTTATACATAAATCTGAGACTGTGAATATGTGGCTGTACATATATTCCAACAAACGAGCCACCTGAAAGTTCCAGGCGCCAGGAAGTTGACATGCGGCAGTTTGTGCACTGGGTAGCCATAAATATTGTGCGCCGCTGTGCGAAACTTTTAATATTTTAAAAAGCTTATATAATTTAGTGAAATGTTCAGCTCTTTAAGAAGTGTTTTATGTGCTTATGGAAACTGAAAATCAAACACTGACGTCACACAATTCCAGCATTGGATCTAATTCTAAGCCAGTTCCGTGCAGCAGAAGGCGTAATGTACTGTAATTTTCAATAAAATGTGCGATGAATTTGAAATTTTTAAGGGAAGATAGGATAATTGCATCCTACTCTGTAGGTTCAATTGCAACGATCTGACATGGAATGAGTTTCCATGGACGCAGTCAACTTCTGAGCGGAAGAGAATATGGGGCTTAATCCTACAAAAAGATCTCAAGAGGAAAATGGGTTGAGGATCATGTTGTTTTTAATCGAGCTGAAATAAACGCCTTCCTTTTAATATCCCTGCCTACACGGCACATAGTGGGAGTAGCAATCTGGACGGCGCAAAGCGTTGCGAAGTGGCAGGCGGCTGGGAGACCTTGTAAGCCGACTTAACATTCATACAAACTTCCTACACAAAAAGACGGCACTCAGTATTATAAAATGTTTAATATTTTGTGGAAAAATATAAAAATTTTGCGTCTTCCTTTGATCATTGGCACTGTAGCTTGATTCGAGCTGTCGTCTTCGGACATTTCAGGTCTCCTGCGTCCATTCAGGAAGGCGGTTTAGGACTCCTTTTTGGTTTAGTCCGTGTTCACGGCTGGTCTGTAACTCTAGTTTGATCGACAGATTTATCATGTCTCCCTCCTATCTGAAGGATTGCCGTAAAATAGGCCACTACTGTGTGATGTGTGCGATATGACAGTTGTTAATGGAATAAATGAGGAAGACAATACACTGGCCCTTCCATTCTTGTTATATGGCAGCGAAACTTGGACTATTAAAGCAAGTGACGCCAGTAGAATAACAGCAGCAGAGACGAAATACATGAGGACAGCAGGATACACTTGGACAGATTACAAAACAAATTCACAAATTGCAAAGGAGTTAAAAATAACACCAGTTTTGGACAAATTACTTGAATATAAGAGAAGCTGAATACAATACGTAAGTAGAATATCTCGAAATAGATTACCCAGGGTAATGAAACACTACTCCCAAACTGACAGAAGGAATCATGGTAGACCTTTGAAGAGACTTATGGGTACGTGAGACCGGAACGGGTCAACAAGTGGCCCAACTCCATAAAAGATAGATGATGCTGCTGCTGCTGATGATGATTATGATGATGACGATGATGATGGTGTCGAAGAAAGGAAATAGATTCTCTTTTAAATGACACGTTCAGACAGGAGAATTAAGATTACTTGCAGTTTTAAACTGAACTTTCATCCATGGTGACAGCCCCCGGCTGATGTCTGTCACACCTCCCTAACACGTTGCTTCATCTTGTTCCAGCCAGTGCCGTAGGGCCATGTTATCATATTCCTTTAAGTACTGATTTACTGACACAAATTTCTTAGCCAAGCTCTGAATTTCAGCAGTTGCAGTATCGACTACGAATTTGAATAAGCAATGCCGTGTGAAGAGATAACACCTTGCGATTACTAGAACGCAGAAAAGAAATGTCGCAATTCTATTCTTACTTAAAGTGAGGAGTGGAATCGAATAATACGTGCAAGGGAATTTAATATATGAAATAAAGGGATGTGTTAAAGTAGATATGCCTCGAAACAGAAGAGCAAACTTGTATGTAGGTCGACATCGTACCAGCAGTATGCAGCACAAAATAATAATGGGAAAAATCTGAAAAAAATAAGATCCATATCAAGACTGCTGGCTCATAAATACAGGGGAAATGCGACGCTTCGAAACTCCTGTAGATATTTACCAGTCGACACGGCGGAACACTCTCGAAGGCTTGAATCTTCAGCAACATCAGCGTGGGAACCTCAGATCACGCACTTCAGAAATCCTCTGAAAGCATGAAAATTCAAAAACTTGAGAAAGCAAAGAGCAAATGGAAGTGATATTCGTAATGAAATTGATATAGAGGTAGTTTGTTACTCTGAAACGCCGGTAATTCATGTTGTCATTTTTATGAAGACGATACTGCTTAGAGCAGACTGAATACGGAACATTATTGCTACCATCGAATTCCAAATTTTATGCACTGACAAAAAATGTATGTGTTGAAATATAAGGAAACAGTTTTTCTGTTGTTTTTGCGAATGTAGGAAAATGTTTTGTCACATTCTGCAGGACAAACATGTTACTGAACATTACGTTAGGTGTTTAAAACTAAGAGTGAAGAACTAAGGAAAGCCTGAGAAATCTACAGAAAGAGGAACATTAAATATTTCGTTTTTCGCTAATGTGTTAAAGTAACTAAACCGAGGAAGATTAGATTTGGGAAATTTATAGCAGACATGGCGGAGTAAGAAAGTCATGAAAAATTCAGTCAATACGTGTACATATATACATACACATAAATGCAAGAATTATACCCGGTTTCATCTTACACACACTCTACGAAATAGTATTCTCTCACGATTTGTTCCGTCCTGTTTCTCCTCTTGGCCAGGAGCCCGCATGAAATCTGAAGAGGTGTGACCGCTTCTGTTTCATTGCTAGTGAAAGTACACACGGTGTTGTGGTCAGTGCGTTCTCAAGTGTATATGCAAGCGCCATATCTATAGAACACATCAGCTATACATAATAGAAAGGATATATATGCTATATCATATCCGTTCATTTGTATCTGTTCCTGAAGACGTTAATTACACCCTGTTGCTCGTGTGTTGCTGAGCGTGAATTTTTGTCTCCATTTAGCTGTGTCGCATTATTTAAATTTTGGAATCATTTGACAAAGTTTCATGAAATCTCTTGGGTGTCTTATGTTACTGTAGGCCATTCCAATCACCTATCCTACACTTACATTTTCTAAAATCAGTTATAATTATATGACGCGAAGTATGATGTGAAAATTAATTAACACCACTTCATTTAAGATTCTTTAGTGGCGAATAATATTAAATTTTCTGAAAGTACTCAGCTTTGTTGAGGCTATTTTTGGTAGAATATAAGATAACATCGCTGTTATGCGCCATTTTCTTCAGATTTCTGTTTAATGGCGGAAACGTTTGTTATCTCTGAGGTCCGTGTTTGGAACTTTGTGCGGAGCGACTATGAACGTACTTGCACGTTATGTATTAAATATTCTGTGTCAGTTAAGAGTTATAAATAAGGTGATGGGACGATTCTTTTGAAGCTTTATTTGGCAGTAACCTATATTAATATATTCACTACATGTATTAAAGATTTACGGCATTATTATTATTATTATTATTGGTTGTTGTTGTTGTTGTTGTTGTTGTTGTTTAGCTACATAGGACTAGAGAAATGTGAAATACTAAATTAAGCTTTATGACTTGTGCTCGGAAATTGTAGTTCAAGTGAAATTTGTTATTTCATAGTCCCATAGTTTAGGGGGGTTGTTAAAGATTCTAACAGACCATTATTGCAGTAGGTTTACGCTAGTGTTCACAAACATGAAGGAAGGCAACATGGCGTCCTTCTTGCGTCTGGAGCCTTAACTCACGGCCCAATACCACACATCATTTCAGAGCCCTAAATTAAGCCGGGTTTTGTCAGTTTTGCGTCAGAAGTTCCTTCCCCGGCCATGGAATTGTTGGTGATTACAGGAAATAAAATAGGGCACAAGGTGACCGTGAGGGAAACACAGACACGGATATACGTAGTGGAGTTCTTCTAAGCTTGCTTTCTCTTAATGAAGAAATTATAGGAGGGATGCTCACCAAAGGAACTAAGATTTTTATACAGAATATTATATTTATATATATAAATAAATATTATATTTTAATACAGGGTAAGGCTGGGAGACACCGGCGATAATGCAATAGTATCGAAACGCCTATATCATTAAGACAAAAACCAGGAGGGGTGTTGGGTAAATAAGTATTGTTATGTGTCCCGTACAGTGCTTATTTAATTAGAAATAAATGAGCATCAATACCAGTCAAGATACAGTGATCGAAACAAGGAGGATAAGATGGAAAGAATGTGAGGCTGGCATGGAATAGAAGCGACGAGAAAAAAAGAAGACGATCAGACCAGCAGAGAAATACACTCAAGTTTAGTTGCGAATCATGAAGGTAAGGTACCGCGTAGAACAGCCGGATGTAAGTGGGAAGGATATAAAAAGGGCTTTTGAAGAAATAAGATGGAAAAAGTTTAACTGGATTCATTCTGTTCAAGATGAGAAATAGCGACAGCCTGTTATGAAAACGCTAATGAGCCTTGGGTTTTCATATAATTTCTAGATTAATTTAGGAAGTATAATTTTTCAAGGACTCTTCTCCTTGAATTTAACTACTGTTACTTACTGTGGAGTTGACCTTGGCGGTGGTTTGCATTTCGAAAAGCCGACCTTTCGTTGTTTGTGACCAGAATCCTACCACTCACGCTGTGATGGTCAACTTCGTTATGTTGAGTAAGGGCCATTAGTCAGTTGGTTAGAACAGTAGTTAGGTTTGTAATATTGTGAACAAGATACTGGTAATACGTGCAGCTTATAAGTGTACATAAATTATGTTTATTTTATGAGAGACTGTAGGTTTGCTCAACCATATTAGTGATGTTTCTGGGGTAGAACGCCGTGTCAGCGGGAAAATATTTTTGGTTTATATAGCCAATGACTGCATAATCCCTGAAGATTTAAACAGAAAAATTGTCCGAAACATGGGTAACTGCGTATCAATAGACACGGCGTCACATTCCAGAGGATATAAATCCTCATGTTTATTTTAATTGGGTGTGAAAATTTCACACTTGTTTATGACTTAGATGGATATTGTTCGGTTTTCCTTACGGATGGGTACACCCCCACACCTAATTTTCTTCAGTTCTGAACTCGTTTTGCTTTGTTTGGAATCTGGAAAGGGAAAAGTCCAGACCTGACGTTTGATACGTGTAGTCAGTTTTATCCTCCTCCTCTGACACCCTGACACCAAGTCCTGGCTACTCCTATATCGAGAAATCCACTCGAATGCTTTCGCTTCGCAAGAGGAATAAAACTGCATCCAGATTGCGTCATGAAGAGGAGTGCCAGCCAGCTCTACAGCAGAACTCGTCCCCTCAGGTCTAAACTCTACCTACGTCTAGGCCCACTTTACATCTAAATAGCTCCCCTCTTCTCATCCTCGAACCCCGTTTCGGTCCATTCTGCCACCATCAAGTCAACCTCCACCTACTCCCTCTTCAAACCCTGCATTAGGGAATGTTATGCTAGGCGAGTTTCTCTGTTAGATGGACCCAAACGGTGCTGAATGCTTACAAATGCAAATATTAGGACTGTGTACAAAGTTTCGAGATTCCTGGGGGCCAGTGTTCATATTTACCTTCTTACCAAACTGAGTTCCGAGACGAAACGAATTGTGGTCGTCTCTTCCTTTGAATGTCATTTTCAATTTCAAAACAACATTCTTTGTGAATCGAAGTTATGCTTTGAGCAGAATTTTTTACCGTGTTCATTACGCTTGAAACAAAGCGGTTGGCCACATCAGCGAATCAGATGTCTGTCTCTCCTCTTCATATGTCAAAGGAAACACACGCTGCTACTAATTTCATGAGCAGACTTCGTAAGAAGTTAAACTTCTCAGCTAGTCAGAAAGTTTACCGCCTTTTGTGAAAATCGAACTTACATAATTGGAATCTATCCTGAACCAACTGAACCCAGTTAGTCCCTTCACATCTATTTTAATATTATTCTTCCACCTACTCCTGAAGTTTTTTTTTTTTGCGTACTCACAAATGAAACGTTTAATTTACATCTGTCTTCCTTATCTCTCCATTCCTTGTTCTGCGCATGTTTCACTTTGATTTGTTCATCGTAATAACATTACAGTAGTTGAATTATGCTAATTAGAAAGCTCTTTATTATAAAATTTATCAAGCTTCCTGTTACTTTGGCCTTAATTTTACATATATGAAGAAATTCCTATACTGACGACGTATATAGATGGTTAGTGTATTGACTCAGCTGTGGTGGTAATAATGCAGTAGGCGTAAATACGATAGAGCAGCCATGCCATAATATAGTGTCCCAGGAAAATGATAAAATTACTGACCAGGTTTGGCTACATGTCTGGATTCAAATCAGCTGCTTCCAGAATTTAGGGTGGAATCAGTAACGCGGAATTTGAAGCTTCTTCACGAACCATTAAACAGCATTATGAATTTTTGGTGACTGCATATTTAACCGACTGGCAGTGTAAATTACGTAATAGTGACATGCATCTTCTGATGGTTACTTGAAGCTCTGTAAAATGAACATTGTACAAGGAGTGTGCTAGATTAAATAATTGATACGATGTTATTAAGTAATACTGTCGGCTATGCGGTTTTAATGCAAAAAGAATCAAGTTTATGACAAAAATTAATGCGGAGCTTACTGGCGTTTGATTTTACTTTACAATTTTTATTGTTACTGTGGTCGGTTATTCAACTTGAGACCCCTAAATGAAAGCTTAAAATTCGGCAAGACTTGGAGGCATATAGGAGACGTGTGTAGAACTCTGCGCTTTATGCCCAAGCAATTAACATAATTTAATTATCAGCCTCGGTTACTTACTTTCTAAGAAAATATTTAAGCATTACTTCGATGGCACTCTGTTTTGATATATGAAGTGGTTGCTTGTCTTCTCCGCGGCACAGTGTGTCCTTTGGGAGAGAAAATATTTCAATGAATGTACAATTTTGAAAATTCATTTACATTTTGAGTACTTGAAGTAACACTTCACGCAGCCACAGCACGTTGGCAATGAGGTGGCTTTCTGCTCAGCAGTTCGTTATACTGTAGGGATTGCCTGAGCAGACAGTTTGTGTACCTCAACCCTCTATATAACCCAGCGCCGCAAGGTAATTGGCCTCACTCGCTTACTTACTACTTACTTGCCCTTAACATTGGAGATTGCTTCGTAAGTGGAGGCGTCTCTGGGCTCGATATTCAGAAGATGTTACCACTCTTGTGTTTGAGGTCTATCTGGCTTCAAATTATTCACTGTAAGTCGTGTTGACTGTATTTGGAAATCTGTACTCCCTTCGGTAATCTCCACTTCGAGTTGAGCAACTTGGGTTAAAGTTAATTGGCTGTATTTGTTTGTTGTCCAAATTCTAAATCACTGACTCTGCACTGGGTTATAGCGAATGTAAGGCAAGGCAGTTATTATGTTATTATGATTGACTGTTTAAATTTGTAAACTTGTGCATAAAAGTAAAATTTTATAATTGCCCCTAGCTTAACCCTGTAACTAGACAGCTTTAGTATACTAGACTATACCATTAGCAGAACAGTTAAATATTCTAAACAGCAACCAGAATAAAACACCTACATCACAACTTGAGTCCCCGGTTAGCAAACTGTACCGATAGAATTGAGTGCAGACTCAAGTTGCTCGTTGGCACCGATCTCTCCGGAGGCCGTAACGTTGCTAGTACTAAGCAGTTGTCAGTAATCTGCTATTAAACTAAAACTGAATGTTGGTGACAGTATCGAAACCGCGAGGACTTAGACGACGAGAGCGAACCGTCGACGTCGCACGATCTGTAGTGTTTCTTTTTGTAGGGCGTACTTGGAGTCCGGACTATAAGCCGAGAGGCACTACAGTATTAAAATAGATCGTAAATTGGACTTATCTGGCTTAGGATGTGGTCCTGTGGGGGGGCCCATGAACACGATGGGGAACGTTTAGGTTGAGGTTTCCATTTCTCTGGTACTTGAGGCCGCTACACTCAGCTATTGGTGCTGTGACCGCCCGGTGACTCGGCATCACGTGCCAGAAGAACGCCAACCTCAAGTGCACAGCAGTGGGGTTCATAAAATCCTGCAAATTTCTAGCCTAGCTGAGCTTCTGATGAAGAAATCCTTAGTACTGCAGGTTTGGTGGCCCTTGTATCAGATCGACAAAAATGTCGTGGATTAAGAATTTATTGTGTCGTACTTGTGTTAGCCACCTGGATTTACTTCCTGGCGTTGTATCCCAGCGGGTTGTACTTGCTTGAGGACAGCAGCCAGCGAACTAATTATACTGGCTTGTCACAAGTGGAGACGTAATAATGTGCAAGTCTAGAGACTTAATTCTCCTGTAGGTCAGTTCTAAAAGGTTCATAAAATGTTGTATTTTACTTGGAATCGCCTGTTTTGTGCCATTAGTAATTTTGTAATCTATTCTGAGCGGAAAGTTTTATTTCGTAGTTTTGGTTTTTCATGCTGTTTTGTACAAAAAGTATTATAAATCACGTTACTATCTCCAATCGACAAACCCTGATCCCAGGGTCATATATACAGAGGTAGTTGAGTGATGCAAGTTGTCCAGGGATTTAGAATAGTTCAGTCATTCGGACTGAAATGAGTAGTTGCTGCTTAACCGTAATTTGAAAATTGCAACGAATTTACTTCCCGAAACTTTGCGCCCTTTGCAACTGCAACGTGATTGGTGAAGTCAAGAAAACAAACATCCTTAGAAAATTGTTGATTCTGGTATGTGACGGCGTGTACATTGTTAGATACATACGGACTTCTGTAATTACAAGCCTAGCAGGTTTGTCTAAAACGTCAGCTTACCCACCAGACTGCATGACGTTGCATTCTGCAAGATATTAATCTTAAAATCGACCGACGTTCAGGGTTATTCGCCAGGGCACATCTGAGAATTCTGTGCGTCTGGTACACAACGAAGCGTCACATACCAGAAGACTGGAAGCCTCTTCCTTTCCACAGCATGGAAAACCTCATACTTCGCATGACAGTTATCTTAGTTGGGGAAAATAATGGCTTGCACTGTATCGCCGAGCATCTTATGAGCTGAAGACAGGGCATGTGTCAAATAAAATTGTATTAACGTATTTTCTAGTTAACCGACCAAGTGTAGAAGACGTTATTAAAAAAAAAATTCAACTGTATGCTGTTATCCAAAAATAAAATTGTGCTCTAATGTAAAGAAAACTTGACACCTCATCAAAAGAGTTACCCCCCCCTACGGGGTGTAATATCAGATTTTAGTTGCGTGTGTGGTAAAGATTGTATATTATAGTGTAGGGTCCGCACGGATTCTTAGTCCTAGTCATCTTCATAAGTATGCATACTGAATGTTTTGCACAGTGGGAAAAACGGCCAAGGAGTGTCTCTGATCACTCCCTCTCTCATATATTGATGGTTTAGGAGTAGATGGAGCTACACCTCCATTCCACTAGTCGCTTCACTGTCTAATGCTTAATTAAACACGCAGGAAACCATAATTTTATTCAGTCGTACAGGAAAACGTAGCCAGAGAAACCTTGAAAAAGTAGGTCGGATATAAGGTTGAATGTGAAGACTTGAAAAGCCTAAAACCAAAATGAATATATGCAGGACATAATCATCATGGCCATCATCATTGTCACCACCACCACCACCACCACCGCTATATTCTTTCTCCTTTTCCTTCTGCTGTCCCCGGGTAACATTCCTGTCCCTTTTTCACAATTGTGTTGCATTTAGTCTCCTTGTGTCTCTATACGAATTAGCGTACATCATAATACTTAGTTCTACAGTTTGTAGCAGTAGTTACTGTCCACTGTCCACAAACAGGTTAACATCTCATAATTGAGGTCCTTGTTTAATAACTGGAAACAAACCCAGATTCTTCCGTATTTATATTTGTCTTTGATTTTTAACTAATTTGAAATGTAATTCGGATTAAAAAAAAAACTAATGTATCTACTCTAAATTTATATCTGCTTCTTGGCCTTCCAACTGACAGCAAACAGAAACTTTGTTGAAGTGTTACGACACCTATACTATATTGTTTTACCGAATCCGAAATACCGGGTGTAAGTAACGGGGTTCAAGGACATAGCGTGTTATACAATTCATCCTATAAACAGTATGCGTGAGCATAAAATATTGAAAGAGGACGCTCGCTTCAAGAGACAATAGTCCTACTTTTCAACTTGCAGCTTGAATTACTCCAGGGAGCTTAGTATTTACTGACGAAGCCATAGTTGTTTCATTGATGAATCAAATCTGCTCCTAATGGACTATGAATATTTATTAGTCTGTCTACAGAAGACATTATGTGGACCGTAATTTGAGTCAATCGCACAGTTTCACAGTTTATTCTTGTGTTTAATGTAATAAATTCTACCACCTGCTCCTGATCCGAATAAGGTATCTCTTCCCATAAGTTTTTCTGAAAACTTTTTTTTTGTATTATTTCTCCATGTTGGCCACTTGTCCAACCTATCTCCTCCTCCCTCTCCTCTTTTATCGCCCTAATAATGGTGTATTTGATGAGGCTTTCTTGCTATCAGACTTTTCGTTTCTAGGCGCGTTGGCAAAATTGCGTAGAGCGACTACCAACTTCGTTATGTGTCTACCCATCTGTCCGACAGTCCTCATGAAACACCTCGGCTCCCACTGGAAGGATTTTCATGAAATTTCATGTTTTGATTATTTTTCGAAAATCTGTTGATGGAGGTGAGTTTTCATTAAAGTCTGATAAGAATAACAGGGATTTTACCTGAAGACCAATATACATTTTTGATAATATTTCGCCCAATTCTTCACGTAATGAGAAGTGTTTCGAAGACGTTGTTAAGAAAATCAAACCACAAACTTCATGTTCAGTAATTTTTTCTACAGTCTTACCGTTTTTAAATAATTTGGAAAAATATTGTACAGCCGGGCGGGCCACAGATAACAGCATGACTTATGTGGTTTGCATGCTGGATACCTAAGGCTACAAATACACAATCATGATACTTAATACTTATTGTTTTCCTCTGCGAACGCGCCTCAATATTACGTTGATACGTACAGTGCCTGAATTGTAAAATATTTTCGTACTTACTTACTAACTCCATGCAGCAGATTTCTTCATGAGAAGCTAACACGTCTTCAGCCAGTCAACAAATCCCCCGCATTTCCTGGAACCCGAAGGCTCATTAGGGCCTTTACAAGAGCACGCCACCTGTCCCTATCCTGTGCCATTTCCATCCAGTCCATGCCCCATCCCACTTCTTGAACATTAAATTTTAATAGTTTCCTTTCGTCTACGCCCAGATTTTCCCAGTGGTCTCAGTCTATCAGGTCTCCCCATCAAACCCCGGTAATCACCCCTCCTGTCTTCCATATTTGCCATGTTCCCTGCCGATCACATTGTCCTTCACTTGATCACCCAAATAATATTTGGTGAGGAGTGCAGATTATAAAGCTCTACGTTATGTAGCCTTCTCCACTCCCCTATTACGTCGTCTCTCCTAGGCTCAGATATCCTCCTCAGCACCCTGTTCTCAGACACCATCAACCTACGTTCCTCTCTCAATTTGAGTGAGAAAGTTACTCTTACCTACGTTATTTCCTGGTTTTAATTATTATTAAGCCCGTACTCTGTGTTCTCAGACACTTTGTATTTGGTACTTTGAAATGACTCTATAAAAGTGTATGAGAAAATAAAGGACTCATAATTTTTAACGGAATGCTTAATAAGTCAACAGATTTTAAAACTTTTAAAACCTTAATCATGCATCTCCCACGCGCTGCCAGCGGGTCGCATGCGGTCCTCCAGGTTGTATTTTGAGGCCTGCGGCCACATTTGTAAACTCTTTATGTACTACAAAAATTACACAATAATTTAGACAGCAGTTAGGTGTACCACTTACGGCTGTTTTTCCCGTGCGGCGCGCGAACCAGCCCACAGTAATGGAGGCGGTCCTTTGCCAAGAAAATTTGGAGACCCATGATTTAAATTGACCTAGGTGAATTTGTTTCAAAATATCTATGATTATAGTAAAACTTTTAGTTTACTTACATTTTAAGTTAGTGTTGGTGGGAAAATAAATTTGTGCATGAATAACAGGTTGACATAAACAGTAAATAACTCGTTAAGATCAGTGATGAGTATTAAACGACACCAAAATATGTTCAAACTCGCGTCATTAATAGCTGTTTATCACTGCCTAAACCTGAAATGAGTTTCACCAAAAATATTTCCTTAGTCTTGCCTAGTACAAGTTATTTAAAATGATAACCATTTCCTTTCCAGAATATCAATTTAAGTGTGAGGTGGATACTACGCTAGTCCCGATGGGTAAGGTCTTTAATTTTCTATGGTTATAGATGTTAGAATAATATGTAGCTTTTTAATGTTACTTTTGTGTAATTTATACAAAATTGTAGTCTTGCTAATTCTGCACTGCCGTTTATATTTTCCTAGATAGCCATAACAAAGGAACTTTCGAAGCTAGGTCATGTAAAACGTACCTCTTTGTAGCCCATGAACACGAGTTATACAAATTTTATTCAGTTGGACTGCGTGTAAATCGATAAAATTTATATGCTAATTTATTTTAGTCTTAAATTTTAGTAGCAAATGGAGCGTAATAATATACAAGATGAAGAAGGCAAGTACGGGGGAAAAATTGAAGAGTATTGACAATTTTGGTTGGATAACCTTGAGGTAAAACAGATTTGGCAGGCTTAGGTGTAGATGGACGATAAATTTTAAATGGATGTTAAGGAAACATAGCTGTAGGATACGGAATTAATTTTTAATTTGATCGGTTTATGGACGGCGGTGGGGTTCCCTCTATTCACTGCTGTGAAGAGACTTAAGGTTCCATTAAACGTGGAGAATTTATTGCCCAGCCCAGCAAGTATTATCTTCTGAAGAAGCTCTCTGCTCCATGGAGTTAACTAACTTACATTTCTTGTTGTTTTCGAAGAGATCCTCCCAGAAATTACTGTTCGTACATCAGAGTGAATGTTCACATTAGTTTAAAAAGAGGTCTGATTGTTAAGTTGAATACGTATATTGTCACCTGCATCCTAAATACACATATACAGGGTTATTCAAAATGATTGTCGGGGTTTTAACAACTTGTCATACACAATAAATTGAGATAGGAGTACATGTATTTTTTATTTAATAGAACAACACTCCAAGTTTTGTTACATGCCGTACAGGTGTTCTTTGAGAATTTCTAGATCCATCGGTGCATCTACATACTCCTATCTCAAGTGTATCATACACAATACACTTGAGATAGGAGTATGTAGTTACATCGATGGATCTAGAAATTCTCAAAGAACACCTGTAAGGTATATAACAAAAACATGGAGTTTTGTTCTATTAAATAAAAAAATACATGTACTCCTGTCTCAATTTATTGTGTATGACAAGTTGTTAAAACCCCGACAATAATTTTGAATAACCCTGTATTTGGCCTGATAATCACCTAAATTTAAGACGAAACATACAGTTGATACTTTTTATCATGTTCCTTGTATTAATTAATAGAATGGTTCCCAAAGCACCCTGCTTTGCCTTATATCACATACAGCAGGGTGTCTCGAAGACTGAGAATTTTATTTCTATGAAATTGTGTGGTTTCACAATTTGCTGTTTTCGATAACAAAGTACCCGTTCCCACAACACTTCAACTACTGGCTTTTGTGCATAAACACTGTTATTGAGGCATAAATTGACCCTGGACTGCGATTCTGACTGTAAATTGTCGTAATTTTCTCAACTTCAGTAAAAGTAATGCTTGCTGGATGTGACAGATCTTTTAAGTAACAAGTAATGCTTAATTTCACGTGTGTTATAATTTAACCCCTATTATATAATTTCGTATCTGAAGCTGCGTGAAAATACAAAGTGAAAAGCGCCATTTTAGTAAACTATTCGCCTGTCATTCTGTTTTTAATTACAGAATATATAATAAAATTTAAGTGACAGAAAACTATTTTAATTATGTTAAAACACAACTTATACCTGTATATTTTAATTGTAATCTTACAATACCACATCAAATGTGATACACATATCATTATTTTATTTTTTCTTCTTCAGGTTACCTTTAACTTCTTGGGTATACTTTCGAAATGGATACTGATGATTTTCCTGCAAATAAAGTACATAGTCCCCAGCACAATAGCAATGGACAGTACCATTACTGCTATGACATCTAACAGTAGGTATTGGTACCACGTCAGGTCCAGTGCGGCAGACCGCAGGTGTGGCGCTCCGCCATGTCTGATGACGTATTCAGTCCAGAAGATGGCTGTCTCGAGTGGAGTTTGAGGTCGGTCTCGGAACAGACGTGAAAGCTTTTGAGCGTTCTGCC